>Ga0182004_10002946_pt1 | contig 13421 bp, 17 predicted proteins | sample Sormic07211540_1_FD_120479 | JGI IMG/M metagenome (GOLD analysis project Ga0182004, IMG submission 120479) | Endophyte microbial communities from Sorghum bicolor roots, Mead, Nebraska, USA - 072115-40_1 MetaG | ecosystem: Host-associated > Plants > Roots > Unclassified | place: USA: Nebraska...
CATGAAGTATTAAATATAGATGAAAATAAAAACTAATTACACAGTTTGGTCGGAATTGACGAGACGAATCTTTTGAGCCTAGTTAGTCTATGATTGGACAATATTTGTCAAATACAAACGAAAATGCTATAGTGTCGATTTTCCAAAAAAAATTTGAACTAAACAAGGCTCCTGGTGTTGTACTAAGGCTTGAAAATATTGTTTTCAAGGATAGAAACAAATCGCCTCAGTTGCTTGATATAGCTGTATTTATACATGGAATCTGAGATATGTTTAATCATGCCGTGGTCAGAAGTGTTCTTAGCAGTTAGCACCCCTCTTACTTCAGTTCTGACTCTTAACCTTGATTGGTTTCTTAGAAAGCACGCATCGTGGATCGTAGTTATGATCACTTGTTTGATTCATGGAGGTAAAAGGGGAGGTTGAAGAGAAAATACATCTCTCGTCTAGTGAATATTTACAGGTCATAATGAACTACGAAGGTACATTTAAAATATCCTGTTTAGTGCGAGTTTTTTTAAGTAAAAATAAGGTATGACATGTCATAACTCATAAGGTCAGTCTCATTGGAAAGTTCATTGCGTTATTTCTAAGACTATTATGTCATATGAAATAAAATGAACTTGGATGAAACACCCACTCTTAATGAAGAGTTTCATTTCATAATTTCATGGACATTTAATTTCAAGACTCATAAAGAGTTGGTAATCGTGCCAAGAAAGTTTCATCTAGATAAAACTCATTTCTTATCTCTTGTTAAATACACCGTTGTGCCATCAAAAAAGCCTATATAACAACTTATTTACTGTAAATAAAACTCACATAAAATTCGCATTAAGACTGACCAAACGAACTATAAAGATGCATTCGTATTCCACTAAAACTACAGTTCCCACACAATTACAGGTAGTTGACCCTCACCCCTTACCAGCAAAACTTCCACTGACAAAACAAACAAAATATTTTGATGAGACTCTTTAGTCCCCTATGAAATATAAAATACAAAATGCCAACTATTTTGAAATGATAAAATACAAAATGCTGAAAATTTCAAAGTTATGTTTAGTTCCATCTAAAATACAAAACTTATTGACCTTATTATGGTCTCTTAAGGCTCTTTTGGGTCTTTTTTGGCCTCTTAATGTTAAAATCCAAAATGAAAAATGACAACCGTTTTGCCAAAAAAAATTTGCGTAGAGTATTATTATACAAAATAATAGACCAAAACCTAGAATTTTTTGGATGAAAGAGGAACTAAACACCCCCTAAACTTCTAACTCAGAAATCCTTTTAATTGTCAAAAAAAAAACTCAGAAATCCTTTTCATGCTTTCAATTACTCCCAACCAATTAGTGCCCAGATCAACTTGTCCTTGTTCCGTGATGCAGCCAGCAGCCCACATCCGAGCTTAGTAAATTTCAATATTGCAGTTGCCAAGAAACAAAGATGGCACCAAAAAAAAAAAGGTGAAAGTGATATAACCTAGTATCTCGTATCTACCCAACAGTTCAACTTAATTCATTAGTCATTACAAGAGGATCACAACAAACTGAGTTGGCCTGGTAATGCTCTATCAAACGATATTTACAGTCAGCCAAGACTACCACAGGAAAGGGAGTTCGCCACCAGTCTTATAGTCACCAACCACTTTATCTTTCTCCCAGGCTTCGTCGTAGAACAGTCTTTAGACTCTTCTCTATCACTAACACAAACTCACTCTACAACACCCATTACAAAGCACAAGCAGAAGCTGCAGACCAGCTTATACCATGATTATGAGCTCTTTATCCAAAACTACTTCCTGCTTATAAAGCCAGCCTGGGTTGTTGGTTTGCACGCATATTATTGCGCCTCATCCTCAACCCCACGTCCTCTTCCTGATCTCGCAGGACAAGGGCTCGGTCCTGGTCATCTGACCCTATAGTTGCTCCAGATTCACTTGGTTCGGGTGAGTGTGAGTCCTCGCCAAAGTTGTGCAGCCTCCGGCCAATCAGATAGCGGTCATCCCTGATGGAGTTGTGGAGGTTGGTGAACCAGACATGGAATCTCTTGCCACAAAAGAAGAGTGCGCTGAAGATCAGGCATCCAAGCCAGGCAAAGCGGTACACTGCTGAGTTCACTATGAGAGGGTAACCCAGCACCGGGAAGATGCCCCTTGCAAGGACGTATGGGACACAGAGAGCTGTAAGGAGCTTGGTGACAATCGGCATTATAATTTCATGGAGGACCCACAGACCCCTTAAACGGGAGAAGCCATCATCTCTAACTCTCTCAAACTTTGACCTCCAGCTTTCATCAACCAAAGGTGCCATCTGATCCAACATAACCTGGAAAGTCTCATAGTAGGTTGGTCAATCTACTCAATCCTATTCTATGCAAATATCCAAATAGGTAACTAACCTATAGAAACAAGATTGATAAGTAGCTGAGAAATGAATAATGAGGACACGAGAATCAGAGATCTATAATCTTACCAGTCTAGTCCATATTTTCAAGAATATTAACCCCAGTGCCCAATCCTGGTACAATAGGAAGACAGGGCTCTCATCAATAGGCACCCTCATTGGTACGATGACCAGCAGCTCAAAAAGGAGTCCAATCAGCACAGGAATAACAAAGATCTGAAAGAAAAGATTGACACTGCTGGTTAGATCCATAATAACAATAGTTATTACATAGAAAACAGTACAACCGCAAATCAGTGAACTCCCACAAGTTAAAAGGGGGATAGTTGAAACAGTAGAAGTTCATTCTAGAAGAATTACCCATATTGACAAGAGAAAAGAGCTCTTCAAAACAATTGAGCACCACTTGCAGATTTGTTGTACCAGAAATCCCAGCTGTCGTGATCTGATGTAATCAATCGCATATCTGGTCCCAGCTGCCGCACTCCAGAGAATATAGCACCCAATGCTAAAGGAGAACAGATCTGATAGAGTTCCAAAAGGTGTCAGCAAACGTGTTATACAACTGATCTCGTTATTCATGAATTATATAACATCAATTCAGGTAACAGAATCACATGCACATTACCATTGCACTTGATGCCATGTGTGATTGGCAGACGGGGAACAGCCTCAAAAACCAAACGGCCAAGCGAGATAGGAATAACTATCATTCCAGCATTGAATATCAGTAGTGTCACCCATGCCAGTACAAGCAAGAGCACGATCCGAAGCACAAAGCCATACCTTAAAGATGGGAAAAAGGTCAGATAACAAAACCATAGTTATTATGTTGATATACACACTAAAATACTCTCGAGTATTTGTTGTAAACATGAATCATTACTCAATTATGTTGATATATAATCTATGTGCCAAATTTGATTCAGAAAATTTGTGCAGATAATTGGACCACAGTTGTTTTCAGTTTATTTTTTCTAAACAAACTCAGTTATGTGCTTATCTTCAAATCTGTTCAGTTATTTTGATAGTGTAATCTGTGTAGTTTACAAAATACATGGAAAGATGGGCCATAGGTACTTCTTTTCCACAAATCTAGCGATTATACTTACTCAGAGTCTCCTTGATCATCTACATCAGATTCTTCAGTGGCATCATTTGCTTCATTTGCATTTCCCCTGCCATTATCTTCTGCGGCAACATGCTGTATCATGCGTTGTTCGACCTGTGGGGCAACCATTTCCCGTCCACCATGTCCCCTGTCTCTTCTTTCTGCCCTGCCATTCCAATTTTCCTGCCCACCGTTTTCTTCAGGTTTTGGCAGTAAGAAATCGGTTAAGCCAAGGGCCCAACCAACCGCAGCAAACCAATGATGTAAAAGAGATTTAATGGTTGCACGAGGCTTGAAATGCTCAATAGCAAATGGTATGCATATTTGGAACAGAAGGACATCAACTGGAATCTCAGTAAACGGGTCAAATATGCTGCAATTCCACAGGAGGCAAACAACACTTAGGATTGGAATTCCAAATGACAAAAAAAAAAGCAGAATATACGTTGGTAAGCTAACTCACGTGATGTCAAGAGGAAAAATTGAAGGAGCTACTCTCATGGCCAGTTTTACAGGTAAGAAGACCAGCATCACAATCAAACTTCCATACACTGCAACTGACAAAAGAACACGCCGGGCATGCTTATGCACAGGATCGTCAATCAAATCCCTAAATGGATTGTAATTTGGATCAGCAGGGTCCCGCAGAAAATAAAGAACTCCATTGCGCAGCACCTACCACAATAAGGTAAAAAGAAAGTGAGATCAGTGGAACATAGGAGAATTAAAATGTTTGAGTGCTGTTGCTCGAAATATCAAGTGGTAGGGCAATACCCCTCGAAGAAGGCTGACAAATATGCTTATTTGAAGCATATACACAATCCCAACTAGCCAATGGATAGATGAGCTCGCCAAGGGTGACATTGTAAAGAATTCAACTCTCTGCGCAATTGTTGTGCCCAGCATCTTTAGAGTGCAAACATCAAGCCACCAACCACACATAAGAGGAAATACACCAAGCTCAATGACCAGAAGGAATGCAACTTTGACCATAGTCATAAGGTGCTTCATTCCAGCAAAGAACTGCCTGCATAGAGAAGGGATGGCCTCTAATATAGTAGCTATACCATAGAGTCTTCCAATGGTGAAACGTTCTCCCCTGGCATATCGAAGTAAGGCCAGTGATCCAATGTACAAAAATACCAGACAGAAGATGAACATGTATCCAACAGCAAGAGTTGTCAAATCTGAAAGATAAGATGAGCCAATTGTTGTTCCTTTCATCAGACTGCTCTTCCCAGTGCCTTGAATTACACTAAGACCAGTGGCATTTATCTTCAAGGATTGAGTAACAACCTCAATCACATGCCCAATAACACCTTCATTATTACTGTCGGAAGAAAAATTCTTCACAACATTAAGTGCGCTCTTCAATGTATCATTAGCTATAGAAATAGCTGTTTCTGTGAAGGGCATCATTTTTGCCAGCATAGGAGTAGAAGCCGAAGAGAAAAACCATGATAGATAGTACAGGACAATCCTTCCCAATGAGAATGGAACAAAGATCACAACAATAAGGAATATAGCATTGCTGGCCAAAACCTGGAGAAAAGATATTCCTGTCAGTGTTTTGAAATATAAGAGATGCAACTGTGATGGTTGGAAGATAACATGCAATTTACTAGCAAAAATATAATAAAAGATTTATGGTAGTAACCATATGAAAGTACATCAACTATGAATCTAATGATACAGTGTAAGAAAAATTTATCAAGCTGCTCTCGTGCCAGCACTTTCATTTCGTATTTGATATGAATTTTTTTAAAGCCAAAACTTGGGCAAATGGTCTCAAGATTATCAAAAACATGATATTAAACATAAAAGCTCCTTGAAACTCTATTTCAAAGGGCCCTACTAGTAAGACTCCTTATCACTAAATTGGACATAATAATTACTTCATCCGTTCCAAATGTTGTAGTTTTAATACTCTCTAGTCAATTTTTCCAACTTTGATGGTATTGTTACAAAAAAAATGCACCAACATATAAAAAATCAAATTACTTTCATCAGATCCAAAATGAAAAGTACTTATGGTGCATTTATTTGCGGTTGTAGATGTTAACATATCTTTCTGTAAACTTGGTTAAAGTCATAGAAGTTTGGCTTAGGACAAAACAAAAATGTCCTGTAATTTGGAACAGAGGGAGTGGAAGAGTTCTCGGTGTTTTGCAGTATCATAACACTCAAAATAGTTATGCCAACACATGTAGATCTAAAAAAAAAAGTATTGTAGGAAAAAATAGTACTCACTGTTATTGCATTCTCAACCAAGTGGAAGACAGGGCCTTGCATGCCAACAAGTTCATCAAAAGGAACATCCTCTGCACCATCTGCGTCATCCAGACCATCAAGCATCTGCTCAACCTGAGCCTCAAGTCGTTCTAATCGAGCAGCAACATTTTCAGCATTTCTCCTGAGAAGTTCACCAGGACCAATTCCTTGGGCTTCTGCTAATTCATCAATATTTGCATCTCCAGGAACCCTATTATTAGGACCAGCTAGCCTCCTGACAGCCCGAGCACCATGCCTTTCACGTCCTCCATCATCCCTCTCAGCATCATGTCCACCAAGTTCACGCAAATGCCTTATGTAGTCCCGTAATGAGGTGGCTCCGAGAAATATAAGGACAATGATAGCTGAGAGAAGGAACCCATGAAGGCAATCACTAAGGATCAACTGAGCACTGATGTGACTGAGGAACAGCCTTTGCGCTTCACCAAGACTTCTCACAAATGTTAACCGCCATATCCAATAGGTAATGAAAGGGATAATCATGAGCCAAACTGAGAGAACAAAGGCAAGCCGAAGGATGAATTGAAACACATGGCATGCTTTCATTCCAACACCAACTATCAGTTCCTGGAAAGGAAGTCTTGTCGGAGCATTCTCAGCGTACACGGGTGAGAAGGAGAATGCATGTTTACAGACCTGCAGTGCACATATGCATAAATCAGAAACTATCTAGAGAGAAAATGAGGTGAAGACAGACACATCATAATCGTCGTGAGCATATTTTTCCTTTGCAATACAAGACATTACTACCCAGCCGTAGAGTTGTGCTTGGAACCCCCAACTAAAACTTGTTCATTCATTTGCCCTAGACTAACAAAATGAATTATTCAAAAGGAGGTTCATTCTAATGATTCCAATTCCTCCATTTTTTTCATTTGTTCCGAAGGGGGCCTAAGAGAGGATAAGGCAACCGAAACCGCAAATCAGTTGTCAATACCAGTCAATAGCCTCACTGCTAAGCACAAGCAGACGTTGTAGGTTAACAGAATTATTATGCCTCCGAAAATATTCTGAACCCCAACAGCAGCGGAGCATTATGAAAATACCTTTGCTAGCTGAATAATCATTGAAACCATCCAATTGTCCTGATTCACAACCCTAATCCCCTAATTTCTAGCAACTGAAAAGGCATATCCATTATGAACGCCTATTAACAAAGAAACAGCACCCATAGCGCCAGCTCAACATTCAATCGATCGATTCCACCCCGCAATCGAACTAATCAATCCCTAAAGCAACGACCCAGCGGCGTCCCCATCCGCGGGGTGAGGGCGGGGGCGGGGGCGGTTTTACCTCGCACTGGCGCGAGTTGCTATGGTCGAGCCACTGGAGGAGGCAGTCCTGGTGCACGAACTTGATGCTGCCGCTGCAGGCGCACGGGTAGCGCAGCGGGTGGTCCTCGTCGCCGCGGTTGCGGCAGATCCGGCACACGTCCCCCTCCTCCTCTTCCTCCTCGTCCTCCTCCTCCCCGTGCGGCGGCCGCGGCTCCTCCGGCAGCTCGCCCGCGACGGCCCGCTCGGCGATCTCCGCCATGGCTGCCTCGATGGGGCGGCGGCGAAGTTAGCCGCGTTCGATCGATCGCCCGGGGGAGGACGCGGATAGGGGAGGGACGAAGGCGGTGGTGGGAAGTTGCAGCGAAAAGAGGAAGAAAAAACGTGGGGTTTTTTTCGGAGCCTCGTTAATGACGCGCTGGATATGGCGGTCGGCTTAACGGGTCTCGATGGGACGCATATGGTGGGTGTGGGTCCGTTTGGAGACCCGAACTTCTCCAGAGCGTCGACGGCCGGGGCTAGACACCGCTTCTTCTTTAAAACATTAAAGGATTTTTTTTGGAAAATTGTATTGCTGCCCACGTTTTCAACTTTAACAGTATATGTTTGCCCTTATTTTTATAAAAGTTTGTATATTTTGCCCTTGCTTCTCAACTCGGTGAGCTGGAAAATGAAGGAAGGGAAAAAGACTATATTACCCCTCCCTCATCCAAAAAAAAATGCAAAGGGTTGTTTGGTTGTTGGCCACACTTTATCATGCTTTACCTTAGACAAGTTTAACTAAGTTGGTAAGTATTTGTTGCAACTAAGTTTAGGTATGATTCTTTTGGGCTCCACATGTCATAAAGTTAAAAAGTGTGGCAAGATTTTCTTAGGCGTGGCAAAGTGTGACAACCAATTTGCTACCCACACTTTTTATGGCTTGCCACACTTTCCTTAAGTTAGTTGTGGCAAACTATGGGCTAGCAACCAAACATGTCTATAGTCCTCTTTTCCTTTCTCCCGTTGCCTAAGGAACTAGGGCCGACTGCATGGGGTCGGTGCGGCCAGCAAAGTAGAGCAGCGACGTGGGGGCGCGTGACACTTCCTAAAGGTGCGGCGTGCCAGGTAGGCGACTCCGCAGATCGCGATGCTGGGCCTGGACGATTGATGCAGGAACCGCCTGCACGGTGGTGTGGAGCATGCAACCCTCCTAGTAGAGATGTCCAACGGGCACGGCCGGGTTGGCCCAACGTCGTGTCGTGTCGTGTCGTGCCGTGCTGCAGATCGTCGGGCCGCTACGGGCCGTGCCTAGCCTTCGGCCCAAGGCATGGCCCACATGCCAAATTTTGTGCCATGCCGGCCCGTCAAACACGTCGTGTCGTGCTGGTCCACGGCCCATCAAACCGACAATAGCTCATTTTTATCAATATTTTCACCAAATATTGAAATATTTTATCATTTTTATAAATATAATAATTAACAGCACATATATACAAGTCATAACTACACCAATAGTTTATGTTTATCGTGCTCGTGCCGTGCCGCGTGCCTGAGTGGCGACCCAGGCACAGCCTGGTCCCTTGGGTCAGTGGCCACCGTAACGTGTCATGCTCGGATCGGGTCAAATCACCTAGCCATGGGGCGGGCCATTGGCCCGCGGCCACATGGCCATGTATACCTCCTAGCAGCGCGGTGCGAGGGCCTGGGCAACCCACATGGCCCCACGTAGCGGGCCAGTGGCACGGACTATCGGCGTGTTGTGTTCTAGGCTTGCAAGGATGCCTGAAATGGACGAAGAAATTCAAGGATGACATGCAAAAATAAATAAATGTGTTGTCATTCATGTTAAGGGCATTGATGTCTTTTTAGTCTTTACTTAACACCATTAAATCTCCTTCACAAAATAGGGACAGGTGGAAGTTTGGGATTAAAAACAGAGGTTAATGTACAAAGTTGACATGGTGCCTTATGTCAATGTGTTTGGTTCTTGAATATTGGAATGGGTTTGTTGTAGTTTTTACCGCACTTTCATTGTCACATAGGAGAGATACTTCATTAAATTTGATTCCAAAGTCCAATAGTGCTGCCCTCATCCACAACAAGTGTGTACAATTACTACCTGTGGAGATGATCAAGTTTTGCTTCTTTGAGGTCCAAGATACTTGTGACCTTCCTAGCATTTGGTATGTGTCTGAAATGCTTTTCCTATGCACTTTGCAACTGACATAATGTTAGCCCGAATAGCCAACCAACACAGCAATATTGGGGGTGAACTTTAAATATCTTAAGTTGTAATCGAAAGGGTTACCACCCAGAGGTACTCCTAATTGCTAGCAAAATTAGCCCTAACTTATCTAAACATGAGGAAAATATAAGATATTTGTAGCCAAGCCTTCAAAGCTTCAACTAGTTATTAGTAATATTTAATCTCGTCCAAAAAGATCCATCCAAACGACTATAGAACTTTGATTTATTAGGGGACAAAATGAGCAGTAGCAGCAATAATTGTGGACATGGGCCACACACACACACACCATTCCATTCCTGTACTGCCGTGTCATCCACAATCCACCAGAATCATGCATGCAGCTACAGTAGAACAGCAGACTCAAAACGAGGTTATGTCAGCAAAGTCACTATTTCGGCGCAGAAAATCTTCGAGCTCCGGATGCTCAAAACCGCTCAAATCTTTCCAGCCCGGCCGCCGCCGACCCGTTCCACGTTCTTGTAGCGACGACGTAGCTGGTCCTGCCGGTGCCGGTGCCCACGCACAGTGATGACGAGGCCGCTGCGCTGCGCTCGGCCGGCGCGCCCCTCGGCCACTGCTTACCCAGAAAAGGGAAACCCCACGGCGGAGGCGAACGGCGGCACCGCCCCCCCATCAGTTGCCGGCAGTGGCCCGGCCAATGGCACAGCGCCACTGTTGCTGGCGCAGGACGACAGGGCTCAGGCTCAGGCTCAGGCTCAGCGGCTGGGCCTGCACGCCGCGCCCAGCTGCCGCAGAGGGAATCCTGATGATGCTGCGGCAGCGCGGCGCTGCATGCTGGCGTCTTCGTCGTCGTCGTTGCCGGGGCGGGCGCTGGCGCCGTACGCGTACGGCGGCGCCCAGTTAATGCCGTTGCCGCTGGGGTTGGACCAGCGCGCGCGCGGCCCCCCACCGCCGCTGCCCATCTGCTCCTGCTGCTCGTCGCCCAGGTGCTGCCGGGTCGCCCGCCAGTGTTTGCATTCACAGAAATGGAAACCGAACCAACGATCGCTGATTAGTAAGCGCTGAGCTGATGGATGCACGGAGGATCACTGGTGCATCGTCACGGATCCATCAGTGATGGTACGAGCGGCGTACCATCTGTAGTTGCATGCGCAGCTGCGTGTCGTTGTCGTCGTCCCTGCTGCCGATGCCGGGGTGGGGGTGGTGTTGGACGTGGACGTGGTCGTCAGCCGGGCGCCAGAACATGCCGGCGGCAGTCGGCGGCGGAGGCCTGGTGAGGATGCTCCTGTGAGGGTAGCTGGCGCTCGTCTCCTCCGCCGCCGGCAGATCGAGCTGGGTGTCAGTGTCCCGATCGAGGAACTTTAGTCACAGCAGTGGACGTTAGCAAAAGGCTCAGCGTCGGCTACGAATGTATACATACCGTCAGGGCCATCGTCCTCTGCTTGCTGCCCGGCGCGGAGCTGAACGACGCGTCGACGGCGACCGTGGACGGAGGATCGCTGCCGGAGCAGCTCAGACTGAGCTCGAGATCCAGCTCGCCGTCGTCCCAGGCTGCACCTCTCCACAAACATAATTTCAGTTCAGCGGCTGGAAGAGTATGGATCGATCGATCTTTCATGACAAAATCAAAGGAAAACACAGCAATCAAGACCCAAGAACAAGAACGGATCGGGGGGGCTCACACTGCAGCTGCAACTGGAGCTCGTTGTCGTAGCCCTGGGCATCAAAATTGGTCACCGCCTCCTTGCCGTAGCACTTGATGGCAGCCTTGTCATAAGCCCTGATGATTAGCAAGCATGGCACAAACCAGAAAGTGGTCACACACATGCCGTTTTGGGACACTACTAGCTCAATGACGCGCGTACGTATCAGAAATTCAGAGTAATGACGCGCGTAGCAGAAATTCAGAGTAGGGCAGCGCAGCGCAGCACTTACTGGGCAGCCTCCGTCTCAGTGTCATACAGGCCAAGGTACACGTACCTGCAGCATCAACAAGGAGATCAAACAAGCCAAAAATTTCCCAAACTAAAGTCCCAAAACAAAATTTTGTATTGTACTATTAGTACTAACTAATTGTTCAGCGTTAATTAATTACTTCTTGCCCATGAGCTGGCCGATCCTGGCCTCCCACTTGCCGCACTTGTGCTGGGTGACTCCCCGGAACCTGGAGCTCCCCCTGACGAAGCCGGCGCCCTGCCGCCGGAGCACCTGCACGAACTCCTCCTTGCTGAAGCTCTTCATCTGAGAATGCCGCCATGGCAAGAACAAGAAAAGAGCATAACCAATGGCATCAAACAACGAGAGAGAAGAGAGATGTTAATCGATGAACAGAGCAGCTGCAGTTCTTTGTTCTGTTCACTGTTTAGTTCATTCATGATGGTGGGCTTGATCTACTGTTCTTTTTTAGTTGTAAATTGTAATAAGGGATCACCTTCTTCATCTCATCCTTGTAATCGTCCAGGGCGAAGTTGATGTCTGCATTCACGCCACGGAACTTGATAGCAGCTTGGTCATAGGCCCTGCAAATAAAAGGGCCAAAGTACAGGGAGGGTTCAAACAAAAATTAGAAATTTGGTCCTCTTTTGTACGTATATACCAAGATGGAACAAATGTGAGGAAGAAATCTATGAACCTTGCAGCAGCCTGCGCTGTGTCAAATCCACCTAGAAAAAGAGCAATGCGGACACCTGATTAAATGCCATGAAATGATGAAAGTAGTACGTGATTTAAGTTTCAGTTTTTTTCAATTGGACAAGAACTCACCCAAGTACACCTGCTTCCCACAATCCCTGCCAATGAAACAAGAGAGAGGGAGAGAGAGAGAGATGAGCATGAAATGCAACAGGAAATGGAGATTGCTTGCATAATGCCGAGAACACCACAGCAAAAAGAACGAAGACAATTCAAAGGCGTGCACTGCAGGAGGAGATCGAGTGCAGGTGACTGACCAGATGTGGGACTCCCACCGGCCGGTGCGGCGGTAGAAGGTGACGCCGCGGTACTGCGAGCTCCGGGACCGCGGGCCGCGGCGGCTCTTCCTCGACGCCGACCGGACCCACTGCTCCGCCGCACTAAAACCGGCGGGCACGTGGCACTGCTCCTCCGTCGTCGCCTGCTGCTGCGCCGGCGCTGCGGCCGCAGTGGCCGGGAAGAACTGTTGGGTGACGGCCGCGGCCGGCCGGCCGGGCACCACGGGCATGGGAAAGCCGAAGATCATGCTGCTGCTGGCGCCTTCCTCCGGTCGGCGGCCACCGACCTGCGGCAGCAGCTCGGCCTCCCCCGGCGCGGCGCGCGCAATGCCGTCGACGCCGCAGTAGTGGAAGAAGGCTCTCCTGGTGGCCGCCATGGCCGGCCGTGTGTGCTAGCTGCCCCCACCGGTGCGTAGATAAAGATCACGCACACACGACGTGTTCTTGGCTCGAGGCTCTTCTCTATCTATGCGATGGAATGCATCATTGCAACTCTTTTTTTTCCTTTTATGCAGTTATTAGATGATATGATACCAACTGAGCTAGCTGATCTCGTCTCTCTCTCTCTCTCTAACTGTCTCACACAGATACACTGTGAGACTGTGAGCTGCGTTGAACACTTGCACTTGGTTGCTGTCTGTCAAAGAATCTGCGGGTAGTATCAAGCTAGCAGGAATGGGTAAGGAAAGGGAAAGATCTCTGAGCAGCCTATCACTTCATGTCAAGCGTCGTCTTTTTATGGGGCTGGAAGCATGGAGAACACCAGTCCAGCCACAAGCGGCAAGCGAGCGAGACGGCCCCTCCCCCAAAACACACACACCTCCTCTATCGGTACGTGCTTTTGGGCTTGTCACCAAACCATCATCCATCATATCTGTCTCTTCATGGTGCACATTTACAATTACCGAGTACACAGCACAATCGTACGTAGGTAGTTTGGACATGTATGTATGTGTACAGTATATGCCTGACATTCATGCCTCCTGTAACTGTAACAATAGGTGACCAGTACAGTATAGTATAAGGCCAGTCTCAATGCATAGGCCTTGTTTAGTTCACCCTGAAATCCAAAAAGTTTTCAAGATTCTCCGTCACATCGAATCTTGCAGCACATTCATGAAGCATTAAATATAGACGAAAACAAAAACTAATTACACAGTTTGTCTGTAAATCGCGAGACGC
>Ga0182004_10002947_pt1 | contig 13420 bp, 8 predicted proteins | sample Sormic07211540_1_FD_120479 | JGI IMG/M metagenome (GOLD analysis project Ga0182004, IMG submission 120479) | Endophyte microbial communities from Sorghum bicolor roots, Mead, Nebraska, USA - 072115-40_1 MetaG | ecosystem: Host-associated > Plants > Roots > Unclassified | place: USA: Nebraska...
GACTAACTAGGATCAAAAGATTCGTCTCGTGATTTACAGCTAAACTGTGTAATTAGTTTTTGTTTTCGTCTATATTTAATGTTTCATGCATGTGTCATAAGATTCGATGTGACGGAGAATCTTGAAAACTTTTTAGTTTTCAGAGTGAACTAAACAAGGCCTGTGCGCTGCAGTGATATACAGGTTGGGAGCGAGGCTGGAGCGGTTAGTTGTTGCAGTCTGCGTCGTGGAACACATGCGACGGGGGCATGTCAAGAGGTCAACCAATATCGATCGATCATTTCCATACTAGTCAATGACAAATTTAATTTTGTTAGCTGTTGGTTGCCAAGGTCTCTCTTATAAATACAAGTATACCTCAATATTCAAGCCATCTACAACATCTGCTATTAATAGATATGTCATCCCACTAGCTTCAAACTCTTAATCATTTCCACGGCAACACAGAGTATCTTGGTGTTTATAGTAAAGTTAAATTTGTCTCCAGAGGTATGTGATCCGATCATTATTATCATCGAAATGTTGCACATCTAACAGTGATGGTCTTCTTCCTCAATCAATTGCGTTATTCAAAGTAGCGGTGCTCATTTTTCACGCTCTATCATCCTCTACCACCGTTCACCACCTCCACCCTCACTCGTCGCCCCCTCCCCTAGCAAATGGTGTCCCTTCCGCTAGCTGTGCTGCCTACTGCCTATTGTCACAACTCATTTCCCCTTTCCTCCCCTAATCTCAAATCAAGGAGAGAGTCGACACTTTTTCTTGCCCCTATAACACGGTCCATCCAACCAAATGTCCTCTACAACTCACTCATCGACGTCTTCCGTGCCCCACTCACTGCCCTCCACCTACAACCATTGGTTTAGCCTTGCCGCTGGCCCCCTATTTTAAAGTCGTAGGATACCTCCAAATTCTATACACATAAACCCTAACTCTCTAATCCTCACCGCATTGCTGTCAGTAGCCTCGTCCACCACGGTCGACGGATAGTAACCTCATCGCCAACCGCATCGTCCACCCATTCGCTAGTGTTGCCCCACCCCTCTCTCTCCTACAATTATTTTTCACTGGTTGCAGTTGTTTAAAAAATGCACAAAGGAGTGAAATGTCCATAACACTCTTTTTCCCTACTTTCTTCCTCATTAATTATCATATATTATACCTTATATATATCTTACTCCTTTCCTTCTCTCCCTTATCCCTACCACTACACTAGCCATCCTACCTCCCAACACTGCCCTTCCCTTGCACTGTACTTCTATCACCGTCATCCCCACAGTCGATCGTTGGCACGTGAGGAGGGAGGAGTAGCATTTAATTACTATAGTAATTAACATGTGCTATAGTTATAATTGCTATAGTAATTAACATGTGCTAATAACAAATTAATTAAGTTTAATAAATCCATCTCATAGTTTTTATATGAGCTATTATTATTTTTAATTAATCTACGTTTAATACTTCAAATGTATATACATCTATTGTGACATCCAAAAAATTTCTTTTTTGAAATGTTTCTCACCCAAAAATTTTCACATATCATATTAAATATTTAGACACATGTATAGAGCATTAAATGTAGACAAAAATAAAAATTAATTAAACAGTTTGCTTATAAATCACGAGACAATTTTTTAAACCTAATTGATATATAATTAGACACTAATTGCTAATTAAAACGAAATGCTACCGTAGCTAAGGCCCTGTTTGGTTCTCGACTTTCATTTTAGACGCATGCATGAAGTACTAAATATAAACTATTTACAAAATTAAAAACACATTTAGAGAGTAATTTGAATATTCTAAGTCTAATAATTAGTCCATGATTAAACATTAATTTTCAAATAAGATAAAAATACTATAGTATTTATTAAACTTTAATACTCCAAGCAAACACCCCTAAATCAAAATTTTTTCAAAAACACCCCTAAATAAAAAACTTTTCAAAACTAATTAATATACAACGTGCGTGTTCTGCTGCGACTTGCGAGCGATCGAGTGGGTCTCGCCGTCTCGGTCGGTTGGCGTGTCGTGTCAAGCTGACGAGCCGATGAAGCACGCACGCACAGGCGAGGGGCAGTGAGGTGTCCGCCGGAAGCGGCCCTGCTTCGCACGCGTGTCCGCCTCCAGAATCACACGTTGTACTGTACTCCTACTAGGCGACGACCCAGAAACCCAGAAGCTGTCCGTCGTCGTCATCGCACTGCAGTGGATGTGCTTCGAAATCCTGTGGCGTGGCACGCGTGCGTGCGTGCGTTTGGTGGATCGAGTGTGATTCTTCGTGCATGCGTCGAGGCCCCCCTTTTGTTTCCATTCATCATGGCACCGATTGTCGTTGACCTCCACGGCTCCACCCACTGCAGCACTGCCGCCACCTGCCTGCCTGCCTACCTGCCTGCCTTTCCTCACGATTTCTAGCTACCGAAGAGCCCTAAAAATTTGGCCAAAATTTTTAAGATTGTTTGCTACATCCAATATTTAGTCGTATGCATTAAGTATTAAATATTGATAAAAGTAATAACTAATTGTACAGTTTAACTTAAATTTACGAGACGAAACTTTTAAGCTTAGTTAGTTTATGATTAGATAAAAATTGACAAATACAAACGAATGTGCTATAGTAGCCAAACTCAAAAATTTTCTCCAACTAAATAAGGCCTCAGTTATAATTTTTTTTACAAAATGAATACTATAGTATTTTCGTTTGTATTTAACAAATATTGTCCAATCATAAATTAATTAGGTTCAAAAGATTTGTCTTGCAAATTATAGATAAATTGTGTAATTAATTATTTTTTATCTATATTTAATGTTGTATACATGTATCGTAAGATTTATTGTGATAGAAAATTTTGGTTATTTTGTAAAATGGCTCCGGAAGTAAACAAGGCCTTTGTGTGACTAACGGTACATATATTGGAGTAAAAAAGTTACGAACTTGTAATGGTCACATATCGGTCACGTAGCATCTGTTTAGATCATGTTCTGGAAGCAGGCATAGCTGGATCCAGAAGCAAACAATTCTAATCTACGTCCAAATTAAAATCAGATTGCTGGAATTTTTACAGATTTTTTTAAACAAGGCCATGACTCATATGCAATATATATATAGGGTAAATTATATATATATATATATATATATAGCTGGAATTTTTACAGATTTTTTTAAACAAGGCCATGACTCATATGCAATATATATATATATAGGGTAAATTATATATATATATATATGGCAATATAGTACTGTAAGTGTGATTCATGTGAGCAATGGCTATATATACTCTTTTTTTTCAACGAAGCAGAAACACGGTTTTCAGGACACCCACAGGGACGGGACGAACAAGCTAGCAAACAGAAACAACAGTGGCCCGGCCACCGGTGAGGTGAGCACTGACGCCATGCACTGTCTGCCCTCAACCGACTACGATCCAAGGAGCACAACAGCCTCACAATTACTCCATATACGAGTACATAATCTCATTGCTCTCAAAAGCACGTAATTACTGCTCTGTACCCTGCCGTACCCTTATTATGGAGACCTAGCTATCGAGTGGCATGTGCATTGCCTCAAATATCTTTGCCGACATTTACTTCTTTTTTTTTTCTTCTTTCCTAGCTATCTGTTTTCCTTGGTTTTATTTACCACAGGCTTATTTGATTACCAAATACCCTGATCTAGAAATGGCCGGTCATTGCAAGTAGCATGATCCAATTCTAGACGTTCAGAATCTGATCGCAGCTACCATTAAAAAACAAGTAATAAAAGCATGATCTAGTCCTAGACGTTCAGAATCTAAACATCCCTACCATTAAAAAAACGAGCAATAAAAGGATTCACGGTAATTAATCTTGCAGATGGATGCTATGTTAGGTTATCCTGATCTAGAGACGGCCGGCCATTGCAAGCAGCATAATCTAGTTCTAGGCCATGTTTTAGTTCCAAAACATTTTAAAAAAATTTTGGATTCCCCGTCACATGAATCTTACGACGTATGCATGAAACATTAATATAGATAAAAATAATAACTAATTGTATAGTTTATCTGTAATTTACGAGATAAATCTTTTGAGCCTAATTAGTCTATAATTGAATAATATTTGTTAAATACAAATAAAAGTGCTACAGTGTACATTTTGTAAGGTGTTTTTTGAACTAAACAAGGCCCTAGATGTAAAGGATAGGAACGCTGCTACCATTTAAAAGAACGAGCAATAAAAAGATACTCCATCCATCTCAAATTGTAAGTCGTTTGACTTTTTTTACACCAAGTTTAACCACTCGTCTTATTCAAAAAAATTTGTGCAAATATAGTCAAATTTAAGTCATTTTTGAAGAACTTTTATTAATAAACCAATACACAACAAAAAAAAGTGATATTTTGTACAAAACTTTGAATAAGACGAGTGGTCAAATTTGATATTAGAAAAGTCAAACGACTTACAATTTGGGATGGATTGAGTACATGGTAGGTAATTGATCAGCTTGTGGATGGGTGGTATGTTTTGTTTCCTCCCAAAACTAACCCCGTGTGGAAAACGGAAAATCCATTTAAATAGCCTCCCCCCCGTGCGTGACCCAACCGCAGGCTGAACAAGATTAAATCAAATATATAAATAAAAATCTATCTATAGAGAGAGGGAGGGGAGGGGTATTAAAAAAATCTGGCACGTCCACCACGTGCTTTTCTGCTCTGGGCATGCTACTGCTTCCATAAATACCCCCGTCTCCCCTGTATTCTGCCGTTCGTTCCCCTCTCTCCCTCCTCCTCATCGATTCTTTCACACCCCCACCAGCCGCAGCAGCAATCGCGCTAATCGCCCCCGTTAATCCCCTTCCAAATCCGCGATATTCCCAAGCATCTTCTCTTCCCCTCCCCCTCCCGCGCTATATCTCTCCTCCCATTGCGCCGCACTGCTCCCACACGCTCGGATTCCTGCTCGCTTTCTCCGCCTCCGCCTCGGATTCCATCGCCGCCCCTTTTCCTTCCTTCTTCCGTTGCCCGCCCGCCCAGGACTCTCCTTCGCGCTTCTTAGCCAGCTCCCCGCCCGCCCAGGACTCTCCTTCGCGCTTCTTAGCCAGCTCCGTCCTTCGCAATTCTTCGCCAGCCGTCGGCGAGAGAGAGGGAAGGGATCGCTCGTGACTTCGCTCACTCGGGACTCGGGATCGCGCGGCGCCACCGTACCCCGCCTGGACATGTGCGTGGAGGAGCTGGACGACGCAGCAGGGAGGCTCGGCTTCGGAGACCAGGAGATCGACAGGCGCGCAGGTGCCGCGGTGAGTATATACCCCCGTAATTCGCCCTTGATTCTTTATTTCGCTCGCTTGCTCGCCGGATGAAATTTCTTGTTTTTTCGCTCGCCGGCGAACCTCCCTCCCGCGGTTCCGTCGGCCGCCCAACCGCGGGGTCGGTTGCGGGCACGGAACTGACTTTCATTTTCTCCGTGGTGGTTGGTTGCTTCCGGGTCACCCTTTTCCCGTCGAAATGCAAATGCTTCCTCTCTGGAAATATTTGTTTGGTAATAGAGTATAGGTACGACTAGGATCAAGTTAGTTAATATTTATTGGAACGCCAGTAGAATTAAACAACTCCCGTATTCTTAGCTTCAATTTAATTCTTTTTCTCCCTCACACACTAGTATAGTAGGTGTGAAAAGGGGAGATGCTCTGAATCGTTCAACGGGGACAAGTTTCTAGCACAAAATTCAGGTTGCGTGGGGGGGAATTTTTACTAAAGTCTTTGTGGTTGTACTACTAGCTTGTGGGACAATTGTTTGTTTCTGCATTGCCCTGTTGTTTTGTACTTATGATTCTGTGACGAATTTGTGGTACGAGTACCTATGATATGTGCATGTGATGTACTGGTCTGCCAAGTCTTTTCATTTCGACCAAGCAGTATTCAGTACTGCAAAGTTCACACGGTACTACTCCTGCGTCCTTCATCTACTTCAGATCAAAGCCTTAGTGATGCTACTAACACACCCTTAGAGGATGGCATACTCTTTGATACATAGACATAGCTGTTGATAATCCGCCATCTAGTCGGTTCTTAAGCATGTAAAAATAGATGGCAAAGTTCAGTTGGTACTTTACTTGTTCCTCAATGGAGGGGAAGAAAAAAAGGGTCACATACTCAAAGGTCATGTTGTCCACTCTTGATGATTGGGCACTCTGTGGACAACTCTTTATCTATGTTCTTTATAGTACTCTATCAGTCTATCTATAGCTCTCAGGTATACATAATGTCATCTGGTAGCCCGTGGTGCCCTTTAGACCTTAATGGGGTAGCTTTGTTCCTTTACCTGCTATGCTAGCGATGTTGCAAACAGGAAGTGGATTATGGAGTGGCACGCAAGAATGTCCACCTGTAGGCCTTACATGGCTCTGCTAATTAGCTCAACTGAGACGAACAACCGGAGTTTCTGATGTCCTATCATATCGCCACAGCTGTTTGCTCCTTTGCCAAGTTTTTATGATGTTATAACCTTTTTGGTTGGAAGACAAGGTGACACGTAGTACGTCTGTGCATTCTTCGGTGTTTTGTTTATTAGGGCCCTCTCTAGAAATGGTTACATGTAGCCTTTCCTGTCCAATTATGATTTGCCTTCTGTCACATAACTTTACCGAATTGGGCTTCTGATTCTACGTTGCTATCAACCAGCTGTATGATTACTTAAGTACTGCACTTTCTCTGTGATGGTAACAAGTATATCTAGGGAATTCTGGTTCCTGTCAGGGTGGGAATGCGGGAGTAGAATTTTATTCATTGTCTTGGATTTAGCCTGTTCGTTCTCATGTTTGTCTTTTTCACTAGGCTCTAATCCTCTTTTGATAATATGCAGATGGAGAGAGTTTGTGAGAACACGGTGTCTGTTGAGTTCAAGCAGACTAAGCTGAACAACTTTGTTCCGTTCATCCGGTCAGGGGATTGGTCTGATATTGGAAGTCGCGATTACATGGAAGATGCCCATGTGTGCATCTCTGATCTGGCAAAGAATTTTGGCTATAACTCGGTGGATGATGAAGTAATTTCCTTCTATGGGGTAATTACCTATTCACTCTTAAATATCCAATTCCTTCTTCAACAAGGAAATATGGCTTTTGGTTCTTCTGAAGCAATCTACCTTCATTGTAAATTTTAATGCACTCATTGAAAATTAGTACCTTTTCGAAAATTAGGAGTTTGTGTATTAACCTCTTTTAGCAGTACCAGTTAGAGGGTTGCTTCTCCGTAGTCGTACTTGCAGGAATATGAAATGTCCTATTTTTCAGTTCTCTCACAGGCTTTGATTCCTGTTCACAGGTGTTTGATGGCCATAATGGCAAAGATGCTGCCCATTATGTCCGTGATAACTTGCCACGGGTCATCGTTGAAGATGCTGATTTTCCTCTTGAGCTTGAAAAGGTTGTCAAGAGGTCATTTGTGCAAACTGATAGTAAGTTTGCAGAGAAATTCTCTCATCAGAAGGGACTTTCTTCTGGAACGACAGCACTTACAGCAATGATTTTTGGAAGGTATCGCTTGTAACTCCTGTTTGTGGTTTATCTACTTATTGTGCTGTTTAATCACATGATGGGAAGCTGCAAAATCTGATCAGAAATTTAGAGCGTGCAGTAGAGATTTAGTTCACCCTAGGTTTCTGCCTGTTTCTGGGCATGGATTTTGTGGGATTAAGTCTTCCATTAGAAGGTACTTGAAGGGCATCAGAGTTTTTCTTCAATGGTTGAACCATAGGATTCTGAGTTTAGGTTGAGTGCAAAAAGTTCTTTAGCTTACAAGACACAATTGTTAGTTATTTGACGTCATTGCTGGTGCTAACTGCTAGCATATCTTGTGCAGATCCCTTCTGGTGGCCAATGCCGGTGACTGCAGAGCGGTGCTCTCACGGCGTGGCACTGCCATGGAAATGTCCAAGGACCACAGGCCTTGCTGCATCAATGAAAGGAAGCGTGTCGAGTCACTTGGTGGCTATGTTGATGATGGTTATCTAAATGGTCAGCTGGCTGTCACCAGAGCACTTGGCGACTGGCATCTCGAGGGCATGAAAGAGATGGGTGAGCCAGGAGGGCCCTTGAGCGCTGAACCAGAGCTCAAGATGGTCACGCTGACAAAGGACGACGAGTTCTTGATCATCGGCAGCGACGGCATCTGGGACTTCTTCTCGAGCCAGAACGCTGTGGACTTCGCGCGGCGGAAGCTCCAAGACCACAACGACCTGAGGCTGTGCTGCAGGGAGATTGTCGAAGAGGCGATACGGCGGGGCGCCAGGGACAACCTGACGGCAGTGATGGTCTCGTTCCACCAGGATGCCCCTCCCCAGAGCAGATGGAACAGGACTAGGGAAGGCAGCGTCGCACGGAGCATATCCGCCGAAGGGCTTCACAACCTCAGAGTGCTCCTGGAAGGCCAATGACGCACGGTGGTGCCATTGCTGCCGTTCATTCCTGATGTGTGCTACGTTGCTGAGTGTTAACTGTAAGTAGCGATTTCCGGTATCTTGGAGCTGTTATTTCTTCCACGGTCAGTCGACATGCCAGGGTGGGTCACTATTCTTGTCCTTCAGAATAAACCAACGAGCCTGAGATCTCACTAACTGATTGTGAGATGCTGTAAATAATATGAATGTTGGAGCTAGTTATTAAGGACGAGTTAGCAGTGTGCATCCAGGGGGCTTTTGTGGCTCAGTATGTGATGTTTTTTCCCCTGATTTTCTGTAAATAAAAACAATGATTGGAATTATCGATGTAATCGAACTGGTGTTCTATTATGTGTGCTCCCCACCGATTCAGATCTACAGATCCATGTTCAGACGCATACTATTCGGTTCATGTTTCTACAGTTTTTATTACAAGGTTTTACAGGTGCTGTCGCCTAACAGACGCAAAATAAGTTGGAAACAGTCAGGTCAGCAGCATCATGTGCTCAAGAATTTGGACACAGTGAGCCTGTACTCATAACAAGATCTGACAGGGGAACCCGGACCAGATTTGATTGATTTCACATCGTACCATCCGATCTGCCATAGCATGATAGCAAGCCCGTCGAAATCAAATCGGTTACGAAGAGTACCTGTCATGAGACTGTTGGAGAACGACTTGGGTTCGGTTCGGAGCTGACAGACCACCGGTGCCCGCCTGATTGCCTCCCTGTACCGGCGGGTGCGTGACTGTGAACTTCGTCGTTAGCTTTGCATTGCATGGTCAACCGAGAAAGGTCATCTACCCGTGTGCCCACACGCCTTTTGACGCCTGCTTTTAAGCTAATCTTCAATAGATTCCTCTTAACCTAGCATTTGCTCCTACTGGTGACATGGTGTCACAGTTCCATGCATGAGCATGACCCAGGTCAATGCAGACAGCCTCTTTTTTTTCTTTAGTAGCACACAACAGGACAGCCCTCCTTGTCTGACTCCCGAGACATTTGTTTGCCACGCACACATTCAGAAACATCTGAAAGGCTCCACCCGGACGATCCAGCCACAGCCTAATTAACCATGTTGTAGCTGTAGCTCGTCTCCCCGAGACAAGGAACACGCGAACAAATACGCAGCCAGACTGCTGCGCGACATTCGGGCAACTTTTCAGGGGCGATGATGCACGCGGCGCCAGGGACCAAACAGAAAACCTGACGACGGCCGGTGGAAGGGTTTGTCTTAATTTTGTCCTAGTGCCTGCGGGCTCAGCATCAGCGCGACCTAATCCAGGGACCGGCGGCCTAAACACGGCCCAAATTTCGCGCAGGCGGCCGTCCCTAAAGGGAGACAGGGGTGCCATAGACTAAGCTACCATCTCGCACTCTTGTATGGGTATGTGAGTTGACGACATGCAGACAGTGGTACAGACAGCACAGCCAGTTTTATAGTAAAATGCTGTAGTACCTTGCGTAGGGTGTGGACAGACAGCCCACTCCTGGATCGATCCTGATAGGCATGAATGAGTGCAGCAATCACAGTGGGAAGATGATGTATAAATATGGCATGTCGTAGGCCAGATGGTTCAGACCACTTTGCCTGTTTCTAGCAGCTCCTGCGTCGTTTCCTCTTCTAGCTCTGAAAGTGTTACTCCATACACACTCGGCGACCTCTATCTACGCATACAAATGAGGACTACTAGCACTTCCTTGTCATTGGCAGCTGCCGCCACCGTCTTCCTGCTTCTGTTGCTGACGACCGCCATGGAGGTTGAAGCCATCAGACTGGACGCCGAGAGCCGCGCGGCAGTCAGCCAGCAGCAGCAAGTGAACGTTGCCAATGTAAGTGATCCTGCTTTTTTCTTCGCCACTGTCTGAATCTCTGGATCCTTTCATGCATTGGACCATTGTTTCGAGTGGGTGCTGACGTGCCTTTGTTCTTGTGATGTTTCAGCAGAAACCAAGCGAGACGTTGACTACGGAAAAGAACGCGCCCGGCGGCGAGAGGTCGTCACCTGCAGGGGAGAGCGAGACGAAGAGGAGCGTCGCTGTTGCTGTCTCTGTCGCTGGGCAGGAGGTCGTCAAGGCAACGGCGCACAAGCTGCCTGAGTTCCACGAGGACTACTACGGCGCCAGCGTCCACGAACCGAGGCACCACTGAGCAACGCATGCATCATGCAGCTGCAGCCTAGACTTCCCCTGGCCGGCCTGGTTGCTCAGATCAGATTGTTTCTCTCCGATCCCCTTTGTGCAAAGAGGAAGTAGGCTAGGTACTAGAGCTTAGTCATCAGCAGCTGTAGGCTGCTGCCATAGTTACCTCAATTACTTTGATATGATGATCCTGAGTAGCGAGCTAGCAGATAGTTTTTCTTTTTTCGTTTTTCATCTCCTAGAAGGGAAATGTAACAGTTTTGATGCGCTAACTTTTTGGCAAAGCCAAAAGCAAATCTCCCTATGCTCTCAGTGTGCATGCATGCATGCTGTGGTGCCGTGCATTGCATGTGAATGAAAGCTGACATCGGACGTGATGTGATTCTATGAACATTGACTATCTCACGCTGCTTCAACATGACCATACTTTCAGAGTTTCAGAGACTCGCATGTATAAGGGCAGCCAGCTAGGAATCCACTGTGTGTCGATCGATCAGCACCAATTAATTACTTGAGCAGAGCTGAGGTAGAAGATACTACTGTATTTATGAAACAACAAGGCAACAACTGCATAAACTCGTTTTTTCCCCCGTTTCCCTCTCGACAGATCCACTCCCAAAGAAGAAGAAAAAAATTATCAGCCTATCAGGAAGAGGTTTTGTGCCCTGGTTTCAGGTTCAAGGTGAACTGGTGACCTGTAATGTAATGTAACGTAAGGGCGCCATATGCGAGGCGATGCAATTGGTCGGCAGTTGTAAATTGGCCCTAGACGACGGGGCGGCCACCGGCGCGCACTGCAGATTTTCAGAGAGTGCGTAGAGTGCAGACACAGACGCGGGCAAACGACGTCGCTACGTGCGAGCACTGAGCAGAGCAGCAGGCAGTACCGACTCCAACAGTGGAGGCGTGCTTTGAGGCAGCTAGCCAGCGCGAGTGTGCTCAGCTGGGCACTGCAGGTGCCGGATAAGCTGCAGTGTTCTTCGCCGGGGCTGTCCTTTCTGTCCGGGCCGGAGGGTGGATGCATGGCTGGACGGGACGTGGGTGATGGAGTAGAGTATTCGGGGTGTTACTTTCACGTGCCCAATTATCAGCTCATGATTGGGTACGTAATTGATCAAGCAGCTTATCATCCTTTTGGTTTGCTATTATATTGTTATTAAGTACTGTAGAGGACTAGCTAGTAGTAGAGGCTAGAGAATGTGGCGTGTGACCTACTTTAATGGCTATCTAATATTAGTTGCTTCGCTACTACAGTAGAAAAAATGTAGGGTCATTTCTACCGCTGTCAACCATAAAACATGTACTCCCTCCATATCCATAAAAAGATTGTTTTGGACTTAAATATTGAAAATATATAAACCACAAGTAACTTTTAAGTTGTTAAGTTTAGAAATATGAAAATCATATAAATAAATTTGTCTTCAAAAATACTTTCATAAATATATATACCACTTTTTGATAAAATATTTTCATAAAAACAAGGAGTTAAAGTTAAGTTTTAGAGATCATATTATTGTCCTAAATGACTTTTACGGATACAAAGGGAGTAAAAGAATAGGAGGTTATAGATCGTCATCATTTGACGCGCATAGGGAAAGAAAAATTAGAGTAGTCCCATCTAACGTCAATATATTAGTTCAAAAAAAATTTGTAAAAAAATTTAGATTTTCCATCACATCGAATCTTACGGAACATGCTTGGAACATTAAATATAGATAAAAATAATAACTAATTTCACAGTTTGTCTCTAATTTGTGAGACGAATCTTTTAAATCTAGTTAGTCTATGATTAGATAATATTTGTCAAATACAAACGAAAATGCTATATTATCTATTTTGCAAAAATTTTAGCAACTAAACAAGGCTATAGTGAAAGTAGACGTATATCCCCACACACCGGGAGCAGCAATACACGCCCACCCGCCTCGCATTCGTCGTGATGAACGCAGCAGCAACAGTAGTACCGTCTCGTGCAGTGCCATATCGTGCTAGTATCTGGCGCGTGCCTTAGGCTTATGCTTAGGCTTGAAATGAGGAGTAAAATCACAAAGTTAGAAATTTAAAGGGAAAATCACCATTAAATATGCTCATAAGGACAGCAAATACCAAATTCCACAGATAAAAAGATTTTTTTTCCCTTCTCCGAAGGTGGGTGTTCAATTTATGAATAGCAATGTGCACGTGTTGTTGGCTTATTACTGCTTTTTATTATTTACTCTCTCTCTATATATGGCAAATCCTTCTACACGTGCGTGTAGCTACTCCGGCCGAGTAATGTACGCACGCAAGCACCCAGCCAGCCCTCGCGCCCGCACCTAGCTAACAGGCTGATGACGGCGTTCCTCGTCCACCGAACTCTCCTGGACGTGTTCTGGGTTAGCGGGTTTCCTAGCACACATCCTTACCCGTCTATTCTACACCGCAAGCCAAAACTGAGCAGAAAAAATACTGAGCAGTACGGAACCGCGTTCAGTATCATCTAATACTACACTCACGACCATGAAATACTAAACAATACTAAAACGCGGATACTGAACGATACTGAATTCTTCTCAGTATAACAGTTCGGTGTAGAATAGTATTCTACACCTAGGGTGTAGAATAGCACATATATATATATATATATACACGGTAGCGCTATTCTACACCTTAGGTGTAGAATAGTATTCTACACCGCAAGTCAAATTTGAGCAGAAAAAATACTGAGCAGTACTGTAGAGTGTTCAGTATCATCCAACACTACACTTAGGACCACGAAATACTGAACAATACTGAAATGCGGATACTGAACGATACTGAAATCTGTTCAGTATAGTAGTTTGGTGTAGAATAGTATTCTACACCTAGGGTGTAGAATAGCA
>Ga0182004_10002948_pt1 | contig 13419 bp, 14 predicted proteins | sample Sormic07211540_1_FD_120479 | JGI IMG/M metagenome (GOLD analysis project Ga0182004, IMG submission 120479) | Endophyte microbial communities from Sorghum bicolor roots, Mead, Nebraska, USA - 072115-40_1 MetaG | ecosystem: Host-associated > Plants > Roots > Unclassified | place: USA: Nebraska...
GCTGAAAATTTTTTGGAACTAAACAAGGCCCTAAACAAGGCCACAGGCTCAGAATGTGCAAAACCCAAAACCCCGGTTTCCAGTCAGTTTCGCACAAAAACTGCGAAAAAAATAAATAAATCCAGTCCCCCGCCACTTCCCGCCTCCTAACTCTTCCAGGCTTCCGCCGCACCGTCGTCGGCGCGTCCACTTCCCGCCGCCCGCCGATGACGCCGTCCTACAGCTCCGGCCCCGCGGGGCCCGCCGTGGGGCGGAGGGCGGCGACCTTCGCCGGCGCGAGCGTGTTCCTGTCGCGGAGTCTGGTCGCCCCCGAGGTGTTCGACGCCGTGCACGACGCGCTCCGCCTCAACGGCGCCGAGGTCCTCCTCTGCGCCAACCCGAACCGCACGGGGCCGCTCGACTACCACGTCATCTCATCCTCCTCCCACGTACGCACACGCCCTTTCCCCTAGCTCGAATCTGACCGCCTCTTCGGTTTCCCCAATCCCCAATCATGTTTATTTTCCTTTTTTTTGTGTGTGTGTCAATTTCTGCAGGAGAGGTTCGCCGATCTACGGGCCAAAGGCTGCAATTTGCTAGGTGAGCATCTGCACAGTTCTGGAATGTGGCCCTATGGTTGCGCAGTTGTTTTGTTATGTTTTCGGTTTCTGACTAGTGGAATTATTCCAGATGCAAGTTAAACTAGACTCAATTGTTTGCGATGCCTTGATGATTGGAAGCTGCATTATTGAATTTCAGCAATTTGTGAATCTGTGGTCCATAACTTTAACTCTTAGGGTTAGATTGGTTAAGTGTGTTGCTAAAACTTGTACTAATTGTATGACACTAGAGATTAGTGTGGCAGATTGTTAAAAACTAGATAGTCTACTTCTATCATTTAAAAGTACTTCAGTTGTTAAGACTTCTTAATTAGTTTGATAGGTGGATTGTGCTTAATATGAAACGTGGGGCTACATTTGTTAAATCTGGGTATTTGATTGCCCACCCTGATCTTTATTAGGCCTGTTATTATAATAACAGTTGCCAGAATGGCAGTAGTTGCACTTTGCCATCTAATGTTGGGCTTAACCAACATAAAAAGCCATAAGAATCCTAGGTGATGGCCTCCTGTCAACCCTTTTGTGTGAAAATGAAAATAAGATGAAAGTTCATGTGGGTTGTGTATATATCGTTTGTACTATGTTTGGGTAGGCTAGAGCATGATGGGATCTTGGGGCACTAAAGATAGCCATCTTATTTATCACCTCAGGTTGTGCAAAGCTTGCTGTAATGCTGCATTTGATTTGTTAAGACTTAAGAGTATCTTCAATTGAGAATTTAGTTTCATGCACTATATACTGCTTTGTATGTAAGTTTGTTAATGTCTTGGGAGGAGGTTCCAGTTTAGGTATCTTGCTTGTCCAAAGTTTCTTGCAGCCAAAGGGCCCAAACTTTTCATGCTTTAGTGCTGAAACTTGTAGACAAGATTATTTATGAGTTGCTAGGGACCTGATCATGAAAATTGTTGATGCAATCTATGTAAATTTTCTCTCTCCAGAACATGCCAAGTGAAGTTATGATCAATCATCTACCTGTTTATCTTTTTATCTTGAAAAAGTATCAGGCTTTCTTGTTAGTTTGGACTCCAAAACATTACTTGTCTTACAGTGCATAAATTTTCTATGGTTGAAATCGTAATAGCCAATCTTCTAATAAGCTCCTCTGACTTTTGTGTTTAAGTGTTAGTTTTTGAATTTGGACAGGACCACAGTGCATTCTTTCCTGTGCTAAAGAACGTCGCTTTCTACCTAAACAAAGTTATACTTGTTGCCTTGCAATGGATGGGGTTAAAACACTTTGTTCAGGCTTTGAAAAGTCGGAGAAGGTACATGTATCAGTACTTCCCCTAATGTTACAGTTTTCGATAATTAAAACGTTAATATTTATCTCAAGTTTGTTTTTATTCTTGCAGGTTAGGATTGAAGAACTAGTGACAGCCATGGGAGGTCATTTGCTAACCAGACATTCCATGGATGTGGATTTTGTAATTGTGAAGGATGTCACAGTTGCCAAATATAAAGTAAGTTATCCAAGCTTTGAAAATCCCTGCTAATTCAACTGCGGCTAATGTTGTATGAAATGTTCTACATGCTTATCCTATACAGTTTGATCCTATATAGCAAATCTTTTGTGAAAAGTAGTTCCTTGTTCCATTACCGCAGACAAAATCTGAGGTATTGTATTATATGTTGAATTTCTTTACTTCTCTGCAATATGCTCTGTGGTTCGTGGTTCCAGTTTAATTAATTGATGCCACAACTGCCGAAAGTCATTTTAACTTATGTTTCTGTTCTTTTGATACTTCTGAAGGCATTTTAACCTAAATAAACCAAAGTCAGCTTTGTTCATTTGTCCTTAACAGGCCTGAAAACTATGGGTGTGTTTGGTTTGTTTTCAATAGAAGCCTAGCTAGGCTAAGCCTAGCCTTAGCAAGCCAAGATAAACTTGTTTGGTTGCATGTACTATGATAGCTTGGCTAGTTCTAGAATGTGTTTGGTTGGCTGGTTTGTTTTGATACATTCACTTCTTCTCTGGTATGGTTACCTCCAGTGAAGCATTTTGTCAAACAATTGATGGGCATCGATAAAGAAGAAGCTCTCCGGCGGAGGGGCACCACCAGCTCGTGCTGCACGGCGCCGATGCAGTAGCTCGACCGGGGCGCGCTGGACCAGCCAAATCCCAGCTGGTAGCCGCCTCCAGCCAGACTCCCAGCAACGGCACTGGCACCGGCACCGGTGGCTGGCGCATAGCCGCAACCACATCGGAGCTCCGTGCTCGGTGCCTCGGTGCGTTGCGAGCAGCCGCACCAGCGCCGCAGCCGGCCGGCAGCCACGCAGCGGGGCACCTCGCCGCGCTGCTGACGCATCCGCACAGCTCGACGAGGCCCCCACTCGGCGCACCCAGCTCGACGAGGCCCCCACGCAGCGGCCGTCGGAGAGCTTCTTCTTCTTGCCGCCACCGACGTTGGGCCGCAGACGACGCGAGGAGAGAGGAGGAAGGCATCCACCTCTCCACCTCCCAGGTGCGGGCTCGGGCTGGTGCTCTCCACCTCTCCAGCGGACTGGCGTGGGCTTGGGTGCACGGCGGCGTCCCAGGTGCACTCGCTGGAAGCGGCGTGGCCCACAGCGGAGTTCACCAGTCCACCATCCGTCTCCGTCCCCGACCCTTTCGCTGTTCTACCCGAATAATGGTGGCGGAGGCTCAGGCCGAGGGTCCCGCGCTGCCCCCAGCTCCCCCTCCGCCCCTGGCGCATGGGAGCTCTTCCGCTTCCTCGGAGAAGCGCGGGCTCTCGATCCCGGGGAACGACGACGGCGGCGCGGCGGAGGTAGAGCAGGTGCTTGCCGCCGCCGGTGCCGCCGCTGGTGAGCGGGGAGGAGACGGCCGGAGCACGCACTGGGACGTAGGTGAGCGGGGAGGAGACGACCGGACCAGCGGTGACGGAAACTCAGACCGACGCTGGCCCTGGCCTGGCTAGGATCGAAAACGACCGATTTGGCCGTTCAATCCTAGCCAGGCTCCAGGCGTACGGCTAGCTCTGGTTAGCTAGGCCCCTGGTCCAGTACATGCAACCAAACACCCAAAAACTGGCCCAAGTGAGCCATGGCCAGGCTGGGCCGCCAACCAAACACACCCTATGCTGCCAAGTCAAGATAACTTTAATCTTTTTTTAGTAAATATTTACCTTTTGGCTTTTAAAAGAGCTCACCAGTTATCTAATGCAGCAACAACAACAACAAAGCCTTATATTCCCAAACAGTTTGGGGGTAGACTAGAGTTGAAACCCAACATGAGCCACCAACAAAACAGGAAAAGAAAATAAGTAAATAAATAAATATATAGTGATATTATTGGGATCTAAAGCATGTTAGTGATTCTAGCATGAGAATAGCTGCTTTCAGTGCACTCCTATGGATTATTTGGTTGAATAGTGCCATCAGAAGTGTGCCCAAGTATTTGAAAAAAGAACTCAATTCCATCATCATTCTGGTGGCTTGGGAGATATGGGTACACCACAATGAATGCGTATTTAAGGGTGCTAATCGTTCTATGCTCATTAGTCTTACAGTTGATGGCAAATGAGAGTAGCTTTTGGTGCTTCAGCCCTCCACGAGTTACTCACAGGTCGCTTATCCTTGACAGTTAGGTCAGGGTGTTTGGTGGCGTTCGAGTTTGTTAACTTAAATTAAATTATGCATCTGTAACTATACATGTATGGGAGCTGGCCCACTAGCCTCTCCTAGTATTTTTTCCTTAACGAAATTACATGCAGCTCTCCTGTGTCATTTGAGAAAAAAGTTCACTCATTTTTACCCAGTTTAATGTATCTTTGCCTACCTGCTCCCTCCATAATCTTGGAATTTTTTTTGACTGACCAAGAGGATCGTCATACGTGGAGGCTTGATGCAAGTGGATGTCATGTTACTCTTCCAAATCTGCATGTAAAGCTTTTTTCTTTGGTTCTGTGACCTTTGAGCCTTGGCATCGGCTATGGAAGACTTGGGCCCTGCCAAATGCAAAATGTTTTTGTGGTTAACAATACAAAATAGATGTTGGACGGCAGATAGGCTTGCTAAGAGGGGTCTCTCTCATCCAGATAAATGCCCACTATGTGATCAAGAAGATGAGACAATTCAGCATCCTTTAACAACTTGCGTGGTGGCAAGACAAGTTTGGTTCAGATTATTCACTCCACTGAACCTAGCAGATTCAGTCCCCCGACAAAACGAACTGACCTTTGCTGACTGGTGGCGCACGGCGATTAGCAGAGTTAGCAAGGAGCACAGGAAAGGAGTGAACACTTTAATTATTTTAGGGGCCTGGATTATTGGAAGCATAGGAATGCATGTGTTTTTGAGGGGGATTCTCCTTCGCTAAACATGACTTGGAGTGAGCTGAAGAATGAGCACAGCCTCTGGTGCATGGCTGGGGCGAGAAAATTACAGGGCTTAGGTCTCGCGCTTGCAGTCTAGGTCTTTTGATTTAAGGTCGGGTTGTTTTGTCCACTATGTGTTTAAACCTTAAGGCTGGGTAATTGCCTCACCCATATTTGGTCCCCATATGAGTGAGGATCCTGTTGGGGACCCCCCCCCCTCCTTTTTTTTTCTTCATCTCTCCTGCGTTTTCAACCCAAAAAAAAAACTCTTATTAGGCGCACAGTGATTTCTGTTTTGAGGTTATGTATTGGGCGTGGGGTACGTTTCTAGGCATGCTCTGGTGGATTTGAAGCGGCGTCCAATTGAGCACAGCACAGTTACTTGTGTGCTCAAATTCCAAGCGTTTTCTAGGCATGGTCCAGTGGATTTGAAGCGGCATCCAATTGAGCATACCACAGTTACTTGTGTGCTCAAATTCCAAGAGTTCTTTTGCATGCATGCTCCAGTCGCATGCTTGCTTTTGGCTGTCATCCAGGGCTATGAAGCCTTGCATGCATGGAACCTATGATTTGTAGTGAAGTACTGAGGCTGTTATGCTGCAGCTAAAAAGCATAACTGTGTGCTGCATTAGTGCTGCTAACTCCTTTGAACTTCTCAGATGGCTTTGATGCAAGAACTTTCATGCACTTTCAGCGTTGGTATTCGTTGAGCCGTTGGCTGACTAATCTGGATGTGGCTGCTTCTTTTTGTGTTCGCAGTGGGCTCTGAATATTTTGAAGAAGCCCATTGTCACCATGAAGTGGTTAGAGCAATGCTGGATTGAACATCGTGTTGTGCCTCATGAACCTTACAGGATTCTTCCCTTTACTGGGTTGAATATCTGTCTCACTAAACTGGATCCAGGTTGGTGCAGTACTTTATTCAGCTTGGTGTTAGAAGTGAGTTCTGATTTTCCTCCCTTCAGAGCATGTTTTTTTTCCTTGTATGGTTATTGAAAATTGAAGGCCTGTTTAGAAGAGTAGGATTACTCTAGTAACTTTAAAAATTCATATTTAAAGTAAATTCTTGGGCTTTGGAGCCCAGTCCTCTGAACATGCTTTTATTGTCGTTGATTAAAAGGTTGATACTTCCAAAATAAAATATCAACTATTGTAATGCTTTTATATTATGTTATTGAATATGTCTGTGGATTTGGTAATTACTACCTGGCCAAATTGTGCAAATGCTCCACCTTCCATAAATTACTGAGGTTTCAGCTTATTGTGTGTTTAGTAAGCAAGCCAATATTGACGTGGCATATTATTGTACTGTTTCCCACTGGGATGTAATGCCATTTGCGAATAAAAAACACAGTTGTTTAGGGCTAGTGGTGTCTTTTGCATGATCTTGATAGTTTAAGGTGTCAAGTGCCTGGTTTTGAAGTCGAGATTTAATTTTTAACCTACTAGGTAATAGTTGAAGAGGGTAAAATCAATTCCTTTGTCTTTTATCTTCTCACAACCATCAGTAAGCAGTTAAGAATATCATTTCTCTGTTTTCACCTTGAAATTGGACTAGGTTTTTGGCAGATTATTTTGTGTGGTGTGAATGCACTGTTTTTTATAGGCAGGTGTGTGGGTGTGGTAGTACTCTTTGGTACATTTTCTTCTTTATGGAATGACATGTCCTACATGTTTGAGAATTTTTTTTCAGGTTTGTGATTGGGTTTTGTGGAGACTGGCTAGGATTTGTGCTATACCAATCCCTGTGGAAACTAAACAGAACCTTTACTAGATATCAGCCTGCTATCAAACTCTAAACCTTTAGGACTTTGACCCTTACATGAAAGTATAAATGATATTAATGGATTTGATGTCAGTAAGTCAGTTCACTTATAATATATATTTTAATGTTGAACATGTATATTGGAGCTGTATAAACCGAAATAATAGGTAATCCAGATTGGAGGTAGGAGTTAGTCCAAGTGCAAGGTATGAACTGCGGGCTTTAGACACACAACTTCCAACTCTCTGCTAGCACAAGGCTATTGTTGATATTTATGGAAAGTTGGAAACTACATGTTGCTTTATTCTGTTGAATGGTCAGTTACTTCATTACACTTTATTTTTCTTCTGTTTGATCAGGTGAAAGGAAGGAATTGGAGAAAATGGTAGTGCAGAATGGCGGCCAGTTTTCTCCCTGTCTCACACGGAAGTGCACCCATTTAGTCGCAAATATATCCTTTGATGCATTCTGAATTTACTATTTTCTGTTTTAGATTTCACTTGGTTTAAATGAGTCAACCAGAATAGATCTCAAGATCTCAGCAAAGAACCAGATTTGTTGTTAGGCCAAACTTATAATCCTCCACCCTGTATTCCTTTCCCATAGCCACAGCGCAGGAAATGAAATGTAGAGGAATGAACATATGAGTAGTCTGACATGTCGTTAAAACTGGTGATCAATGGATGCACACCACAGTTGTGAATTCATGAAAGCCGTGTATCCATCTGTCAACTGTCAATATGACAAAAGAAAAAGAAAAGATAAAATCACTGAAAGAAATTACCACTAGCATTCCAGGATTTACTTCATGTTTGTTCCAGTGTTTGGGGAACATTTGGCTTGACATTTGTTAAAATATTGTTTATTTTCTAAACAGCTTTCTTAAGGACAACACACTTTGATTACTATATTGATTTCTTAACATATTATTACAAACCTGGAGGTGACAAATATGTCGTGGCCCAAAAATGGGGCAATATCCACATTGTGAATCCAAGATGGGTTGAACAATCTGTTGCTCGAAGAGGTACTAACATATCCAGGAGCTTTTGCTGCTACTATAGATTGTTCCTCCTGCATAAGTTATAAATCTAGTAAGATTAATCTAACTTCTAGAATACATTTTGTTATTGAAATGAAGCTTGTCAAGATGAAAGTAGCTACCTCGTTTGTCAGAGTTCATCTGCTTTTAGTGGTTCAAAGAGTTCCTTTAAGGAGCAACAAAATCCAGAGATCAGTAGCGCAAGCGCAAGCTTTCAACCTGTTCCAGCAACATCAGTTGATGATTCAGTATCAATGTCACAATATTTGCCTGCTTCATTTGGTGATGCTGCACGGATCAGCATTGCCACACCTAGTGTCCAAGAGACAAATGAGATGCAAGTTGATAGTCGTGTTGCTGAGGACTCAGAGCCGGAAAATGATGATCTATATTTATCAAATTGCCGAATTGCTCTGGTGGGTTTTGAAGAGAAAGAGTTGTTAAGGCTCGTCATGATGATACGCAATGGAGGTGGATCCCGGCATATTTTGCTAAGTGAGAAGCTTACTCATATTGTTATTGGTACACCTTCAGATGAGTAAGTTCATGCAACTTTCTCCTGTATATCCTAGTTCTTTTCTGGATGATTTCAGTTGTAGCTGATGGTGCTTATTTGTCTTGACAGTGAAAAAAAGGAGGTAAGATGTCTGGCTGCATGGGGTGTAATAAATATAGTGAAAGTAACATGGTTAGAAGACTGCAATAGAGCAAAAAAGGAAGTGAAAGTATCCCCAATGCATATAGCTACTGAGCTCCTCTTGAAGGGTATGGACCACCAGATTTAGTTGTATTTAGAAGTTAAAACAGATATTATCCATGTTTGACTTAACTTTCGTTGTTATTCTACCTTTTGAACATAGGATTTTCACAAGTGAGCATGGAAAATTCTGCCGATACACGGGAAACTAAGGTTGGCAAAAGCTCAGGTGGGATTTTTCATGTTCCAACTGTCAATGACTTACATGACAAACATCACGAAAAAGATGTGTCATCTGAAAGAAAACCAAAAAGAGGCAAACATGAAAACAGTATAAGTAAAACCCGATCAGCAGCCAGGGCTGCAAAATTAAGTCAACAGAATGGAGTGGTCAATGTTAGTGAGCACCAGCCCCAATATCAAGTGACATCCACAATGAATTCTGGAAGCAGCAGATCAAATATATTCAAAGGGAGAACATTCAGTTTCTCAAATTCATTTTCTCATGACAAGGTACAGTACTTTGCTAATATTCCATCCATTTCCTGTATTGTTATCACTTGTGCCACCTCTCTTTTAAGATGACTCATGGTTTAAACTTCAATCTTCATTTGATCCCCTCCTGTTCCTTATTTAGGTTTTCATTTTATATATATAGACCCCCCCCCCCTCCACACACACACACACGAGGTCTCCCTACTGCAGAAACATTCATTTTGGTGGGTGGTGCAAATAGCAATCAGGTCATGTTTTCAGAACTTTCAAGTTTCAAATGCTTTTGCTGGCAGATCAACTTGTTGAGACATTACTTTACACTGAAGTTACTGTACATAGTAGACCAGAACCGAAAAAGCCTACTCTTGTTTGTCTAGAAGCCTAGTTTTCTTTTGATTATGTATAAATATTTGGCTCCCACTAGCTTTGATTTTTGTTGACAAAGTGGTTATGTTCATATGAATCAGAGACCTGAGGTTGTTGATTGGGTCAGAGATGGTGGAGGCGTTATGGTGGATGACATACAATCAACTGCTGTGGATTTCATAATTGAGTGCCATGGACAAAACAGCTTGCCTTGTGACTTCTCTCATTCCACTGTTGTTTCAACTCAGTGGATAAGATCATGTTTGGAGGTACATGCTTCTGTGCTCGAGGTCACTTTGCTCCACTATTCTTTTGAAGTGTTAGACTACATTCCAGTTCTTATTTAAATTTTTTTATAGGAGAACTGCTTACAAGATGTCGGGAGTCATCCTATCTTCTCTCCTTTGCGCTGTCGCATCCCGTTCCCAGGATTCGAAAGCTTCCAATTCTGTATTTCACAATATGAAGAGAAAGAAAGACAGCTGCTGAAGAACTTGTGCTTTCTACTGGGCGCTAAGTTTACAGAAAAAGCATATAAGAGAGTAACCCATCTCATCTGCAAGTTTGCAAGTGGTCCTAAGTATGAGGTTTACACCAAAAGAGGAACTCCAACCATTACTTCCGAGTGGCTCTATGAGTGTGTAAAACAGGTATTCGTCTTCAATACATAGTGTTGAGCATATTCATGTCTTTCGTGCCCCCTGACAATGGCTTGTGCGCGTGAAATGGTTAACATGATGGTGAATTGTCTTTGCAGGATAAACTTCTCCCTGTTGAGCACTTTCAGCCGAAACCAATTACATCACAGGATCAAGATGCTAATGCGTGCACTATCAGCCAATATTCCACACAGGCAACCAGATTTGGTTCCTCTGAGGTGCTTAGTGATTGTCAAGTAACAACAAACAATGCAACACACAATTCTGGTAATTGTTCATTTCACAAGTTCTGCAAAAAAATTATGTTCACCCCAAACTCATTGTGCTCGCATAGCTGGTGCTGGTATTTCTGCAGTTAATGAAGAAACAACTATGCCTGCTGTTAGTAGAAAGAGAAGAATATCTGTTCCTGTCAAGGTTAATGATACGTGCGGAAATATCGGAAGATCTGAGAAACACCTCGAGAATAGCTCTGGCCCTGATGTCGCAGATGCCATAGAGGTTCTATCATCGAAGGTAATGCTAATGCAATTCATACACTTTACTATTACAAAGACTTGGGACATCGTCTAAATGCAACACATCCCATTTTTTTAAACTGCAGATTCAGGACGTGCAATCTCCCAGGAGCGTATCCTATTTTACTGGTGATAAAATGCTTTGCTGTTCTTACTCCATAGTGTACTTCACAAATGCACTAGTGTTGTATCCTTAACTTCTGATGCAGATATTTGAACCTGACAATTCTGTTGTTCAAGAGCAGAAAGATACACACTCCTTTGGCATTTCAAGGAGCTGGTTGAACATGTAAGTTGGTACATTACGCATTTTTGTACACTCGTATGTTCGGATAGATTTGGAATGCCCTGTTTTTTCTGTATAACTGTTTGGAGCCCTGAGATATGATCTTTTGGAGCATCTGGAACTTTCAGTTTAACAATGAAGCATTCAATCATCATTCTGATTGATAGAGCTTCCACTTCCTCACACAATAACAAAATGAACATTTAGAGAGAGCAACATGATCACTCTATGACATCCACGTGTAGCAGAAAACTTTCATCTGGCAACTTGTTTGCAGTTTTGGGTGTGTTTGGTTCTGGGATATAGAGGATGGGATGGTCCTGCCCCTGCTTTGAGGGATGGGATCATCCCTGCTTCACGTTTGGTTTGGTAACTGTTGTTTATTTTCTTTAGGCAACCGACGCAAGACAACACCCCTGGCACAAAGGTTAAAAACTTAAACTCCGCACCAGTCCCCTCCCCAGCTCCCATTACTTACTACCCTTTCAGTGAGACGCAGACAGAATCTCAGGTGTGTAGTCTATCCAATAATCAACATGCTCTAGTTGGCAATCGGCAAAAGCATTGTCCGACTGATTTAAACCTGGCGTTTTCTGCAGATCGTTGGATACGAAGAAGATTTAACAGGCATGCAGAAGATCATAGACAGGGTTCGGTCTCAGAGCATTAATGTGACTCCGTCGAGTGAGATTCCTTAGGTGTGGAGGCGAACCAGAAACATCTTGCTTGCAGCCAGATCTGACTGTCAAATTGTGATAGGGAAGATGTGTTCTGAAATCTTCTTGTCCGGTCATGTTGGCTTCAAATTAAGCACATCATGGATAGAGTCTACAAATTTGGAGGCGTACCAGAGGATCTGTGTAGCAAAAATCGAGGAGATTTTCATTCCATGGCATTCTATGAACGGAACCTCACGCTTTACATCGTCAACTTGTGGATGTAATGCCCTTGTTTGTAGAACACAAACAGACTCTGAACTGAACGCTTGTGATCCATGTGATCCTGTACATTAACAATCTTGTACACTAAATCCAGGAGTAGCTAAAGGAGCCGACACAAGACACATATGCTCGTCGATATAATAATGTGTTTCGGTGTATATGGCGAGCATGAAAGGAAGCATGTACAAATGTAACAATTCATTTTTGATTTGATGCTTGTGTATGCATGCTCAATTAGTTGAGGTAGCTGGGCATGTAAGTTCCATTGTTCTGTGGCTGTATGAACCATAAATTTGCATATCGGTAATTTGACTTCAACAGTATATATGGAGAATACGAAGACATTTTGGCGCCTCCTGATCCAGTTTATTACTAGATATTCCCATTTTTCTAAGCTTAATACATGGCTAATTTTGGTTCATAGTAATATCATTATTAATGCAGGGAGAAATGGTTTTCACACAAGCAAAATAATGTATCTTTGCCTTTGACAATGATTCCATAGTTCATACTCCCTATATCCTGAATTATAAGTTATTCTAAGAATCTTGGAGAGTCAAAACATTTAAAGTTTGATTAAATTTATATAATAAGATAGTAATATTTATGATATTATCTTAGTATCATTAGATTCTTTATCAATTATATTTTAATAATATACCTATTTAATATTATAAATTTTTGTATTTCTTTTTATAACTTTTGTGAAACTTATATTTTGACTTTCCAAGATTTTAGAATAACTTATAATTTGAAACGGAGAGAATACTGGTGTACTTGCACACAATCAGGGGGACACATGAACCATATTGGTGTACTTGTACACAATCAGGGGACACATGAACCATATTTTCCGAAGTACTACTCTGCACATGCCACGTAGTGGTTACCACACGACACACTTAGACTTTGTTTGGATGTAATCGGATTCACATCAATCCACATATGTTGGGGTGGGTTGGAGTGGAATTTGAACTAAATTCCACCTCAGGCCTTGTTTGGATGTTGTCGGATTCACCTCAATCCACATGTGTTGGAGTGGATTGGGGTGAAATTTAGTTCAAGTTCCACTCCAACCCACATCAACACATGTGGATTGATGCGAATCCAATCCAAACAAGGCCTCAATCCACTTCAACACATGTGGATTGAGGTGAATCCGACAACATCTAAACAAGGCCTTAAATGGTGCTCCACCCTCACCGACGCTGTAGTCGAAGCCTCCAAGGGACTGCCGCCGCCGTATGGGTGGCGCGGTGACCAGCTTAGTTAGCTGACCAAGTGTTTAGTTCTCTCTAAAGTCCAATTTTTTTTTTAAGATTTCTAATCACATCAAATCTTACAGTATATGCATAAAGCATTAATTATAAATAAAATTAATAATTAATTATACAGTTTACTTGTAATTTATGAGATAAATATTTTAAGCCTAGTTAGTGTATGATTGGATAATAATTACCACATACAAGCGAACGTGCTATAGTGTTTCGAAATTTTTTTTCAAAAGGGAACTAAACAAGGCCCAAGGAGCCGGTTCAAGTTGCATTTGGCTTACAGCAGCGCCCCTGGTAAACCAGAAACTCAAATGTGATACAATACTAGTCCTAGGAGGCTGCTAACACATTTATTACATCAGATAAGTTTCAGCGCAGTAGTCTCGGTAAGCGTGGACAAGGAAGGCACGCTATAATAATAAGACACCAAAATACAACATAGGTCCAAAGGACCCAGAAACAAA
>Ga0182004_10002949_pt1 | contig 13418 bp, 5 predicted proteins | sample Sormic07211540_1_FD_120479 | JGI IMG/M metagenome (GOLD analysis project Ga0182004, IMG submission 120479) | Endophyte microbial communities from Sorghum bicolor roots, Mead, Nebraska, USA - 072115-40_1 MetaG | ecosystem: Host-associated > Plants > Roots > Unclassified | place: USA: Nebraska...
GCCGTTAGGCCGTCTCCCGCCGTTCGTTATCTTTTCTTTGCCGTGTGTCAAGATTGACTCACGGCAAAGTTTCGCCGTGTGTCCATAATTTGGCCGTGAGTAAGAATAGGGTTCACCGTGAAAGAGTTTGCCGTGTGTTCTTTGCCGTGAGCAACACACGGCAAAGCCTTCGCCGTCTGTAATTTGGGCTTTGCCGTGTGCGCCAGGCACAAGGCAAACTCCTGCTATCCGGTAGTGTTTGTACAGACTTCTTAAATTTAGAGGCATCGATCGAACCAGTTTTAATTTCTGCAATTTGGGATATCAAAATTCCTCCAAAAGTTCATTATTTTCTTTAGCTTCTGTGCAAGAATAAGATCTTAACTAGAGATAATCTTAATAAAAGGAGGAAGGTAGATGATCTTATGTGTCTTTTCTGTAATGAGTTGTCAGCTGATCACTTGTTCTTTGACTGTGAGGTGGCTAAACAACTTTGGGTCACTCTGTCTAAGGTTTTTGATATGAAATTAGGGTCTTCAGATTCCATTGGCAATTTTAAGTTGAGTAATATAAAAGGAATGGAGTTTTAAATATTATTTCTTCATCTACTATCTGGAGCCTTTGGAAACTTAGAAATGATAATGTTTTCAGAGAGTATGGATATACTTCTCTACATGGTGGCTATGATGGCGCAAAAAATGGATGATTCTGTGCCAGAAAGAGAAGAGGGCTGTTTTGCAGGCAAAGGTTGCAAAGATCGAAGAGTTTGCCAGTCAAGTGCTTTGGCTGCATAATTAGAAGAAAGCTTCGTGCAAACATGGAGTTACGGGGAGAGCGAGGTGTCTTGGCTTCGGTATCGATCAAGCAACGAGAAGAATCAAGCTGGGGCAACATGAAGCTGTAAACCTGGGATAATAAGGTGTTCTGAGAGTTTCATTAACGTTTGTTGGATGTCATTGGGTTTGCATGGTCTTTTAACTCTGAATGGTTATCAGATGGTGTGCCACCAGTGCTGTAAAAGGTAAAACCATATCTTTTGGCTGATGTTAAAATGCTGGGGCTCGACCCTAAATTTCTAAAAAATATTAAAATAAATATTTAACTACTAATAATTTCCTCCCGGAGATGAGATCTTTTATAGTTATTAGCTAAACCGGTAGAATATATAATTGCTATTGAAGCAACAGTTTTGATAAAACACACACAAAAAAAACATAACCAATAGAATAATTGACATCTTGTGGGTGTCGATTCCTTACATGAAAATTTATTATCTTGTTGCTAGCCAAAGAAAACACAGAAAATTATGGATTATCCTGTTTATTTGAAAATTTTTAGTCAGATATCAAAATAACTCATAGGGAAACTAGCTAAACAATATGTAGGCCATACATCAACAAACTGAACCGATGTTCAATACTCAAACTCGGATACGAATGGACCTAAATTTCTGTAAATGAATTTGAACTCAAGTACAGTCGAAAAATATCCATACCATTTGTACCCCCGCTGATAGGGAATGTCCAACCTTTTTTATTAAAAGAAAGAATTAATTACACCAGCTTTCATCCTTAAACTATTACATCATTTTTATCCAGCTTCTGAAGTACAAAATTATAGATTCAAGTTTCTAAACTATATATTTAAGTGTCCCATTCCTGGTGTATAACAGGCACGTCACTGCAAATTAGCCAACTTGGCGCTCTAGATGATGAATAGCAACGCTACCCCAGTATCATCTATGTTTATAGGGGAATCTTTGCTCCTGTGCTGCGATAAACCCTACTCTCTATGTTCTAAAATAAATATTGTTTTCACTTTCTAATAAATAACTTTGATTAAATATATATTAAAAAATATTAATATTTATAATATATAATTAGTATTATTGGAAATATCTTTAAATCTAGTTTTTTTATTTTGGAGACATAAATGTTATATATATTTTTTATAAATCAAGTTAAACTTGTGATAAGAAAATAAAAAACAATAATTTAAGACAGAGGGAGTATCTCTAGGCTAGGATGGAGTGATGGAATGATGTGCCAAGTCATCATATTATAATCTAATTAAAACACTCTATGCTTTGCTGGTCGAATTCCACACATGCAATGACGCAGACGGATTAAGAGTATGTTTGAGTTTCACAGCTTTTTGCCATATATCGGACAAAAAGAAAAAACTAGTACAGATCGAGTTGGTTTTTTTCCAGGCCACAATAATGGAAAACAATCCTCGTCCGATGAGGACATATCTAACACGTGCAATGATATGTAGCCACGTTGTCCTGTTCGATGTTCATTGGTTGTGTTGTGCCGGAGAAAAGTCACTACTACTCAGGCCATTCATAGAGGCGGTTGTCCACGTGCACTTCCGTGCAATACATATGGCCTCAGTGTCCAAGTTCTCCCTCTATCCACAAAAGAATCAATTTCTAGAGTTATTCTAAATCAAAATTTTTAAACTTTTATAAAACTTTTAGAAAAAAATGCTAAAATTTATGGTATCAAATTAATATCATTAGATTCATCATAGAATATATTTTCATATGATGCGCATTTTATGTCATAAATGTTGTTACTCTTTTCTATAAAGTTAGTCAAACTTAAAAAAATTGTCTGGCACGGATTTTAGGAATTGATTCTTTCGTGGATGGAGAGAGTAGTATTCTATCTCCGTCCTTAAAAATCAATTTTGAAGATGTGGAACAAAACATTAGCCATCTCTGGAAATCAAATTGATTTTCAAAGACGAGCCAAAACATAAGCTATCTTTGGAAATTCATGTCCACGCGCAGATGACGTTAGCTGTCCCTATAGAAATGTGTTTCTTGTGACGATTTGTAAGACCAGCTGTCCTAAAATCAGAATTTTCTTTTCTAAAAGTTTTCTATTTAGTTTTGTAATTTGTATATAATAGATGATATATTGTTATAAAGTAGAAACAGTCTCATAATTTCATGTATAACTAGTCTCATAGTATACAAGTTGAGCTATTAAGCAAATATACAAACACAATTTGACATTCAGTAAGTCTCATGATAAATTAAAAAAAAGATCGGATACGGACGGATATCACCGATATTATATTTATTTTTATATTTCTGATCGAATTCACTTTTGAATACGGATAATGTCAACCATACCTGTAGTGCTAGTGCCTGGTGCCAAGTTTTCCCGCTCCGCTATGGTTTGGCTTTTGACGTACCTACCTTTTAAATTTTATAATTTTATAATTTTCATAAGAGTTCTACATTAGTGAAATAGATCCATAATGTATCCATTTTGACTACCTCGATGACCTCTTTGTGATGGCGCACTCAATTACAGCTTAGACGGCTTAGGTATGCATAAGTAAGCTATGTAAGCTATGATAACGTAACTCAACTTTCAAAAAATATGACAATGCGACTTGTATATAAACTATTGATAATTTGCTTCTGCACGTATAATCTAGTTATAATTAGGACTCAGGGAGTAGTCAAATGACTACAACACATGTTGTATAGATAGATGTTGCTCTTACTCAATATCTAGAGAAATATTCGTAATCAACACTATCTGTGTCCGACTAAACCTGCATTCGATATATATTTATTCATATTCATATCCGAGACATCTATATCCGTAGTAGTTGTATCCGATAGCTTTATAAGAGGACCACCTCCAAAAATGCCTCCATTTTCGGAGACGGGCCTCCCTTAATTTACTTGAGCCTACTCATAGTCCATCTAGCCCATATTGGCCATCAGCAACACCATAGTTTATATGTATATGAGATGAAACCCTAGCCCATCTGCAATCCCTCACCAAATCGCCTCCTCCCTCATTTGCTCGCCTCTCTCACCCACTCGCCTTCCACCCTCATCTCTCTCTCACACATGCCGACGAGGGTGTGACCTCGCCAGCGTGCATCTCCCTAGAGCAGGGGCATGACTCTCACCCATCTCCTCTCCCTCACCCGTTCTCCTTTACCGTGCATCTCGAGCGGGGTGTGTGGCCTCCCATCGAAATCACATAGTGCCGAAGCTCCTTCCCTGCGGCTACCAGCTCCGAGGCCAACAAAGGATAGGGAGAGAAGCCACACAGTGACAACCAACTCTCTCCTCCCTCATGCGCAGATAGGGTGAAAGGTCTTAATGGCTAGAGGCGGGTGAATAGCCTAATAAAGTTTTCTACAACAACAGTAAAAGACTTTATTAGTATATAAGATGGTAAAGCAAATTTGGCACTAGCTCTAGAAGGGTGATACAAGCCTCTTGCCCAATCTAGTTTCAATAGTCTCTGAGGAACCACACCAAGACTATGTCACTACTCAGCCCTAGGTGATAAACTAAGCTAAGCAAGAGAGCTACACAAACTAGTTAGCAAAAGTAATACAAAGAAGGGTTAGGATTTATATACCATCGTGTAGAGGAATGAGCCAATAAATCACAATAGAGAATGCCAATGATGACCAAACACCACGGAATCAATTGATGACACAATGTTTTGTTACCGAGGTTCACTTGCTTACCGACAAGCTAGTCCTCATTGTGGCAATACACTCACTTGGAGGTTCACGAGCTAATTGGTATCACATGCCAAACCCTCACTAAGGTGCTGCACAACCAACACATGATGAGAATCACACAAGCCACGAGCAATCCACTAGAGTACCTTTTGGCTCTCCACCGGGGAAAGGTCAAGAACCCCTCACAATCACCACAATTGGAGCCATAGACAATCACCAACATCCGCTCAATGATCCTCGCTGCACCAAGCCATTTAGGAGTCGGCAAACTCCAAGAGTAACAAGCGAATCCCGCAACAAAACACGATCACCAAGTGGCTCTAGATGCAATTACTCAAGCAATGCACTTGGATGCTCTCTTAATCTCACAAGAATGATCAAACAACAATGCAATTGAGTGGGACTGTATTAGCTAGGCTCACAAGGTTGCTATATCGATGAAAATGGCCAAGAGAGTGATCCCAAGCTGGCCAACCATCTTTTATAAGACCCCCAAAGAAATAGAGTCGTTGGCTTCTGGCAGAAACCGGAGTGATCGAACGTGTCCATCTTAGTGACCGGACGCGCCCTCAGCGTCCGGTGCTCAGATCCTCGGCATGTGTCCTTTGCCTTTGAACATCGCATGTTAGATCTCAACAGTTAAGTTCACACCGGACGCACCGATCAGACTCGGCACCCGACATCCAGTCGCTACTCAGAGAGGTTACATAACCCTCAAACTCACACCGGATGCGTCCGGTGCATGCTGACCAGCCGCACCCAGCGTTTGCTGCAACACTGCTCGCACATACTCACACTAGTCAACCTGACCGGACGCTGAACAATGTTCAACCAGTGTCTGGTGAGCTACGTCCGATGCTCTGAAGAAAGTGATTGGACGCGCGCCCAATGTCCGGTGCTTACGCTTGCTTCACCCGGTGAGTATTTCTCAGTGAGAAACACTCCCACAACTTTGCCACCTTTTCAAGTCCAGAACCACCTTCGGCGTAGTGGAAAATATGCAACTCATTTTCACAAAAACAACGAATCTCGCCAAGCTTGAGATAGGATACGAAACCCCTCTCAACCCCTCAAACTCCATCTCCTTTGCAAATGTGCCAACACCACCATGTGTAAACCATCATGTGCAAGTGTGTTAGCATTTTCACAAGCATTTTCTCAAAGGAGTTAGCGCACTCACTAGATCCTAATGCATATGCAAAGAGTTAGAGCATCTAGTGACACTTTGACAACCACATTTCGATACGAGTTTCACCCTATCAATCCTAAGTATCACTCATACCCTCTATGGTGTCTTGAGTGCAAACCCAAAGAACTTCTAACCAATTATACCTTTGTCTTGAGCTTTTTGTTTTTCTCTTTCTTCTTTTCTAAGCCCGAGCACTTGATCACTTTGGTTCCACCATCACCATCATGATCATCACCTCATGTTGCTCATGACTTGGAGTGTGCTTTTATCTCATGAACATTTAGAGCAATAGGTTAGCACATAGGATTTTATTAATCCACCAAAACCAATCTAGAGCTTTCACAGGGCTGGCGGCGACCAGTTCTCTCCTCCCGCGCACATGGCGGATCTCGGTTGCCAGAGGAGCATAGGGTGAGCGGCCACCACCAGGTTTGGTGAGAAGGAGCCCAAATCTAGCGAGGAGGAGCTCATATCCGGTGGGCTCATGCGGCGGCACAGATCCGATGAGCAGCTCGGTGGCATGTGGATGGGCTCGCTAGGCTTGTCCATGGATTTTCTTATTTTTTGTTTTTTATTTGTTCTATCGAGGCGGGTATGTGAACCACCTCGAAAAAAAAATCCAATTTCTATGACCTTTGGATAGAGGCAGTTGCAATGCCTAACTTGGTTAATCATTCTCGCCCATCTGAATTAAGTTTTTTAGTAGTGTCAGCTTGGACGGTTCCCACCATTTGCATGCAATCAGGAGAGCCCTCCGCCCAGCCCAAGACACGAGCATGTGTGAGGTGGGTTCTCTTCCCTTCGTTGGTTGGATCTAATCTAATAAAAAATAATGCTTTAAATTCTAGAAGAGACAAGCTAGCTATCGTATACTCTGTCTATTAATCTAGTGTCCAAATGACATTGCTTGGCTATAAACCGATTTTACTGGCCTTGCTCTTATAAAGCAATATACAAGCAGTTTCATAAGTCCACAAACAAGTCACCTCATCAATACACATTTAAGTCATCTCATAAATTCACATACAAGAAGTAATCTATTAAGTTCATGCACAAATTATCTTATGAAGCAACATACTATAAGTAATCTTATTTACAAATTTCTATTTTCAATTAAAGCATATATAGATAGGTTTGCATTGGGAGTAATTTCATAAAGTGTGCGCAAAGGTGCATTGGACTAATAGCTAAATAAGAATATAAGATGCCTCAAGATGTACTCTCAGTTAGATTGAAAAACACTTTGTCGTTTCGTTGAAATTTGACTTATGTTGATGCTTATATTGAAATACTCAAATGACAAACCCAAACTATAAAAAGGATCCTAAAACTTTACAGTAACAAAATGGATCCCGGGCCTTGTTTAGTTCCTTTCCCTAAAGTACTTTAGTCCATATCCTATCGGATGTTTAGACATATACATAGAGTATTAAATATAGATTAAAAAACTAATTACACAAATTACGATAATTTTGCGAGACGAATCTAGCCTAATTAGTCCATGGTTTGATAATATTTGCTATAGTAAAGGTACAATAAACATGTGTTGATGATGGATTAATTAAGCTTGATAAATTCATCTTGTGAAGTACTAAGGACTTCTGTAATTTGTTTTGTTATTACTATTCGAACAGTCAATGTGACATCTAATATGACATTCCAAAACTTTACACCCTGGATTTAAATAAGGCCTTACCACTTTTATTTTAAAATACACGGTGCAACGTAGATGCCCATAACATGCACGCACACTCACTCCTACGAACATATGTATGCAAACCCACCACTATGAGCATGCCTCCAAAGGACTAAGTCTGCAGATTTCAAGATTTACAAAGTCACTATAGACACCTCGGTATTGATGGGGACATCTACTACTACTAAAAGTATAAAATTGTTAAATTCTAAATAAGGAACCTAACTAACTCATTGATAATCAGCCCGATTGCCTCTTTTTATTGGTTGATTGGTTGACTGTATTTTAGGAGACCGTCGGATAAATTCCTAAAAGTTGTCAGACCCATGTGGCCTATGAGCTTTATTTGTTTAAACTGTATAGTATATGCTAATTGCCTACTCCATCCGTCCTAATAAAAATATCGTTTTAGGAGATGTTCCGTGTCCCATCAAAAATGTCATTTCAGACTTTGGGTCCACCTACTGCAGCCATCCAATAGCCCCTGCTCTCTATGGCAGAGCTCCATTCACCGTTGTCTCCTTGTATATGGATGGGGATGGAAGGGGAACAAAAGATGAGAGGAGACAGAGACATAGGGTGTATTAGACCAATCTCAATGTGAGGTTTCGCCATTCAATTTTCAAGACGTGAAACTCAATCTAAAATAGACATCTCTTTACATTGCATAATTTCATTACACGGTTTCATATGTTATTTTAAACTTTAGTGGGTCTCATCACTCTCTCTCTCTTCCACTCATCGCAGCCAGCTGATCCGTGCCTCAGAGAACGGCAGAGCCCGTGCAAAACTCGCGTCGCGGCCAGCGGAGCCCGCACCATGGAGCTTGCACCCATGCCCGACGTACGGAGCCTGCCTAGCGTTCGTGTTGCGGCCAGCTGAGCTGTGCCCGGCGGATGGCGAAGCCCGCGCGACAATTAAATTGCCGAGCAAGGAAACAACTGGCTGCTATAAAAATTGGATTCAACGATTTGCTTGACTGGCTTGCCGAAATGCAGTAAACTGATGAACACAAAGATGAACTGTGAACAGGAGGAAATCGAACAAGTTGCAGTCCCGACGCCGGAGCAAACACTAGCACGCCTAACACTGGAGCGACGGCGCTGGTTGTTGGCACCGCTTACGCCGCTTATGCTAAGTTGTCATTCTTAACATGACGCAAGAGGTGTGTGGTTGTACTTATCATCAGGACACTATATAAACTATGAATAAAAGTTATCCGCAAACGCACAGATAAAAATACTCCCGTTTTAGCATTTCATCCAAGAAAGTTCCAGATATCGTTATTTATAATTCTACCACTGGGACTATTAAAGGATTGAAATAGAAAATAATATATCTATATGAATATGGCTATAAGAATTATAAATACATACTCTAGATATAAATCTATCAACCACTTCTATCTTAAAACAGGGGTAAGGCAAACATTGACGCTGAAATTAAAAGGCCATTGCCTGGGCCTAGCTTCACTATCTCGCACTATGCGTGCTGAATTAAAAGGCCATCCATTGCCTAGGCCTAGCTTCACTATCTCGCACTATTGCACGACATCGTTCAAGAATCAAATATCTCCAAGATGGCGACGCAAACACCAAATTCTTTCATTTACAAGCTTGCCATAGAAGTAGAAAGAACTTTATTTCTGCAGTACAGCAGGATGGTTCCTGGATCACGGCAGATGAGGGGAAAAGAAGAGGTCATCTACAACTACTACAATAGTCTAATTGGAGCACCTTTCCAGCGGTTGCACTCCATTTAGTTGGATGGCCTTCTACCTCAGCTGGATCTGTCTGGCTTGGACGCCTGCTTCACCGAGCAGGAAGTCTGGGCGGTAATCAAGGACTTACCCTCTGACCGTGCACCTGGACCGGATGGATTTACAGGCCTGTTCTACAAAGTGACTTGGAGCACCATCAAACAGGATGTTCTCAACGCCCTCAATGCCCTCTGGTCCATGGATGCAAGGAGCTTCAATCTCCTAAATGAGGCATTGATGGTTCTGCTACGCTAAAGGACATGCCGACCACATTGAAAGACTACAGGCCAATAAGCCTCATTCATAGCTTTAGCAAAATCTTTGCTAAATGCTTGGCTAAGCGACTAGCACCAAAGCTGAAGCAAATAGTAGCCCCCAACCAAAGTGCCTTCATTGCTAGGCGCTCAATTCATGACAACTTCAGAGCCGTGCAGCTTGCTTGCAGATGACTGCATTTGAAGAAAGTGCCAACAGTATTGCTCAAGGTTGACATAGCTAAGGCCTTTTATTCTGTGTCCTGGCCGTTCTTACTAGAGGTCCCGCACCGTAACACCTCGGCTTCACCCTAAGATGGACAAACTGGACTCCATTTTACTGTCCACTGCCAGCACTAAGGTGCTACTCAATGGCCGACCGGGTAGAAGAATTGCTCATGCACGAGGCTTACGACAGGGCGACCCAATATTCCCAATGCTTTTTGTAATTGTGATGGAAGTGCTCAATGCCTTAATCAGGGAAGCCGACCGTAGGCAGATTCTCACACCATTGCCTCGCTGTGCAATTAGACACCGAGCGTCACTCTACGCTGATGATCTGGTACTGCTGCTATCCCCAAAAATTGAGGATCTTGGCTGCATCAAACAGGTCCTTGATCTCTACGCAGGAGCCTCAGGCCTAATAACCAATGTGGAGAAGTGTCAGATGTCGCCGATAAGATGTTCCCCTCAGCTCATGGCATCCCTACAGACTGCCTTTCCCTACGTCATCCAAGAGTTCCCCTGCAAATATCTCAGAATCCCATTGTCACTACAAAGACTACGAAGAAGTGATGAATAGGCACTGGTTGACTCTGTTGCTGCTAGAATCCCAACCTGGAAATCATGCCTTCTAACCCATGCTGGACGGGTACTACTCACCAAGGTCACGTTATCGGCCATTCCTGTCCACCTAAGCATTGCATGTTGTTTCTCCGCTGGGGCCATCCATCAGATTGATCGGCGTCGGCGAGCATTCCTGTGGGCTGGAAAAGAGCAGGTACCAGGTGGGAAATGTAAGGTCGCCTGGATATCGGTATGCCAGCCAACTTGCTTTGGTGGGCTTAGCATTGTCGACCTCTGTTTCTTCGGCTTTGCCCTTAGGCTTCATTGGGAGTGGCTATGCAAAACTGACCCACAAAGCTGCTGGACTGCTTTGCCATTCAAATCAAAAAGCATGGTGACCTCAATGGCTAACTCCAGCATGTCTGTCAGGCTTGGGGATGGTTGCTCAGCTAGGTTCTGGACTGATCACTGGGCAGAGATCGGACCACTTTGCCACTTTGCGCCTCAATTGTTTGCTGCAGTCTTGAGGCAAGGGAAATTGAGGAATGTTAGGGAGGCTTTACAACAAAATTAGTGGGGCTATGATGTGGTTGGTGCACGCACCACACAGGTCATCTGTCTGTTCATCTAGGTTTGGGAGTTCCTGCCTTCGGTTGTCCTTGACGCGTCGACCCTAGGTCGCTTCGTCTAGAAGTGGTCCAGTGATGGCAATTTCTTTGTCTCCTCATCATATCGGTCCATCTTCGCTTGGGGCAACTCAGCTCCTGGGCGCCAGGGAACTCTGGAAGGCTAAGGCGCCACCCAAAGTCAAATTCTTCCTTTGGCTCGCCCTCCATCAGCGTCTTTGGACGGCGGCTCGCAGCAAGAAGCATGCTCTATAGGATGACGACGCCTGTAGTCTGTGCCAACAAGCACCTGAACACTATGACCACCTATTTCTAGGATGTCCGTTTGCTAAAGAAGTTTGGTTCATGCTGCTCAACCCGATTGGCCTGGCAATTCTGATGCCGCTGAGGGATGAGGTTTTGGGTGCCTGGTGGTTACGACAGCGGCGGTGTCTTGATCGGGCTGCTAGGCAGTCCTTCGACTCAATCATCCTACTGTTTGCTTGGTCCATCTGGAAGGAGCGAAATGAGCGCACCTTCCAAGGCACGTCAAGAACTGTGCGGCAGGTCTTCAACAAGGTGGTGGAAGAGGCAGTTGATTGGGTCGCAGCAGGTTACAGGTCTCTAGAAGGTGCCTGCCAAGTTTGGTTGCAAGTTCTGGGTTCCGTGTAACCTCTGCAATTCTCTTCGTGTTGTTTATTTCTTTGGTTCTGCTGCTTTCTGTTCTTCCATAATTAGAGAGAACTCATCTGATCAAGTAGGGTAAAAGAGAAGTGACATGGTTAGAGATTTAGATTTCTAAGTTAAGTCAGATCTAATAAGCCTTAGGGTTCTATTCTATTCTATATCATCTATAGCATAATCGATCTTCCATCTTAGCATAAGAAACATTACTTCAGGGATTTCAATAACAGAGCAATCCATCCCTAAGCAATCGGGTTCTACTTGGCCTAGATTCGGGGAGTGGACTACAGAGGACTCAACGAAGCTATAACAGTCACCTTTGTGATCTACTGCATGGCCCGGAAAATAGGGTGCATTCGCAGGTAAATATAACCTAGATACCATGTCTACATTATCTCTACCACCTAATTCAATCCGGAGTTGAACTAAGAGCTCTACAAACATATGCATAAACTTCAAATAGATCATAACTAAATCAAAGATAGAACTAGACGAGCTAAGAATGAACTAGACAAGAACTTAATAATTTTGAAGTAAAACAAAGTCATAATTACAAGATACAAAGGTAGAATTACCAAATCTCCTAACGTAGATCCGGAACCCTGAGCCGTCGATGACGCGCCTCGACTCTACTTGTATCTAGCTAACTAACCGTAATCTTGAAGTAGAGCTCTAATCTTCTAATTGGAAACCCTAGCTTTTCTATCTAGCCTCTAAATGAGATCTTGATTGATCGATTGATGGATTGATTCCTCAGGGGGGGTTTGCCCCTTCTTTTATAGTCCGGTAGGGTGCACCACAGTCGTTGGATTGAAATCGACTCGAACAAGGGTGGAGATGCGTCGAGGAGTTAGATTGTAACGCGCTGCAGGAAGGGGAGACCGCTGGCCTATGGGCCTAGGCCGGTCGCCCTACAATGGGGCCAGTTGGCCCCACTTGTTAGCCGCCGGTCCCCCGCTTTGGATCGTGCCTTCTTCGATCTTCTGGAGTCCTCCTGTAAATGTTCGCGTAATTTTGACACCATTGTTCCGTTTCCTTGACTCCCACTCCTCCTCAGACTCTTCTGCTTTTATCCTGAAAATCCAGAATTTCACCAAAGCTATGGAATTTAATATGTTAGTCCCTAGGACTCCTCCTTGGTGATGACTCCGGTGTCTTTGAAGATTCTTGAGCATATTGATTTGGGACTCTCTCGTCTGGACTCCAAATATAGCAAATGATATGTCTGTTTTGATCGTCTCGATGAACTCTTCACAATGGTGTGCTCAGATTCATCACTTGAGATACTTTTATGTGGTAAAATAGTGATAACCTGCAAAACAAGTAAGAGCAACATAACTCGTGAAACTTGTGAGGAATAAACCCTACAACTATGCATTAGTAACTCTTTTCTTGTCACATTGTGCATTAATTGATGGTATAATGTTGAAATTAAGGAGCGTCAACACTGGTAGTGCTGCTGCTTGCCCGTGGTGAGTGCTGCTCCGGCAGAGCACACGATGAACACCTAGTGACAAAGCACATGAACAGAAAATAAGGACAGCCAAGAAATTGATGGAATCCGACTCAAATCAAAAGGATTCACACCCAAACTTTGCATGGATGAAATTCGACTCGGTACGAACCTATTTCCAAAAAATTCATCGCTTAAAATTGACCCAATTCACGTCACAGCTGTAACATCCCAAAAATTCACATTCAAAAATCACTTGCATTAAAAAAAATTATTTTCAAAATATATTTCAAAAACTATAAAATAATTTGAGCTCTATAGTATCTCCATCTAATCCATCCATATTTTTCGCGCACAAATAACAGCGAGTACCAGCAGGCTTACATGCAAGAAAACATAGCAGTGCACCTACACGAATATATATCTCATGCATGCATGCAGGACGAGCATGCACCGTCCATTTGCATGCACCTGCATGCAAGGACACGGTGATTAGGCACC
>Ga0182004_10002950_pt1 | contig 13417 bp, 8 predicted proteins | sample Sormic07211540_1_FD_120479 | JGI IMG/M metagenome (GOLD analysis project Ga0182004, IMG submission 120479) | Endophyte microbial communities from Sorghum bicolor roots, Mead, Nebraska, USA - 072115-40_1 MetaG | ecosystem: Host-associated > Plants > Roots > Unclassified | place: USA: Nebraska...
TAGACAAACACCAAAACTCGTGGAATTCTGTCAGATAAAACCCTAAGTCTAGATGTTGATTTCGTTTGGATCCTTTTCTTTGTTTATTTGATAATTAAATTTGATACTTAAGGACCGTCAACACATACTTTTTCGGTTGTTCTACAAAATTGCATACTACAAACCGTTTGAAGAAATCATCTAAACTATTAGTAGTACTGTAGTATACCTGTGGTACGTTCTCATGGCCCAAGTCTTGGCTAATTCATGGGTCCGTCAGTGGCGGTGAGATAGACGAGATGATGCATATATGTTTCTTTGAAGGAACTGTCACAAATATGGCAGCAGGACTGCAGAAGAGAAGCTCAGATGGCGGGAATCGGAGCTTCGGATTCTAGAGAAAGATGACACTGATATTGGGCCTCAAGAGCTGCACGTCCATCGGCCCAGCAGCAACTATGATGGTCCATAATGGCTTGTGACCAGTTAGGGCCCACTTTTCTGTTTCAATGGGCTTCAAATATTTGGGCCAAGATGTATTTGCCTGCCACTAGGGATGAAAACGGTACGGATATTTTCCGACCGTATTCGAGACCGAATTCGTTTAGAGGGGTTTAGATCTGTCCGTATTCAAGTCCGAATATTCAACATCCGATACCGTATCCGTATCCGAATACTTAAATCGTATATTTGTGATGTTGACATCCAATCATATCTTATCCGACATGGTTGATATTATCCGTATTCGAATCCGAATCCAACCAAAGATATGAAAGCAAATATGATATCAGTGATATCCGTCCGTATCCGATCCGTTTTCATCCCTACCTGCCACACCGCCACCCAAACAGGAGAAGAAAAACTTGGATTGCTGCCAACAAAATCTCACGGGCGTTAGCTGATAGCTGTGCTCGAATTCACCTGGCTACCATAATTCTTTGTATACTATAATACAAAGATTCATCACATCTTGTATCAGGTTGCCTACAATACACCCTAACTTCTTCCACCTTATCCTACGTGTCCACAATCGCACAGCTCGTCATCACAAATTGGAGCTAGTTACATTACATGTTTGTAATAAAGACTATGTGTGATGCTGAACTCGTACATGAAGTTGTGAAATTTACATATGGGTTTTCAACTCTCATGTGGTTCAGCCTACTCTCATACGTTTTGAAGAATACGTGTGACGCCGAGCCTGCTCCTAGGCTCTATATGCTGAAAGTATATCTTATTTTTTAGCATCTTAATGATCTCAAATGTAAAAATTCAACATGAAAAATTCGTAGATCTCATTAAGAGCTATAACTTTCATATATAAAGTATCTCAATTTAATACGGTATAAGAAAGATATGATTTTTTTGAGGCGACAAACATTTGTATACGATTAATATATTGGTGAAAAATTGTTTAATTTTAATGGTCATCTTAACGATCTCAAATAAAGAAACATAAAAAAACATCAAAAGCTACAACTTTTATATATAAAATATCTCAGTTTGACACCTACAAGAAAGATATGTTTTTTCTGAGGCTACACAATTAATATACTGCTGAAACTTTGTTTAATTTTTTTTATCATTTTAACCAACACAAATGAAAAAAAAACTCAAAATTAGAACGTTGCAGATCTCGTCGAGTACTACAATTTTTCTACAAAGATCATCTTCATCCGAGATTATATGAAAAACTATGTTGTTATATTTAGAATTTATTTAAAAAAGAAAAAAGGGTTAGAAATAAAAAAAATCACAATTACCTACGCGATCAACTCATCATGTCCACAATCTTTCAGGACTCGAATTGTTCTCCACAAGCTTTTTTTTTTCTTCTTCGTTTCCGTATCAAATATACGAAGAAAAACAAGAAATATTTTCTAACTCTACCCCCATATCCGTTCCTTATTCGGTGTATCAATAGTAAATAAATTGAGAGGGGTCGGAGGGCCGGAAGGAATTAGACCACCGCTGCAATCGTCAGGTACGCCCCCAATCGATCTCCCCATCCTTTTGCATCTGGATCTGCACTTCTGCAGCCAGCCATGTCGTCGAGCTCCTCCCAGATGAGGAACAAGGAGGAGGGCATCGTGCCGGCGGTGGAAGAGAAGAAGCCGCCGCGGCGGCGGATGACGCAGGAGCAGATCGAGCTCTTAACCCGGTACGAGACGGTGCACATGCCTGAGGAGGCCTTCCGCAGGCTGAGCCTGCGCAGCAAGGAGGTGCTGACCCCGGCGGACCTGGCGGACCAGGGCGAACTCCCCGTCCCGATGGACCAGATCGACGACTACATCGCCAACATCTGCAGGGAAATCAACGAGTGCGAGGCGCGGTTCATGCGGCAGAGGGACCGCATCCTCAACGACTACTACACCAAAGGCTACGCCCACGAGGAAGAAGAAGAAGGAGAAGAAGCTTCGTCACCAGCGCTGCCGGCGCCGGTAGGTAATCGTAATCCTCATCCTAATCCTCCTCCTTCTGCAGCTGGCAGTGGCAGTTCAGGCAGGAGGAGGTTCCGACCTGGGGTCACCAAGTCCAAGCATGCTGCGAAAGCAAATAAGATGGTTTGATTAGCTGCCTAGATAAGAGCTACTGTTGACTGATTGGTTACCAACCTGGAGTATACTGTATTATATGTTGAGAGAGACAGTGAAAAAATATGGAACAATAACGAGTAGTAGGCATTACCTCGTTCTTTTTACGGGCACATTTTAGGGATGGTTCTATTAAGAAAACCGTAACTAATACACATTTAGTTTCAAAGGTGGTTTAGTTATTAGAACCGCCATTGAAGATGGATCTTCTAAGACGGTTCTCTTTATAAACCGTCTCTAAAACTGTCCAATATTTAGAGAAGGTTTCTTAAGAGAACTGCCTCTGCAAATGTAAAGAGGTGGTTCTTTTTAGTCAACCGCACCTAAAAATACCCCCCCCACCCCCAACCCCCCCCCCAAAAAAAAAAGGTTAGCTGGAGCCAATCCAGTATAAAGTTATTGCGCGTGTGTTCTTGCTTGGGGGAGCAAGAGCAGTTCTTGCCAGCCGCCATCAAGCATCTTCTTCCAACCATATTCTTCTAAAGGTTAGCGTCTTCTTCCATGCATTCTTATTTTGTAAAGGTTAGCAACTTCATCTTCTAATAATGGTGGCTTTTATTTTCATTTATACATCATTTCTCCATAACCTTAGACATTTCTTGTTTTCTAAATCTTTGTTGATGATTTATTGTTTATATGTATCTCTCATATATGTTGTTGTAGGGATTTTATATTTATTGTGATGCTTTTCTCAGTTTTTTTAGTTACAATTAGGGATGAAAACGGATCGGATACGAACGGATATCACTGATATCATATTTGTTTTCATATTTTTGGTCGGATTCGAATACGGATAATGTCAACCATGTCGGATAAGATACGATTAGATGTCGACATTATAAATATACAATTTAAGTATTCGGATATGAATACGGTATCGGATATTGAACATTCGGACTCGGATACGGACAGATCTGAACCCCTCTAAATGAATTCGGTCTCAAATACGATCAGAAAATATCTGTACCATTTTCATCCCTAGTTACAATGAATGGCGGCAGACTTCCCAAGCCGCATGAACCTGGTTTCCACCCTGGTGATCTTCCATGCTGCAGAAGCACATATAATTAATATTTTTGTAATGTATTTGAAATTGTACTACAAATACTTTGTAGATCATCAGTGTATTAATATAGTTAACTAGTCCACTGGTATGTATTTCTGATGTTAATTTTAATCATTTACAATCAGGTCTGAAATTTGATGGGAAAACACGATGTCAAATGTGACAGAAATTTTCAAATTAAAAATTCAAAAATTTGAAACTATTTTTAGAGGCAGTTGACTGCCCGTTTTCACAGGCGGTTGCGCTGTAGCAGCCGCCCATGATAATAAATATTTAGGGGCGGTTCATGTATTGGCACCGCCCCTGAAAAGTAGTTATTAGAGGTGGTTTAACTAATGCAACTACCCTTGAAAATACCATTATCAGAGGCGGTTCTCCTAGTGGAACCGCCTCTAAAAATACATTCTCAGGGGCGGTCAAAAATACATTTTCAGGGGCGGTCAGAAGCCCATCGCAAGAAAATGAGGCTAGACGTAACGATGCATATGGACATTGAGATCACGTAGCACAGTAAGAATAAGTAGACCATGAAGTATCAGCGGACCTTCTCTTCCTAATGTCTCTCCTCCCCATTGTAAATTGTGTAGTTCCTCTCGTTCTTCACATAACACTAAGAATATGCTAGTTTTATTCTATGTTTGGGAAATAAATATAAAAAATAAAATGTTTCCATGTGATTCAGCTCAAGGAAAGCCGTTTCCCTGCTCCCTATATACATACATGCAAATGAGGCTAGACGTAACGATGCATATGGACATTGAGATCTCCTAGCACCAGAGAATGAAAGAGAGAGATGGATGGGAAAATAATATCTGTGTTTTGGTATGCGTGAGTAGCTTGGTGTGGCATATATGTTTGTTAGAGTTCTATGTCCAAATGTAAGAGGACGATATATGTGCAGATTAAATAGTCACATGGCATGTCTGCCAACTGATGCTTTTCATAAAGACCCACAATAACTTGCGTAAATATACACCATGACAAACTGTTCTTAACATAGACCTATGTTCCTACCCAATTCTGATGAGGTTTCCTTATCCTCACAACACATATAAGACTATTGAAGCAACTATTTATCTGAATATATGGGAAACACTAGGCTTTTTTCCCAGGCCTCCTGGCATTGCTGCATTGGTGGGAGACGAGAGGCAGCAGGAAAAATACAAACTCTGGTTGATGGGCAGGTTCGTCCATGGTGGGAGCTGAGATGCAACTTTTCTTTTCGCTAAAAAATGGAATTTTTTTGTGGAATTAAATGCAACTTGTCTGTTCGTGCCTAGGTGCGTGAGAACGTGAGGGGAGAGGCCTGGTGGTGTCCGCGTTCCAGTAGCAGAAAAGCGAGCAGGCGCTAGCAACAGCAAGGGCCCTCACGTGTTCCCTGGATCCCGATCAGCTGATCCCTAGGTCTCTATTCCAATTTCCATCATCCCTGTTCGGCTTCGCCGACTTCGGCAGTTCAGTGAGGCGCCACATAGAAATCTGGAATTTAGTTACTAATTGACTAATGGTTTCTCACACGATCCCTATTTTATGAAGTTGTAGTTACTAATATTTCTCTAAATTATTTAACAGTACCATGTCAACAGGAAAGTATATTTTGGCAATGGTAAAAAAAAAGAAGAAAAAGCGAATAGATGACTTTGCTTCAACGGAATGGTAGAAAAAATTTTAAGGTAATTTAATATTTATACAAATGATTTTATAAGAAAATTGCTTTTGCCTGTTTATTAGCAACATTTTGTATATGTGTGTATATACTACCAATAGGTAGTACTAGTAGTATTATCATGTTCATATAAAAAGGTCCAAAATTTTAGGTTCGTTCCAGGTCCAAAAATACTCAGGATCAGCCCTGTGTGGCTATTCCAATTCAAGCTTTGGACAGTGCTGGAAGTTATGGTCTGCCATGTGTGTCAGTTCATAGGACAATCGCCAGAGCGTCTAGGAATGATGCATGACTGGTTAAGGTGTTGTTTGTTACACCCAAAACCCAAAAATATTTTAAGATTTCCCCTCACATCGAACCTTGTGTCACATGCATGGAACATTAAATGTAGATAAAAAAATAACTAGTTGGTCACAGAGGAAGTTGTTTTGTCAAAAAATATATAGTACCCATTTCACAACAAAATATATCAATTGTAGCCCAAATATGAAACCATAATTAATTCATTACAGCCCATATACAAGTAAAATACATCAACCACAACCCATATATAATGCAAATTATCAACCATAACCACCCCAGAAGAGTTTGCATTCCCCAACTGATATTGTAGCTACACAAATGAAAACTAAATTAGTCAAGTCATGCTTTGTCATCCACAACACGTGACATCGTGGTCTACTAACCAGTGCTTGTTTCAGATGCTTCTCTACAAAATAATTGTGCAATTTGTAAATTATCATAAATCTGTAGTAAATAAATAGAGTGACTAATCAAGTGTCATGGCGAAGAGATTTAAATATTTATACCTAAGGTTCTAGGCCACGATCATCTAAACAGTCCTTGCTAACCTTGTTGTCAAGTATATCCCAAATTCTAATGATCATAACTTAATTTATGTTTGAGTGACTCAAAATTAATTTTGCATTCTAATGCTTGTCCAAAAGTTTTCTAACTTTTGCAGGAAAATCAAAGCCAAAACATTCTTATAATCGTAAATAGTGCATATCAACTTGCAAAGGCGGCATTAAACCACATCAAATAGATCCAATTTCCTTTTACCTTAATTGGCAGTCACTTTAATAGTCCATCACGTCTTATGAATGTAGGCAAAAAGAAACTTTTCCTTTGCCACAATTTTGGATAGAGAGGCTCATAGTCAATCCTCGGCATCATCAACTTTGCCTTATCCAATGCTTCACATCAAGGAGCTCATCATCAACTTCAGCTTCATTAACTTCGCCTTTGCCAACATTTTAGCTCGAGGGTTTCACCATCAACTTTAGTGTCAACAACTTTGCCTTCGCCAACATTTTGACCCACGGGGGCTCAATGTCAACTTTGGTGTCATCGACTACACCTTTATGAACATTTCACCTTGAGAGGCTTTGTAGTGGTCATATATGAATACTTTGCCTAGTATGACTACTTCCACTACATCAACATTTTCACATACGAAAATCTATGAAGTGAAGTAGTTGAGGGCTCAAGCCCACGCGAAGGGTCAAGCTGCCAAAAATAAAATTCATGAATTATCCATGTCTACCAAAGGCCAATCAAATATGGAAACATCCTTAGTCAATCTTTCTATAAAAAAGGCCATGTGCGTTCTCTTTTATAGATATACCATTTTTCCCATAGAATTTTGGGATGGAGTTTTTAGTCAGGAGCACATATGTAAATTGTGAAGAGTGATCCACACATCCTATTTTGAGAGCAAACTGGGCCTCGTCTACTCAGAATAGCTATTGGGTCTTTTTCTTTCAACCAAAACTAAAAAGCTGCTATTTGGAGTGTGCCATATGTTAGGGACCCTCTTAGTGTGTAAAATGGCCTAGTTACTACATCTAAGAGCATAATTGTGAATGTCAAGATGCATGCTTATAAGTTTTAGGAACTTATATGTAATTATAAACCCCACCAAGGGAAGGAAAAAAACCATAACTCTCCCACTTCCCTATTAAAGGGGAGGACTAGTAAGTCTTGGCCACTTACAACTGTTCTGAAAAAATCAAACTCTCTCAACTATTAATTATATTATTAAAAAAATTGAAACATCAACTATTAATTATATTATATCTCAATTTTTGTGTAACTACTTGTTGTATGTATCCTTCTGCTAATTCAATATCTCAACTATAAATTACTACCTTTATGCAGTTTATAATATTGTTTGAAAATATAGCTAATTGTATGCTTTGACATGTTGTCTGTGAGGGGAAGTTTTCAATTCCAATGTATACCATCACTAGTAACAAGACTGTTGATAGTAGGAATCTAGCACTTGCTGAGACTTATACTCTTATCTTAATGATGTTATAGGGCCACGTTGAGAAGATACTAGTGTTTGGGTTTATGAAATCTGATGTTGCATATGGTTCCTTAAAGAAGAGGATCGTGAGAGCTTCATAGTGTGTCTTTCTTCTGCGTCGTGAAATAGAGCTGTTGGGCGGGTTGCCCTTGGGTGGCGTACTGACATTTTAAGTACCCAATCATTGTCTTTTAGTTTTAGTGTTTTGTTTCTGGATGTTGAGTTGTGGATGAACAAGTTTTTTGTTTCTAGATGTTTAGTCCTGGGTTAACCTGATACATGCACCAAAGAGGAAGCGTTGGGGGCCGCCCACCTTCCACTTACCTGCGCTACACCAAATCAGTATGTTAACATACCTCCTCCTACTAGTTAAGCCACAACTGTTGGTTGGACCTTTTAAATTTTATCAGGCACTCTAGCATTTTCGTCTGGCAATTAGTGTCTAATCATGGACTAATTAGGTTTAATAGATTTATCTCCCAGATTATTCTCTAGCTGTGTTTTAGTATTATAAATAGTCTATATTTAGTATTCCATGCATGTGACCAAACATTCAATGGTGAAGCTCTAATCCTCGCTTATCCTTATATGCTTTGATAGGTGGTTTGTAATGGGAGGTTTTCAATACCAATGAATGCCATTACCGGTGATGATGCTATTGACGAGAAGAATTTGCTGCTTGCCGAGATTTATACTAAGATCTTAGGAATCCTCTAGGGTCATGCTGAGAAGATGCTGGTGGGTGAGCATTCTGTGAATGGTTCCGCAAAGAAGGAGGTTTGGAGGTATCGCAGTGCATGTTTTCTCATACGCTGTGAGGTTAAAAAGTTGGGCGGCATGCCGTTGGGCGAGCCTCTCACCTACTGGCGCTTCAAGTTCCCTATCTTTGCCTTTTAGAAGTGTTACATATCTGGATCACTTGAAGCACCCTGGACTAGTCATTTTGAAGTGTTTTCTGGATGGTTGAGTTGTGAATTGTTTCTGGATCTGAATTTGTGTTACTTTCAAGATGTTGAGACTTATTAGTTGTGAATTTCATGTGGTGATCTAAACTTCATGTGAATGATCTGAATTTCATATGCGGATGATCTGAATTTCATGTGGTGTTGCAAAATGTTGGATCTGTCTATTGTTTTTGTTGCTACTAGATTGAGAGTGGCAGGCTTATTAGGAAAGCCGTAATGACGTGCCCTAGCTGTAGGTCTCGTTGGTCTGGAACGGCCATACCCTTCGTCTACGGCGGCCGTTTCCATTTCCCACGCAATGCAGCACGCGTGTGATGCGTGCCGCCGTGCGACGTGCATCTTGCTACTTTCGAGGATTTGAATCTCCACAGCATGATCTAGCAGCAACGGATCCAGTAGCAGCGTGCAGAAAGCAACTGGTGGCGATCATCAGTACTACAAACTGGCGCGAATCCTCTTCTTTACCCAGTCCACGTTCACTCCCACCGGCAGCCCGCCGCTCGCCAGCCACCACCGTAGTGGAGCGTAACATGATTATCTAAATCTATCTGAACAGCTAAAATCGGTACCAGCAACTCAGAACAATCAGAGCATCAACCACTGATTTTTGGGCTTCTGATTTTATTTCAAACTGAGATGCCAGACCCACTAATAAAATAGTTCAAAATTCCTGACATTTTAAACTTTGAGCCAATGCTATTTTGCCACCGGGCTTTGTTTAGTTCCTAAAAAATTTTGCAAAAAAATTCAGATACCCGGTCACATCGAATCTTGCGGCGCATGCATGGAGCATTATATATAGATAAAATAAATAATTAATTACAAAGTTTGCCTGTAATTTGCGAGATGAATCTTTTGAGCCTAGTTAGTCCATGATTGGATAATATTTGTCAAATACAAACGAAAATGCTACAGTCTTCATTTTGCAAAATTTTTTGGAACTAAACAAGACCGGTCCTAAACTCTGATCTGCAACTCAAAACATGCATAGCACTTGCATCTTCTTTATTTTTCAGGGAACATGGGAATCCATGGACAACATCTAATCCGTAGGTGCAGTGCATGTAAAAAGGTCTTATATCAACATTCAACAGAAATACAAATTTTTGTACAACAGCAACACCAGTCCCTCAATTATGCACTCAACATGGCAAAAGCATGCACAGCACTGGGGAAAAATGGGATTCCTGGATCTAGCGCCTAAACCCTTTTCAGTCTGCGAGCAGACAGTTCAAGTTTTCCAGACAGCACGGTCACAACAAGGTGATGATAGACAATATGCACAACAGGTACAGGTTCTCATGGTGCAAAAATGACAGTTGGCTGTTGGCTCTTGAAGACCTGGAGAGATCAGCAAAAGCACACCGATTTTCTCTTTCCTGATCTGCACACCGATTTCCTCTTTCCTGGTCAGAATATGGTTCCATAAACTTTGGTTGCCAAGATGAAATATTGGTTGCTCACATGAAACAATCATCCGCATTGTCCACGCAGTGTTCAAGCACCATATGTACTCTAATAAGCTGAAAAAGAGATTCAATGTTGCACATTAGGTGAAATACGGTTGTTAAGAGCAAGTATAGTAACATTTTTCTAGCAGGTGAAAAGCACGGGCATTGAATCTCTTAATGTGCAACCGTATTTCAGTTAAATATCAGGTGAAAAGCACGGGCAAGTATAGTAGCAATGTTGACCCGATTAAACCAGACAAAGACGGCTACCTTTAGGTGACTACGCAATAATACATCCCATTATGATGCACAACATGCACGGGCATGTTTTGCTAACATCGTAATAATATAAGAACATAAAAGTGGACGGTAACGAAAAAACAATATAAAAAAGACAAGAATTAGTAAATTCATGGGTTAATAAGTAGAACCATTTCATATGAGAACCATTGAAAGTATTTGCGAACCCTTGGACGACAAACTAAACGAGGAGTACCAATTTATTATAGGAATTCAGTAGTATCAACCAAACCCTTGGACGAGAAACTAAACGAGGAGTACCAATTTATTACAGGAATTCAGTAGTATCCACCATTGCATAAGTGCAAACTGTCTACAACTACATTCTAAAACCTGACATTGTTCACAAACATTTCAGAGGGTGATGTCTAACGAGCTTCTGAACAGATTTAAGATTTACTCAAAAACTTCTGATAGAACCGGTCTGTGGGTGATGTCTAACGAGCTTCTGAATAGATTTAAGATTTTACTCAAAACTACTGATAGAACCGGTTTGTGGGTGATGTATAACGAGCTTCTGAACAGATTTAATATTTTACTCAAAACTTCTGATAGAACCGGTCTGGAGGAGCTTCAACACCATGGTCACAAAACAACTTCTCACGTAAAGCCTCGGCAACCATGAGAAGGTTGTCATGTTTCTTCCAGCAGTGTTGTGTTTCAGCAAGGTACACCCGAGAGCAGTGACGAATCTAGAAAAATATTTAGAAGAGGCTTCTACTACCTTAAGATAACTTCAGCCCCTTCTTAAAGAGCATCAATGATAAAAATTTGTAGGAGGGGCTAAGGGGGGCTACGTGGGTTCTACGGCCGTAGGGGGGCTGGAGCCCCACCAGCCCCACCGTTAGCTCCGTCGCTGCCCGAGAGGTCAACATCATATCAGCACGGGCACAAATCGGCAGCCTGATCCTTGCAACAGATCCATACAGCGAAGAGATCCTTTCGAGTATCTCATCAATGACAGGATTGCTATTGGGAGGAGATGTGTTGAGTGGAATAAGAGGAAACTGCAAATCAAAATAAAACAAACACATTTTTAAACATGATGAAAGTATGTATGCACAACACTTCATGCTATCACAGACAATCAAGAAGAGCATGTACAAGGAAATGCACAACACATATACAAATTAAATGCTCAAAAGAGAATTGCCCATGAACACAGTTTGACTGGAAGTTCATCCAAATTATACCTACTACATATGACAAGAATTTAATTCGTGACATACATATATTCTATTTTCCCACTATAAAGATACACGATCCCATTCACTGAATCTGATGAAACTTACATAAACATGTAAATGTCTTCAACCATGCTACCATTTTACCCAAGAACATTCAACTATTTTTATTAAATAACACACTGAACTTAGAACTTACTCCATCATGGGTATAAAAAAATACTACAATTAGGAGCACCAATTCTATATTTCAGTTTATACCTCTTCATTAGTACACATGTAATCATTCACATATACTACAATTAGGAGCCCCAATTTTATATTTCAGCTTATCCCTTTGTATTTAGTACACATGTCATAATTCACATTTTTAAGCAATGAAAACAGGTTTAGGTAAAGAAGTTTGAATGCGTAACACTAGAAGCTATCACAGAGGGGGAAATAGAGCAGGTATAAGGAACTGACAACATATACAAATGCTCAAAAAAATTGCTCATGTACATATAGTTTGACTGGAAGTTCATCCAAATTATTATACCTACCGCATATGACAAGAATTATAATTTAAAAAGATGCACTTTCGTTTTTGCTTGACAAATATTATCCAATTATGGAGTAACTAGGCTTAAAAAATTGTCTCATGATTTATAGGCAAACTGTGCAATTAGTTTTTGTTTTCAACTAAACATGGTGCTTGAGAGCAAGAGCATGCTGGTAGGGCTGGGAGTTGAGACGAGAGGAGCTTAAGCTTAGGCTTATGGAGGAGTAGGCCGGAAGAAGAAGAAGAAGAAGAAGAAGAAGAAGAAGAAGAAGAAGAAGAAGAAGAAGAAGAAGAGAGGAGGGACAATGGTTGTGAGGTAGTAGCTGGTGGGTGAGAGATCACTAGTCACACAACTCAAAGCCTGTGTGTGGCTGGGCATAGGATGGGAAGGCTCTATAGATAGATTATATATATAGAGGCGTGGGCGTGGCAGGAGGACGCGCCGGAAACGCCGTTGGGTCTTCCGATACGGCCGCTGTTGAGACGGAACGAATCCAACGGACGGAACGGAAGCGTTCGAATTACGCGGCGTCGCATTAATCTCGGCATCTCGCGCGGCTATATAATAGTACTACTAAATAATACATTATGAGTTAATTAATTAATTAGTATATACTACTAAATAATAGCGGGCTTAGAGCATCTCCAACAATTGACAAATTTTTGTTTGCCAAATTTCGAGTTATAGCAACTTGCTAAATAATTTGACAAGTAGGAAAAAGTGACCATCTCCAATAGTTTGCTATTTGGCTTGCTAAATTAAAAAAAGACCCACATCCCAACTAATCTTGCAACTACCGTTGGACCCTCTCCTCCCACCGCGTCTCGCGCGACTCTCTCCTCCCGACTCGCCTTGAGCCTCCCGTTCCGACCCGCGCGGGAACAGAAACGGAGAAGGTCGCGCGCTCGATGGCGAAGCCTTTCCGCGCGTGGAAACCTACACGCGTGGCTCCACAATTTGGCAAACGCCCAGATTTGACAAATACATATAGCAAACTGTTGGAGATTATTTTGTTGTGTTTTTTGCCAAATTTTTAGAATGGCAAGTCATTTGGCCAATCGTTGGAGATGCTTAAGAGCATCTCCAACCATTATGCATTTGAAGTTATGCATTTTAGGCAAATTATAAACCCCCAAATGAAAATGGCAAGGCTAAAATCGGGTGATCTCCAACCGTTATGCAAAATGCCAAGTCCATCATCTTTTTTTTTCCGGAAATTTTGTTTCGCGGCACTCCTTCCTGCGCGGCCAATCGATCCCGCGCCAAACAGCCCGCCGTCGTCTCCCGTTCACCAATTCCCGTGCCAAACAGCCGCGCAGTACCGATCGTGAGCTGCGCAGTTCGTCGTTCCCGTTGGCA
>Ga0182004_10002951_pt1 | contig 13416 bp, 10 predicted proteins | sample Sormic07211540_1_FD_120479 | JGI IMG/M metagenome (GOLD analysis project Ga0182004, IMG submission 120479) | Endophyte microbial communities from Sorghum bicolor roots, Mead, Nebraska, USA - 072115-40_1 MetaG | ecosystem: Host-associated > Plants > Roots > Unclassified | place: USA: Nebraska...
AAATTTATGAGATGAATCTTTTGAGCCTAGTTACTCCGTGATTGGACAATGTTTGTCAAATAAAAACGAAAGTGCTACAGTAGCCAAAAAACCAAAATTTTGCGAACTAAACAAGGCCTTCCTTTGCTTTGCTTTGCTGTGCTGGAAGATGGAGGATGGAGATGGAGATGCAAGCCCGGCCGACTGATGACCTGCCTGCCTGTCGTGTCAACTTTTTTTTTCTTGTTCTTTCCAAACGATTGGTCGGAGGGGGTGGAGTGGAGGAGTGTACCAGCTTCTCTTCGTTCATTGCCCAAACTGGGGTCGTAGATCAGATCAGCGGCTAAACGGTGGGTTAGTTTTACAGCCATTGTTGGACTCTGTATAGCTAGCTAGCTATAGGTAACGTGTACCAGATGAGATTGAGAGATAGGATGGTCCTGAAGCCTGCCTTGTTGAAACAGGGAAGGAAGAAAGAGGGCGGCTAGGGGGAACTAGTATTGGCTCGTGTACCTAGTCCGTCCCTAGCTTAGCTTTGGAACTCTTGTGTATGTACCGTGTCACATTGTGGCATCATTCGCGCGTCACCAGTCGGTTTTCTTGAAAAGAGTATGGCCGACTTGTCACCTTCGGGATTGGAGTGCCTAGCGCTGAGTCAATGGTACTTTTTGTCATGACATATTGACATATCACACATTCACATATGTGTGTAGTATAATATAAGTCATGTATAGTAGTCTAAAGACCGAAGGGTGTGTGTGCATATAAAAGAAGAGCTGTTGCACATCTAAGAAGCTTGTGCTTTCACACCTCGAATTATGGCATTCGATTATGCTAAAGCCGAGTGTAAACACGCCTCACAAGGTTATGGAAGCTGGTGTGAGCTAGCTAGTCTAGTACTAGTACCATTTTGTATATGACATGCTTTGAAAAAATCAGGCACGTAAAGGAACACAGGACGGCTAAAAAAAAAACTATGGCATTTGGCATGGCACTCTTCCTCCAATTGGAGAGTCCTTGTTGCTTTGACTTGTCCTTCCTTCCTCTAAAATACCTTTTACCCTGCCCTAGACAAGTTGAACTAGTTGATGCCGCACGGTTGCTGTCTGGGCAACAGACTCTTTCCTGTGCTCGTTGACCTAGCATCGCTGATGAGAAGCTGTCAAGTCTCTTAAAACTGAGTTGGAAAACTGGCGCCCTTTTTATGCTTTCATGTGAAGCAAGCAAAGCAACCGAATCGGTCGTTGTCTGGGCCAGGCTAACCTGGAGCACGAGTATAACTGATGCTTGTGCAGGCAACAGACTCATTCTAGAACTTCTAATCATGCTCATTATTGAAATCGAGATTATTAAATACGTAAGCGCGTCATATAGCTCATAAGATATTGAAGCAGCAAGGCATGACTATTGCTATAGGCGTCATGCACAATGTCCTCGTTTTTTTTTCTAAGGCACCTACCACACGATTCCCCGGGCAATCTTTCCGGGGAGGATTTGCAGTGCTAGACAGGACCAAACAAACAAAAATTATAATCAAACCCTGACGATCGATCAGGATCGGCTGGACATCGCTACAGTACAAAGCTGCTATCTGATGTATTTATGCATTTTTTTTAGACAACGTGCAATTCATGCGCTTGCTTCCGTGTTCCAACTGCATTCAGATTCTTTATGTACAAAGAAAAACTGGAAGCCAGTTGGATCAGTGTTGACTGTCCTACCCTATTCAGTTTTCACCATTTCACCAGTGGGATCAGTGGTTCACCCTGGTTCGTTCTGTACACAAAACTGGTAAACATAAGAAAAGCTACGAAGGATGAGGCAATGGGCCGACCTGCTCAACCTCGCTTGCATTGCATCTCTACTCCTGGCCCTCGCTGCTGACATCCATCTTCCGGGTCTGAGCTTTGAACATGCTAGCAATATCGGTGGCAGTGCCGCAATCCTCTGGGCTCCGGTCTGGAACTGAACGGATGTACCTGGGCATCCTCACCGAGATGCCGCGCGATGGATGGACAAGCCCAATGGCCGCATGGTGAACAGGGGACAACGTCAGGTCTGCATGGAAAAACAAAGGCAGATAAACAAACGTGTCACCACTGAAGTTGCATCAGCATATGTGGTACAAGTATTGGAAACATGTGTCAGGCCTTGCCCGATATACTTATATCCATCTCAATCCACGCGTGTTGGATTGGAACTTTAGTTTAATTTCAACCCTATCCCTGTCCAAACAAGCCCTGGAAATGCTAATAGGAGGGTCTAGTTACCTGCACCTCGGATCTCCCAAATTTGTTCTGCGGTGAACCACAGCTCTGGTTGCTCATCTGTTTTGTAGTAAACAGGCTTCTTGGGCAGTATCCTTTCCCCGGAATAAAACTCCTTCATCTGTAGATTAAATTCTGAATATCAAAGCCATAACCATTGAAGGTGTTTCTGCAGAAGCATAGAGATCTGACACTGTTTGAAATTGCCTTGAGCTTTAAGTATAAAATGACAAACCATATGTCTCATAGAAAATATCTCAGCTACCACTGAGTAGAGAATTAGAGATCTATAATAAATAATAGGTAGGCACATAAAACTACGCACTCACTTTGTGAGGAAATTGCATCATGAAGGATCATACAATCATGCACCAATTTCCATTGTTGATCATATGAATTCTTAACCTTCAAGCTTTATGACCAATCACTCATGAATGATACACATATATATTAACCTCCACCTTTTTATAATAGCAAAACCATTCGAAAGAAAAGGAACCACTTGGACGGATCAGCTGACCACATTCAAGCATGTAAGCGAATTCTGACCATCTTCTTAAAGATATAATGCTACTAGGAACAAGCGTTCCACTGAAACATCCAGGCAGCAGTTTATTCATACCTCTTTATAAAAATCATCTGAGAAACCAGACATAACACGGCATACACTTTGGAACTCTTCAGTTTCAGGGTTGTAGCATGCCATGAGAAAAGGGCTGTACCTGTACAGATAATTTTGGGCACACTAGGTTGGGATTGTTTCGTAAAATAATAAAAAAATCGAAACTAGAGCTGATTGGGACTAAACCTACCACCCAGCTTTACGTCCATTTCCATACCATGCACCAATTGGAACTAAGTCAAGGCTATCACCTAAGCCTTCCACATAGTCACGCTTGACCTGAAAATAATGATAAAGGCATTCGACTTCAGGAGCTTTGGAGCTTCAGGAAATACAAAAACATCAAGCACCTCTTCGGTACAGAAATATGCTTGCACCTTTAACCATGAATCACAGCGTTTGGAAGCAGAGTATCCAGCATCGACATCCAAAGTCTTTAACATTATACCCTCACAAGAAGACTGGCATGCATTTTTGAAAAATGTGTTCATCCTAGCCAAAGTGCTAGAATTGTCTGGTGAAGCTTCACAGGCTTCTACCTACATGGTCGAAATTGATTGATTCATGCGAAACTACATCCATGAACAAATCTTATCATAAACAAAACAAATAACGAAGGTTCTGAACTTGTGCAAGTTCATGGCAATGACAATTAGAAGGTGCAAGTCATTCTAAATCACATATACTTTAAACTTCAGGTTGGAGATGTGAATGCTCATGCAGTCATATTAAAGGTTTTAACAATGTACTGTAGCATTTGATTTCTAGGATATGATCCCTAATTCACAAAGCCGTATTGTTTTTAGGCTGCACAGCATAGATGTTAATTTAGAGTAGTGCAAACAACAGGAAAAAATAAACAAAAGAAAAGGAGAGGTCAGGTACCTAGCATCGACAATGTCTCAATGAATGGAAAAGAAGGAAGTGCCACATTAAGATTTAGAAGAAGGTGACTCCATAGTGTTGCAGTACCAAAATAATGTTGAAAATAACAACGCGTGCATGAAAAGGGAAGTGCTTCATTCTGGGATAAAACTTACAGTTAGTTGCTGAGCTAACTCAAAATATCCTGGCTTTTCCTGGAACAAGTCATGAATGTCTGAAATGAAAGAAAATTCACAGGAAGAAGTTTAATGGGCACCCAATGAGACGTGTACTCAACAAAGCAGTAAATTCTCCTGATAGAACTTTGCAAGTGCTTCTAGATAATACTGAAACATACACTTTCTTCTTTGCCGAAGAGGGCAATCCAGTAGCCTGCAGGAGCGGAAAAATGTAAAACCCCTGATGTTTTGAATAAGACCATAAAGTTATATACAGAAAGGAAATAATATCCAGCTGTTTTTATAGCATTTAATGGATATTGCCATGGTAGTGTACCAGGTGCAATTACGAAGTTACCTTCCATTCTAAACACCGAATCAATATAAGTATTCTAAAGGAAGTTGAGGGTCTAGACCATAAACTATTGAGTATTGTAACCACCATTAAAGTTTCAACCTCATACTTCAATATCTAAGAATAAACAAAAACAATAAGATTGCTCCGAGTGGTAGCATTTGTCTTTAAATTCCTTAATAAAAAATGATAAGTTTGTGTTCCTGTTAACACGATCAATTTCAGTTTTAATACTTAATAGTAAGTAAAGTAAGAAATAGTCTGGAAGTGTTTGCCATGATTTGGTGTCATGTGTGGCATCCCCTACACCAGAAGGCAGCGCGCCCGCGATGTGCGCAAGGCAGCCGAGCAAGCCGAGGCCAGGGCCCATCTGGCGCAGGAGGAGGATGCCCAACCGACTAGTGGCTAAATTGTTATGGCCGACGTATGATTAATGGGCTGATAGTCCGGCCCAGTTATCTTTATAAGTTTAGTTATCTTTGTATTTGCAATTTATATTAGTCCTAGATAGGTTATTTAGCAAAATAGGTGAAGTAGAAGGGACATAAATATCTATAGACTCTGTTGATATAATCAAGCAACAACGATTATCTAAACTCTATCTCTCTCTCTCCTTCAACTGAAGCCCAGGCGGCTGTGAGGGGCAAAACCTCCGCGAATGGAAGACATGGCAGGAGACTACGAGCTCCGTAGTCGAGGGCCGCCTACCCTAGATCACCACGCCCCTGACATTTGGTGCCCAACCAAAGGTGACGGCAGCCTCAGTAGAGAGACGGAGATTGCACTTCATATCTCCCCGATTTCCATTAGGCACCTCATGCGACATGAATTTGAATCATTCATATTCTATGAACTGGAAATAGAATAAGCTACTGTACATCACCATCAAACTAAATATGTCAGAACTTAGTAATTGAAATGTGATACAGTTAAATGAAATCCAGCTAACAACAGTACCTCCATAGAGTAAAGCGAATGAGCAATGGATGCTCTCTACTTAGTTTTTTCTAAGAGAAGGTTTGCTTCTTACAATTATAAATAAGTCCTTTCCGAGATTTCCCCGAAATCAAGGACTCAAAACTCAAAAGTGTACAATATTCTTACCTCTCTCCACCGTGGAACATGATGTCAAAAACAAACACACAAATGTCAACCTGCAGAGTGGACGGCACATTACCAGGTGGATAATAAGATTGTGTTAGAATATGAGTAATGCAGGCCCATGAGGCCCATGTATGGCAACGATATGCCACCATGTTTAGGGTTGGCCCAAAATCAATGAAACCCTAATTCTAACAGATTGAATAAGGGGAAAAGCATGGACTCAGTTTTCAGTTAAAAATATATGAAAAATGAGTGCCCATACTCAGGAAAATGCTCCATATGCTTACTAGGCACTCATTTGTTACGTGCAATGCATTTGGTTTGAACACAAGAACTATTATAAGTTCTGTGCTAAGGACAATTGAGATACATTATCTATATCTACCATAAAGGTGGATGAGTTATTGAGCTCTGGCAATATCTACTGTTGAAATGCATAATCTGCTGCATGTATATTTGATGATTGGTAGTGACAAATAACCATTACTGAAGGTCACTAGGGACTTGGGATGGGACTAAGTTGTTCAGTTAAAGCTGTGAACTATAATGAATCAATTAGAGAAATGAATGAACAACTACAATAATTCCTCAAAGTTCTAAAACTCATTGGCATTAGTCACATAAAAGTACAACCCAAAACAACACTTATAGTCCAAAGTGGTAATGCTTAGTAAATCGCATACTCACCTTTATGTTCTCTATTGAAATTGAGGAATGCTTGTTCCCTCTTTCTCTTGAAGATAGCTCTTGGAACGACATCAACTTGTTTCCTTTCTTCCTGTCAATTCCCACCACCTAGATTTGCAAAACCATAACAAAAATAGTTTGAGGGCAAACAAGTGTAGAGATGGCAAATCCTTCAGAATTAAACTGACCTCAGCATCCAGTATAAAGCTGGACACTTCAGGCTTGCACAGCTCCTTAATCATGTTCACAAGATCAGGAAATCTGGAAGTTGATTCTTTCATTTGCCTTGAAAATATTCGCACAGATCCATCAGGTAGTTTGTGAATCTGGGCTCGCTGACCATCATACCTAGAAGTGACATTAATGAGAAAATTTCAGTGTTTTCGTATCTGGAGAGTTTCTAATAAACTGGGGATCCAAGCATGGGCCACTTGGTGAATGGTTATTTAAGTAGCCCTAGTCAGAAAAATAACTTAGAGAGGCAGTGAGCAATGGACATACTTGTACTCACAAGTAAATGATCTGCCATGGAAAGCTTTCAGCGACTGAGTCAACCCATTAGTAATTCTGAAAAACAATAAAAAAATTATAATAGAAACAGCATCACATTTTGCTCAGTTCAGGCATGTACAATACCTAGCAAGCATAGGTGGAATAGGTGTGCCAGGCACCATTGCCAAGGATGAAGCTGAAAATGCAGTGCCTTCTCTCAAAAGAGAAGGAATGAGCAGATCCTGACAAATATTGTATTATTGTCAGCACAAGTAACCTCTCTTGAAGCATCCTATTTCAATTTTGAGCTAAGTATAACTGACACTATTTTGCCAGTTGCACTTACACAAAGTTAATAATTTAATATTTATATCACCTTCAAAGCATCATAGCTACCATCTGTACTTATATCATACAAATAGACTAATGGTCATCCTTACTGTTGGCTAGAGCAAACTATTCTCTATTGTCAAGGGACACAATGCCTTTTGATATATATATAAAATGCCATGCATTTACCTTTTAAAAAGGTGAATGTACAATGATAGTGTAGAGTTGAGGCTTGAGTAATTACTCCAAATTAAAGATACAGTTTGCCTTCAACCTTATGGAGTAGAGAATTAGAGATAGTAGTGCATCTACTCAGTCCAGAAAAGTTCACATAATTTAGCCTATTAGTCTTTAGTTACTACAAATTTTGCTTTTAAAATGAAAAGTTAACCAATTACAAGAGACACAGCACAGCCTTTGGACGGATCCTAGATCCGCCCCTGATGCAGTTTGCAGGCTTACAGCTTGGGTAAATGCACAAATTTCATGTAAGCAAAGATTGGAAATTGTGTAGCATGATAAATGTACACAAGTGATAGGTTTCAGTCACTTACTAGATTAGGAATGACATTGTATGCCTCGGCAACTTCAGTTGAAAGACTCTGCGCAAAAAAGGAAGATCAAAAGATAAAAAAAATTGGTTCAGAACAATCTGTGTACTTTGGAAGTCAAATATAGGGGGATCTAATTTGGTGGTCCAAATCCTCTTTCTATCTAGAAAGAAATTTTCTAGTAAGGGAGATATCAAGACAACTTCCCAAAGAATTATCAACAAGAGAATGGTACAGGAAGTGTTGGATAACAGGTGTCGGGTGAACGATACTAAAGGACCTCTCTGAGCAGTGCCCTAGCGGAATATCTCCACTAGACCAAACTAGCCAAGTACAGCGACCTTACAAACAAACACGACTACCGCCTGCCCCTCACCTCGTGTGCCAGTGCCACCACAATGTTGTGATGGCTAATGAAAAGCTTGAAAAGCAGGTGTTCTGTTTGAAGGTAAGTAAGGGTGTGTTTGGATTGAACCCTGATAGAAAGTGTCTCGCCTGTAGCCTGCTGGAGAGCTGCCTGCACCTTATTCGGTTGCAGCCCTGGTGACCTGCCTGTCCGAGGCTTCTCAGGCACAGGCCTCCAACCAAACGGATGTCTTGCATTGCATTGCCTGACCAGGCAAAAATCATAAACTTTTCAGGCAAGTCCCAGGCTTCCAACCAAACAGGCCCTAAATGTGCTATTCTCTTGCTGCTTGAATTGCCAGTTTAAACTGTTAGAGTAAATAGCACATTGTGTACCCACATGAGGTCTATGTACCCTATATAATCAGCCCATGAGGCCCCATGCAATATATCCAATATTCCACCAATTATATTCTCCTTCATAAACAATTCACCACATTGTCTTGCCGCTCAAATTGCAAATTTAAACTATGTACCAATATGCCATTATAATCTGGTCTATACTCAGTCTGCTTTGATCATGATTCATGATATGTTAATTAAATTAAAGTGCAAGATAGTGATTCGGTAAAAATAGCGGTGAATTAAATTGTCAACTGTCATCAGAAGTCCATTCTATTTTGTGACAACAACTGTTAGATATGTGTCGAATGTGTGTACAGTTTGGTTACGTACGACTTGAGTTGTATTAGGGGCTAAGGTAAGAGTTGGAGTTGAACTCTGTATCCTAGGGAACCACAAATACGAGGCAACTGTTGTAACCATGAGTTGACTTGGCAGTTGGTCTGGGCAGTGGCGAGGCCGCGGGAGCACCTAAATGCCAGTGTAGCTACTAGTTTATGGGGAGGAGCACCTGTAGTCATGCCCCGAGGATATAGGCACATCACGGAACCTCATTAAAAAATATTGTGCCTCGGTGCCGTTCTCGCTTGCGTATTTTCTTCTATGGTAGTTATGCTTCCACGTTCTTCGGTAAGTAGATCCGTTTGGGTCTAGATCTAACCGTGCACTCTAACAGCAACTTGCCCAGCAAAGGTTAGTCATGCCACATGCCACACTTTCTTAGAACCCTGTCCCTCCCGTCAGAGTCATTTTCGTGCCAAACTTTGCCACAAGTGTAGCTTCGATTTTGCTTGCCACATTTTCTGTGGCAACCAAAGTTTGCCAAAGGTTAGGACGTTAGGTGTGGCAAACTATGGCACACAGAGTGAGACCACGAATCCTTCACACACTTGACCGGTGGCGCCGATAAGGTCTCAAGTTCAGGAGCCTCCTCAAATTGAATGACAATCTTGCGCACCTGCACCAGCGACACCAATGGACAAGAGACAGCGGTGATAGCAACGAAAGTCTGTGAAAAGATATCCCCTACACTCCTCCATCTCCCTCGATTGTGGAATGACAATTTACACCTCGCGCAATTGACCAGAAGTCTCAGTCATGGGTGGACAGAGATGAAGATGCAGCTCCAACTGAACTGAAGATGGAGGGGAAGACACTGACTGCATCCCCACCATCAGGGTGGAACAACTGCTGGCACAACTGAGCACTCATCCGCGGACCTCCAAGGGGCCAGGGCTGCTTGCACTGGACAGCTTTATGACCTTCCTGCTTACAACAGAAGCAGCGAGATGCGGTCCCACAGTTTGCCACAATGTGCTCAAAAGAAAAACAGTTGAAGCACTGAGCCACCAACCAATCAAATTATTAGGCACTTGGCGTGCACCATGACAGGAGAAGCATGTTGTAGTGGCGACTCATGAGAAAAGGCTGACTGGGAGTAGGAGAGCAGCAGTGCAGAACTAGAGCGAGATGGTTGTTTCACGACCCCAATCCATGAGGTTCCCACCTCGCCTTCCCATATGCCCTTTCCCTGAACATTCCCTTCAACTGGATGTTCAGGATCAGCATATTTAGAGGCTTTCTAGCTGTAGAACCTACACTCGCAAATCTGCCTACAATGCATTTTTGTTGGGATTATGTGTGTGTGGATGGTGGTAGTGGTGGACTGGTGAGGTTGGGGGAGGGTTGTGCATTATACGCAGGTCTCTTGCATTTGTTCGAGAAAAGAATAAGAGAAGAGACCGCGTCCTTCAGCAATCTAGTAAACAAGAGATGGAGCCTTCATGTTAGGCCTATGGGAGGAACTGCTTGTAAAGATAGATAATAAAGGCAAAAGGCTACCCAATTGACTGGTACGAGTGATTTTTTAAGAAAAAAACTTTCTGCCTCTCTCTGCTAAATCCAAGCTCTCGCCTTATGGATTCACCAGGCTCATGAACAAACTCAAGGCTTCCCAACATATAATTTGCACAAAAGAAAACTCACGTTCATACAAACCTGTAGTTGTGATTTTATGCCTTCCAAGGACACAACAGGATCTGCTGCACAGTTTCTATCAAAAACAACAGCATGTGCAAGCGCAGGTAATATCGTCTTCATCATAGCCCCAATACGCAAGTTACGAACCTGAAATTAAACAAAGCCACACACAAAACAGAGACGTGGTGGGGCTTATTAGAAGTTACACAGTAAAAGGCAACATGAATAAGCTATTATATACACTAAATTGTAGCTTAATTTAACAGACATAGAAACATGGCAGGAGTAACAAGAAAAGTGAGATGCACCATAAAGTTGATACCAACACAGAAGAGCAACACGTACAAGAATTTCATTTCTTTTTTTGTGAATGCAAGGAAGTTTTGTATTAATAAACCAATACTTGAAAACTTCAAATTGAGAGAGATAAATATAAGCAATTGAATCAAGACAAAAAAAACAAGGAACCAAAGTACAATCAGCAATGATTACATGCAATGTCGCCTCAAATAGAAATTGCAAAGTACACAGCAGAAAGGAATGGATGGCTCACCAGTGTTCTGACAAGAAATTTCATTTCTGTTTCTCTACAAGACCGAATAAGATGCAAGACAAGAATTTTTCTCCTCCCAGCACTTCCACTACCTGATATTGCACTGATATGAAAAAAATGATGATGTAAAGAGGAATCAGAGATAATCCTTTGTTAGAGAAATAAACATCATCATGCAAATATGACTTATTATTATCATCGAAGCAAAGGGTTGAGTTTACCTCATCAACCAAGAAAACATAATACCTTAAGGATAAATTTTCTTAGTATGAAGTGTCATGTAAGGATTCCACTACAACCAGCAAAAAACAGAAGGAGAAGAAGCCGAGGCAGGAAAAGAGTCCCTAGCTATCAAGCATTAGTTTGTTAGCAAATCAAGTTCAGTTGGTTTAGATTTTGGTGGCTGGGCTCATGCATATAAGCAGAGACCGAGCCGAGTGTTAGGCAGGCATTAGATTGATTCATTGTGTATCCCACCGTGCCCTGCCTTGCTGGGGCGACATCAAGCTGCCATTACAGCTCCATCACGCCAACAAAGTTACTTTATTCAAGTATAATCCAAGCCGCAATCCTCTCTATTATCTCTCTACTTCCCCTACGCATAACATCTAGCACAAGAAAAAAATGTTAAAAAAGTATTATGTCAAACCTAAGCAGATTCTACTGGCGAGATGTGTTTTTTGTCATATCCGCTCTCTACTAACATATCAGAAGATGGTTTTCCCTGTGATCATATGAGATTCCACATCATGTTACAAAATTGGGAGTACAAAATAATCAGAAATTATTGTTGCATTAAATGATAACAAAATGAGAAGTACAAAATAATCAGAAATTATTGTTGCAGTACATGCTATCTGGGCTAGTTAGTAATTATCACATAACAAGATTGGATATAATTCAATGTAGCCACAATTGAAATTTAGCCATTCATATAAAAAAGCAATCTTCACTGCATGAAATGCTGGGCAAGATTCATGGATTCCATTACAAAGGGGGGCAATAGTTTTTCTTTGTAAGTAATACCTTAGTTTCCGAAGTGTGGAATATACATCACGAATCGAGAGAGGACGGGGAGGAGCAAGCAGTGTTTGGTTCTGACGACATTCTTGGGCAACCGTACCTACAAATTACAATTCATCCATTGTCAATACTTGTTACTACAAATGGCAACTCAATCAGGAACAACCAATGAATGAAACTACACAATGATGTTGGATCTTGCCATAAGCCTAGCAAATGAATCCATGTCTTCACTTTTGCAAAGAAAACAGCGAAAGATTACACTAGAAGCCTTTTTCTTCTATACTACCAATATGAGATAACAAGTTGGTACTTACCAAGATCACCATAAGTTTTGTACATTTCATGTATTTTAGATCTGCTGGTTCCTAATGATTCCTCCAGAGTAGTTACAACTAGACTCCCACCAATGTTCAGTTCCTAGCTTCAATAACAAACATGGGGTTAATGTATTCGCATGTCCTATGACAAGGCATAGCAAAACTATATTAAAAGAGAAAAGATGAACAAGGAAAGAATGTATGACACTATGACTTAGAGCATCATACTGTAAACTACTCCTGCCAGTCCGGTTTATAAGAAGCACACACACATGATGTATGTTTTCTGTTTTGCGGGCGCGATTATAATCTCTAAGTGTGGGGTTTGTGTTTGGTGTGTGTTGTAGGGCTCTAGCCCCTTTATTTCTTCTTAATATAATGAAGCGCAGCTCTCCTGCGTTTTCGAGAAAAAAATTGATGTATGTTTTCATTAACACTGATCAAAAGGAAAAATAGAATCAATTTTTCCTTTACTGAAATGCAGATTGCTCATAATAAAATTAAATTGTGATCTGGAACATACTCCCTCCAGCCAAAAATATGTGATGTTTTGGACATCATGGGGTCTCAGAAACATAACTTTGACTAGTACCTTTCACTGCAACATATATATTTATAAGGCGTAAAATATAGCAAATGTATACTTTTATGGAAATTACATTTTGAGACAAATCTACTAGTATCATTTTTAAGTATCCCAACTCAATACTATAAGGTACTCCCTCCATTCTAAGGGGCTGTTTGGGACTGCTCCATTCCAGGTTTTCCGGCTCTGCTCCCAAGTTGTCTAGCCAAACAGGTCCAGCTCCAAGATAAAGGTGGAGTTGGAGGTCAACTCCACGTTTTTTGTGGAACACCTCAAGGGGTACTCCAGAACCTGTACTTACTTCCTCATGGAGTTGGGGTGGGAAATTACCCACACTGCCACCCATTACACAAATACCTATTTGTTTCTTTCTCCTTTCTCCATGTGACTGCTTCTGTGCACCTGGCCCTTCCAAGACGTTTCTCTCGCGCGGCTCCAGAAACCATAGCGCCACCGCCCACTATTCCGGCCACCACAGCCAGCACTCCTGCGAGGTGATCGATGGAACGGATAGATCCAACCATGCTCTACTGGATGACCTCGTTTTTGGCCCCCAAATCTTCTCCGGCGCCGGTCGTCCAAGCATGCCCAGGGTTGGGCTGGGCTGCCCCAGCCCCCTCAGCCGCCGCTGGCAGAAGCCTCCTCTGCAGGGCTGCTCCCAGCTTGGCCATCAGGGGTGTGCCGCATGCGGCCAGCAGCCAGGCCCTAAATAGTTTTGCCCTAAGTCAAATCTCTCTAACTTTGACCAAGTTTATATAAAAATGCACTGGCACAACC
>Ga0182004_10002952_pt1 | contig 13414 bp, 17 predicted proteins | sample Sormic07211540_1_FD_120479 | JGI IMG/M metagenome (GOLD analysis project Ga0182004, IMG submission 120479) | Endophyte microbial communities from Sorghum bicolor roots, Mead, Nebraska, USA - 072115-40_1 MetaG | ecosystem: Host-associated > Plants > Roots > Unclassified | place: USA: Nebraska...
AACACAAAGGGCTAATACCCAATTTTGATATTAAGGTGTGCCTGCCGATTTGACCTAGCAATCGACAAAGGTGATAACTTGAATACTTTGGTCCCGACAACAGCGATGCGCCCAGATGTCACGACCAAGAGGTATTCACGCGGAACTCGAGAAATCATCAAGTCTTACTCGTCGAATCCCTAAGAACTCATAAATAGAAGAAAATATTCAAGTTGACAAAGTCGTCAAAATAGTAGATGCAAAAGTTGATGTAAACCTTGTGTATGATATTGGTTGATATTATCTTACATTACCGCTAGGTCCATATTTATATCCTGACCTAAAGAGTTACAATCGTACAGTACTAGGATCTAATTCTAGACAAAACAGGACTCTTACATAAGGCATGCTCTAATAAATATAGAAAACAACACCTATCTATTCCTATATCCGCTTCAATTACGATGAAACCTCCATCAGCTCCTGCTTCATTGGCATACCCCTGTAGTCTCCTTTTTAGCAACTTCCACGTTCTCCTCCATCGGCATCGGCAACCAATTGCTCTCCATCGGCACCGGCGATCAATTGGCAATAACTAGTAGTCATCGTATCCATCCTCAGGCCAGCAGCATCCTCTCACCAACTATCATTCCATCATCGGCATCATTCAAATCGGCTCTCGGTACCCTTTTGTTGATCTGGCATAGCAACTTCCTATTACTGATGAGATCCCTTTAACCATGTTGACTCATACCCAAAAACGGTGTCAACAGAAAGTAAGAGAAAGAAGATTTAGTGAAGGTGAACTAGTTTGGAAAGTAATTTTGCTGATAGGATCCAAAGATAGCAGATTCGGCAAGTGGTCACCTAATTGGGAATGGCCGTATCGGATAACTAGGGTTGCTCCGAGAAATGCTTACTTTTATGAAACTTTAGAAGGAGAGGAGTATTCTAGAGCTATTAATGGAAAATATTTCAAGAAGTATTACCCTAGTGTTTGGGTTGATTTACTTTAGTCGATCAAATCATATAGTCCAGTGTTTTGATAGCCAATACGCTAAGTACTGCCTTTAGCTTAAAAACTCAGAATACTGCGATGTTCAAAACATAGCCGATACAATGAGTATCGCCTTTAGTTTAAAATTAAGGAATTTTTGGATAGTTAATAAGATTGATGCAGTATTTGTCTTGTTCAAATATTCAGAATCATGATTTTATAGCCGATATTACAGATATCGCCTTTAGCACAAAAAAATGAGAAACATGGAACACTTTTGCTAATACAGATACACATTCAGATTGCCTCGATGGGCAATAGCACAGAAAAAATAGAGACAGTGGTCAGCAAACACAAGATAAGATAAACTGCCACCAAGGCAGCGTTCTTCATTAATTCAGAGGAAATTTTACCTTAGTGAAATAAAAATAAAAATCTAAAGCTAATCCTCGTCATCAAAGACCCACGCTATGATGGCATCGGCTGAAGAGAATTGTGCCACGACATCGGCACAGGAGGCAAACTCATCCATCAGCTCCTCAAAACCCTCCTCGTTGCTCTCTGCGACGAAGTCCCAGGTCAGGGACTTCGAAAGCTGAGCCCCATGGCGGAGTTGAGCCACTGCCAGGGTGTTTGCCGCTCTGAATGAACACCATGGAGAACAGCTTCCCAAACATGGTTAGGCACGTCTTGGAGACGCTCTGCTTGGGTCTCCCCACGCGCGTTCACCATTCTGGTGACGGCAGAGATGGCGGGGGAGAGGGTGTTAAATTGCTCTTGCAGCCCTACGATCAACAAAATGAATGCATCAGAAGATTAGTTGATCAATTGAAAAATTACAGAAGGAGATGAACTTACTGACAACTGGGGAGTCAGACTCTAATAACTGTTCCTTGGTTCGGGCCAAGGATCCCTTGGTGTTCTCCAACACTGCCCTAGAGCATCGAGCTGCTCCTAGAGGCGGTGGGACCTCTTGCACTCCTCAGAGTAGAGGTCCTGGGCTACTCTAAGATGTTGGAGGAAACCCCAGGCGTCTTCATGCCCGAAGACGACGTCGTCGCCGGTGACATCATCCTCGCCAGCTGATTCCGAGCCCGCCTAGCTTGCTTCGGCTGCCTGGTTCGCAGCAGCCTCCTCAAAGGCCACTGCTGCCAGAGGTAGTGAAGAAGCCAACGCAACAGGATCAGGATGACTCGAGCCCGCCACAGGATCAACTTGGGGGGCAGGGGTACAAGAAGAATAGAGTATAAATAGCCGATCAAGATGAACTGAGAACTCCATTAATCATACCTATTCGGACACCGGCGCTGAGCGGAGTTTGCATCTTCAGATGAAGAGGGCGATGCCGGGCACTTGCCGCTGTTGTCCACCATTGATCAGAAGCTTAGGGTTTCTAAGGTGAGAAGGGCAGGAGGTTTGAAGATTGAAAAGATAAAGATGCGAGTATGACTGTGTGACTTTTACCCCTTGAGCTTTGGTATTATTTATAATGGGGAAGTGAAAGTCGAAGCAGCGAGCAGTTAATGCCCTGAAGGAGTTGGATCGACTATCGTGAAGGCAGTCCTTAGAACGTGGGGTAAGTGGATCGGCTAAAAGTTAAAATGTCTCTGCAATCCTATGGACATGGATGGCAAAAATAGCTGATCGGCTTAACTGTAACTACAGGAAATTAAGTAATGGATCGGCTAACTTTGTCGATGAGGTTCTACTTTGCCTGGATTCAGATAAATATTGCTGATAAAAATTTTAAACATATGTAATTGCTAAAAGAAAAAGGTTCAAGGAAATTAAGTCTAAAGATTACAGGATGCAAGATAAAGTGCAGAAAGTATTCAAGTTACATGTTCAAAGCAGACTTAATGGAATTCAAAGCTGAAAGTCTTATGTTGTCTACTATGGCTATTTGTTGTTGATCTTCTTCAGCTGATCTAGGAATCTTGGCCCTCTTGTCTTGCTTGATTTTATTGAGCTTGTCTTCAGAGTTGCCATATTCTTCTTCTAATCAGCTAAGGATGCGAGAATCTGAGATAAATCTTCTTCCTTTTGTCTGATTGCATCTTCAACAGTTTTCAGCTAAGCCAGCAATTGTGTCCTTTCTTCATTGAGAGCAGCCAGATCTTTGTTGATTTTAGCAGGAGATTCTTTGAGTACATCGACTGTTTTCTTGATTGATAGGATTTCTTGGATGCATTGGCCTTCTGCAGCAGCTGAGTTTTTCTGAGCTTCTCAAGCTGCTAGTCTAGATTGAGCATTAAAGAATTTGGGGCCATTACCTTCCAAGAATGCAACTAGCTGAATTATTTCTTTCAGAGAAGAAGGAAGAACATCTTTAATCTGGTTAAAGATCTCTCTGATTGATCCTGCGTCTTGAACCAAGATTGAAATGTCTACCTCTAGGTGATCAATTAATCTCTACAAATGGGCTTTGATGGAATCATGTATGGTTGGAGGTGTATCTTCTAAAATCAGGATTGGCTCTTCATCAATATATTCATCCAGGGCAAAAGGCAGATCGGGTGAAGAGACTTGTTCCTGCAATAGACAAAAAGATTAATACTTGTGAGAAGATATCATCAAATAAAGATGGATGATTTAGTATACCTGTTCTGTTGAGACCATTGCTGAACTAGGAATAGCTGATGAAGTAGCTTCAAGAATTTGGAGATCTGGATTCGTGGAAATAAGTTAATATAAGTAAAAAGGTTCACCATATCGGCTATTGTGTGAGATATTACCTGAAGAAACTTCTGGAATATTGCCTGAGTCAGGGTTGGCATCATAATCACTGTTGGTGAAAGATACATCATCTAAAGGATTAGGGAGTTCAGATGTCTTTTCAACAGCAGGTTCTTGGACCACATCCTAGAAAGATAAGAAACTTAGCTGATGCACGAGTATAAGGTACAGCTTTGAGTTAGCAGAAAGTTACCTCAGTAGCTACATCGGCTAAAGACTTAAGCTATTTTGAAGGAGCAGCTTTGGTTTTTTTGAAATTCTCTTTTGAGAAGCAGTTGATTGATTTCTTTTTAGTGTGGCAATCGGCTGGTCATCAGGCAGGTTTGATGTTGGCTTCTTCATTAGAGCTCTCAATGAAGGTGCATCATTGCCCAGTCTTGAGTTGGGACACCAGATATCATAGTTTACCAATGGAGGGGTCAAGCTGGTAAGATCTTGTAGTTGATCAAAGTAAGTAAGAAGCATTCTGAGGTATTGGAATCTGAAAATACAGTGTATAAAACATACCTCGGGTGTGGCCTTAAAGTCTAGATCTAGGAGGGAGCAGTAAGTAGATACTGGTGCATTGAAAATATGCTGGCTCCACTCTTGCCACCATTGATCATAGGCTGTGGAAGTAAAAGGGGTACAATCCCTTCCACTAATGGCTTCTAGCAGTAGGGATTGCTCAAAATGAAGAATTCTATTGTACTCCACTCCAGTATTAACAGCTTCTCTCGGCTTCACTTTATCACCAAAATATAAAGCCCGGGGAAATTGTCCAAAACCCATCTGTCTAGCTACTATTGAAGGACAGTAGAATTTATAAGAAGTTGGGGGTTCTTCTCTGCCATGTCTGATCTCAACAGGTAGAAGACTTTGCCTTACTAGATGACTCAAGATTTTGAATTCCTCAACATAGCTATAAATATTTTGGAATCTGAATGAGGTTGTGTCGAGGATGTCAATAGGGGGTATCCCAGCCAACACTCATAATGAGAAGATTCACAAGCTTATCGAGGCTCCGACTCGACGCTCTGACATGAATGCGTAATCACCAGGGCTCGATGTCGATCATGGCCTCGAACGCGGAAATAGGGTCCCGCAAATCGATAGGGGCTCGATAACTAGCGACCATCGAATACGGCAGCGGCTCGAGCGAATCGATAGACCTCGAGCGCAAAAGCGTCTCCCGCCGCCTGTCGCGGGTACAGGAGCCAGGGCATTTAATGTGTCTTCCATGCTCCCACCTAACCCGACAGTCACAGGAAGCGTGATAAGGAACAAGCACCCATCAAATCTCCACTTTTTCCAGCTCCGATATCCCATCGCGGCACCCCTCGAGATGCATGAAGTCAGCGCTCCCACACAGCAGGCCTGCTTGTACGGCCCGACCCTCAAGCAGGCCCATTCCTTCCCAGGAAAGGATTAGGCGATGAAAGTCAGTGCTTCAGCCACCAAGAAGTGACTACTGCCGTGACGTACAAGCGTGCTCGCACCTAAGCCAATCCAAGACGGTGTACAGGGGCTGAATTCAGGAGCACACGTGCCATCATCCTCAAAGTACCCTGTAACAAGACGACTCGAGGCCACACCGGTACGGAGGCCTCGAGTAGGTCTGCATGCCATAACCCTATTGAGGCTTATTCTAATGCCCATACCCTGTAACCTAGGTCTCCCCTTGGAACTATAAAAGGGGACGCTGAGGACTACATACGGGATCGGACTAAGAGAGATTCATAGAACATGACTCGTAGCATACAATCCACACACCACCATCGGCTAGGACTTAGAACCCTTGGCTACATCCGCTTGTGTTCCCCCTGTACAAGCACTTAGGTGCAAGATAATACGAAGTCTCCCCCCCACTGGACGTAGGGCCTTCTCTTGCCTAAACTAGGATAAATCTCTGTGTCATTCTTGCATCACCATCCAGAAAAGGGAGCACGCACACAAATTCACTCGTTGGTGTCACCCCCCGGGGTCAAAACACCGACAGTTGGTGCGCCAGGAAGGGGTCCTACGTGTTACCACCGATTTCCAATCTCTTTCCGGATGGCCACTCACGTCTCGCCGATCCCACGCTCCACGGTTATTTGGTTTGGGAGCCTTGAGTTCATGTCCACCGGCTTCGGCTATGACATGATCCTGCTCTCGATCAAAGGACTTGGAGGGGCCCGTATCAAGCCCACATGATCAAAGGCTCCGAGACAGCCTCGCCACCATGCTTCCCCGCCCAAGAGGAGGCGTGGCCAGCATTGCCACCGCCCCACCGCCGCTGCGTGATCATCACCTCATGCGGAGTGGGCAACGGTGCAAGAGCCGACAGCTCCACGCGCCGAGGCCACAGTCACGACGGCCCGACGTCAGGTCAGCCACGTGATGGCATCGGGCAGCAGCGTGCCTCGCACACCCTCACCTCCGTCAGCACTGCTACCACATGATCTGTTCACCGCCAGGTGGACGTACCCGTTCGGTTTGGACAACACCGCGATGTCGCTCACTAGGGCAATATGCCCAGGCGCCGGGACGTGCGTGGAGCGACCACTGGTCCTCCCGCGCGACTTAGGGACACGGCAGCAAGCTCGGCAAGTGGCCGAGCAGTCGGATTTTCCCCGGATACGTGGGCTTCGATGCCTAGGACCTAGGCGGTACACCATCACCTCGCTCAGACAGCAGATGGCGGAGGAGGGGCACAGATGCTTCTACACCGCCGAGCCAGACCCCGACTCTGAATCTGACAGCTACGACCCTACGAGGGAGTGCTTCAACCTCGATGGGTCCGTGGCTACCACGGACAACACACAGGACGTCGCCGCCGGTGGTTGAGCCCCCACAGCAAGCGAAGATCCCAGGACACCTGGGAATGATGGGCACGTGGACCCCCCCGCCTTAGGACGACAAGGCCGCGCAACTTGTGCAGCTGTGAGAGCTCAAGGCCAAGCTTGACGAGGATCGCGAGCGCCTCAGCCAACTCGAGCGGGCTCTCGAGCAAGACCAACTGCACCCGCACTCCGGGGGCACAAATGGTCATGCTCGAGAAGTGTATCAATAGATTGTCGGGGACGAGGAGCCAGAGCCACTCGTCAGCCGCTTCCCTCGAGCCAGCCAGAACATCGTGGCAGCAACCACGCTGCTACGTAACATGCCTAAGCCTTCAAACTCCCAGGCATGACACGTTCAAGACGAGGTACAGGGTCTGCTCCACGTCGTGGCAGCACAACAAGCTGAAAGCTCAGCCTCTCGACGTCGAGGGGCAGCCACAGAAAAACATGTCGAGCCAGCCCAGAACGAGAGGGAGGTGTCCATTCATCAGGGGCCGCCCCCTCGAGGAAAGAAAATGGTGCCCGTCCAAGAGTGCCTCATCGACAATCGAGGGCAGCACGACGCTCGACATAACATCAACGAGCACCGCCACCGCTGACATGGAGACGCTAAGGAACGTGGCTACAGCGCTCACCGCGGTGGACGTTACGATAGCGATGAGGACCGAATCGCTCCAGAGCCGCCGGGCCCTCGAGTCTTCAGCAGGGCAATCTGCAGCACGCCGCTGCCCAGCCCATTTCGACCCCCGACTAGCATCACCAAGTACAATGGCAAAACCAAGCCAAAACTGTGGCTGGGGGACTTCCGGCTAGCATGCCAGTTGGGAGGTGCTCGAGGGGACGATCGAGCCATCATCCGGCAGCTACCGCTCTTCCTCTCCGACACCGCTCATAGGTGGCTCGAGGAGCTCTCTGCCAACCAAATCGATGACTGGACTGACCTGGTCCAGGTGTTCAAAGGGAACTTCAAGCGGACTTATGTCCGCCCCGGCAACTCATGGGACCTCAGCAAATGCAAGCAGAAATCGGGAGAATCTCTCTGAGAGTATGCTTGTCGCTTCTCGAAGCAGCGTACTGAGCTCCCGCACATCCCCGACCATGATGTCATTTTGGCCTTTGTCTCAGGCACCACGTGCAATGCGAGAATTAGGTTGAAATCGACCGCAGACCGTCGACGAGCTGATGGACGTAGTAGGGAACTATGTTGCTGGTGAGGAGGCGGTCGGTGCTTTCTTCAACCATGAGAACGACAAGGGGAAGGCGCCAGCGGAGGACGACAAGGGCCCTAGCAGAGGGCCCAAGAAAAACAACAACAAGAAGAAAACACGACCGATCAAGCAGGAGGCTCTCGACGATGATTTCGTCGCCGCTGTTGAGCGCAAGAAGCCTCGAGGCCCCTAGAGGGGGCCGTCTTCGATAAGATGCTCAAGGAGCCCTGCCCTTACAACAAGGGAGGGGCCAATCACAGGCTCGAGGACTGCCGCATGTTGAAAAAGTACTTCGACAGCCTGGGGCTGAAGAAGGACGACTAGAGGAAGGACAAAAACGACGACAAGGGCGGAAACAAAGAAGATGAGGGGTTCCCCGCCGTCCACGACTGCTACAAGATCTACGGTGGACCCTCGACGCAACTCACCTCGAGGCAGCGTAAGAGGGAGCGCCGCGAGGTCTTCGCGGCAAGGATGGCAGTGCCACAGTACCTCAACTACTTGAGCAGCCCCATCACCTTCGACCATGACGACCACCCTGACAAGGTTGTCGCTCCCGGTGTCTACCCGCTCGTCGTCGACCCCATCATCGTCAACACCAGGCTCTCAAAAGTGTTGATGGACGGAGGCAGCAGCCTCAACATCATCTACCTCGGGACCCTTGACCTCCTGGGCATTGAGAGAGCATAGCTCCAACCCAGCGTTGGCGGCTTCCATGGCGTTGTGCCAGGGAAGAAGGCATTGCCGGTAGGTCGAATTGATCTGCCAGTCTGTTTTGGCACAGCGGCCAACTTTCGAAGTGGTGGGTTTTCGAGGCACTTACCACGCCATCATCGGACGACCGGGGTATGCCAAATTCATGGCGATCCCCAACTACACTTACCTGAAGCTGAAGATGCCCGGGCCCAAGGGGGTTATCACCGTCAGCTCCTCTTACGAGCACACATATGAATGCGACATCGAATGCATCGAGTACGGGGAAGCTGTTGAGAGCTCCACCGAACTTGCCTCGAGGCTCGAGGCCCTCGCCGCTGAGGCTCCGGAGCCTAAGCGCCATGCGGGCAGCTTCGAGCCAGCGGAGGGCACGAAGAAAATCCCGCTCGACCCCAACTGCTCTTACGACAAGGTGCTGACAATCAGTGCCGACCTCGACCCCAAATAGGAAGCCGTGCTCGTCGACTTTCTCCGTGCGAACGCCGACATGTTTGCATGGAGTCCCTCGGACATGCCTGGCATACCGACGGAGGTCGCCGAGCACTCCTTGGAGATTCGAGCCAGTTCCAAGCCAGTGAAGCAACGCTTACGCCGCTTCGATGAGGAGAAGGCAAGATCATTGGCGAGGAGATCCACAAGCTTTTGACGGCCGGATTCATCAAGGAGATTCACCATCCCGACTGGTTAGCAAATCCTGTATTAGTTAAGAAAAAGAATGGGAAAATGAGGATGTCTGTCGATTATACTAGTTTAAACAAAGCATGTTTGAAAGTTCCTTTTCCTTTACCATGCATCGATCAAATCATTGATTCTACGGCAGGATGCGAGACCCTTTCGTTCCTTGATGCTTATTCTGGTTACCATCAAATAAAGATGAAAGAGTCCGACCAGCTCGTGACCTCTTTCATAACTCCTTTTGGAATGTACTGCTACGTGACTATGCCCTTTGGGCTCCGAAATGCCGGGGCAACGTACCAACGGTGCATGCTCCATGTCTTTGGGAAACATATAGGGTCGACAGTCGAGGCATACATCGACGACATCGTCGTCAAGTCAAAGAAGCAGGCCGACCTAATTCAGGACCTTGAGATCGCCTTTAGATGTTTGTGCGCAAATAAAATCAAGCTCAATCCCGAGAAATGTGTGTTTGGCATGCCTCAAAGCATGGTTTTAGGATACGTATCTCCCAGCGCAGCATCGAGGCTAACCCCAAAAAAGTCTTGGCCAGGCCTATTCGAGACGTGAAGGGCGTAAAGAAAGTTACAGGCTACCTGGCGGCGCTGAGCCGTTTCATTTTGAGGCTAGGAGAAAAAGTGTTGCCATTGTACCGGCTCCTGATGAAAGCCGAGCGCTTTACCTGGACTATCGACGCTGAGGAAGCCATCGACAAACTAAAAAGGATGCTGACCACTGCTCCGATCTTGGTGCCCCCTCGACCCGTGGAACCTCTGCTCCTATACGTCGTGGCGACGATCCAGGTCGTTAGCGCGGCCATAGTAGTCGAAAGACTAGAGGAAGGGCACGTATTACCGGTCTAGCGGCCGGTCTACTTCATCAGCGAGGTACTCTTGAACACAAAGGTACGATATCCCCAGGTTCAAAAATTGATTTATGCTGTAATTCTCGCTCGACGCAAGCTGCAACATTATTTTCTCGGCCACCCGATCATGGCGGTCTCGTCTTTCCCGCTGGGTGTGATCATCTAGAATCGAGAGGCCACTGGGAGGATCGCCAAGTGGTCAGTTGAGCTTACAGGGGAGACCCTCACCTATGCGCCTCACAAAGCCATCAAGTCTCACGCGCTGGCAGATTTCATCGTGGAGTGGACAGACACCCAGCTCCCCCTAGCTTAGGTTCAAGCAGAACTATGGACGATGTACTTCAACGGGTCCCTCATGAAGACAAGGGCTGGGGCAGGCCTGCTATTCATCTCACCTCTCGGCATCCACATGAGGTACGTCATCAGAATACATTTTGCCGCATCCAACAACATTGCAGAATATGAGGCCCTTGTCAACGGACTAAGGATCGCCATCGAGCTAGGGGTCCGATGCCTCGACGTTCGAGGCGACTCTCAGCTGGTCATCGACCAGGTCATGAAAGCCTCGAGCTGCCATGACCCAAAGATGGAGGCTTATTGCAAAGAAGTACGCAAGCTTGAGGACAAGTTCCACGGCCTCGAGCTCATTCACGTCGCACGGCGATACAATGAAGCGGCCGACGAGCTTGCCAAGATTGCGTCCACCCAAGGCACTGTCCCACCGGACGCGTTCTCAAGGGACCTTCTCGAGTCATCCTTCGACCTAGGCACGGGGGCTAGCATCGAAACTCCCACTCCCGAGCCCACAGACACAATCGAGGCCCTGCTGATGGCGGCGGAAGTAATGGAGGTCGAGCAAACCCCTCAACGCCCCGGTCAACCATTTGACTGGCGCATGCCTTTTCTCGACTGCCTGCTCCGAGGAGAATTGCTAGAAGATCAAGTTGAGGCCCGTCGCATCGCTCGACGGGCCAAATCGTATGTAATCTATGGCGAAAACAAAGAACTGTACTGGCGAAGCCCGACCGGGATCTTGCAGCACTGCATCGCCATAGAGGAAGGTCGAAAGCTCATCGAGGATCTACACTCGAGGGCTTGTGGCCACCATGTGGCTCCAAGAATCCTCGTAGGCAACGCCTTCCGACAAGGCTTCTACTGACCGATTGCCGTCGCCGATGCCATCGAGCTCGTCCGCTCATGCCACGGGTGCCAATTCTACACTAAGCAAACTCATCTCCCAGCTCATGCTCTACAGATGATCCCCATCACTTGGCCGTTCGCGGTATGGGGCCTCGACCTCGTGGGTCCTCTCCAAAGGGCAGTAGGTGGGTACACCCATTTGATGGTGGCCATCGACGAGTTCTCCAAATGGATCAAGGCTCGACCCATCACAAACATCCGCTCTAAGAAGGTTGTCCTCTTCTTCACCGACATAATCCACTGGTTCGGGATACCCAATGTCATCATCACCGACAATGGCACGCAGTTCACCGGCAAAAAGCTCTTGGACTTCTGCGACCGGCATCACATCCGTGTGAGCTGGTCTGCAGTAGCTCACCCTCAAACTAACGGCCAGGTCGAGCATGCCAACGACATGATTTTGCAAGGGCTCAAACCGAGAATCTACAACCGGTTGAAGAAGTTCGGCAAGAAATGGGTCAAGGAACTATCCTCGGTCCTATGGACCTTAAGAACGACGCCAAGCAGGGCCACAAAATATACCTCGTTCTTCATGGTCTATGGCTGCGACGCTGTGCTCCCAACAGACCTCGAGTACGGGTCACCTCGACTCAAAGCCTACAACAAGCAGACAAACAAGGAAGCCCGGGAGAACGCGGTCGACCAACTCGTGGTAGCTCGAGACATGGCCCTCCTCTACTTAGCAAGGTACCAGCAGAAGCTTCAACGCTGTTGATGCAAAAGTGGATCTACAAACACAAAAGGCTAATACCCGATTCAATGTTAAGGCGTGCCAGCCGATTTGACCTTACAATCGACAAAGGTGATAACTCGAATACTTTGGTCCCGACAACAGCGATACGCCCGGATGCCACGACCAAGAGGTATTCACGCGGAACTTGAGAACTCACCGAGGTTGACTCGATGAATTCCTAAGAACTCGTAAGTAAAAAGAAAATATGCGAGTTGACGAAATCGTCGAAAAAGTAGATGCTAGAATATATGTAAAACTTGTGTTTGATTGATTGTGTATATCTTACATTGCTACAGGGTCTACTTTTATACCCTATCAAAAAGAGTTACAACCAAACACGACTAGGACTCTAATTCCAAATCGAACGGAATCCATATGTAAAACAAACTCTAATAACTATGGAAAACATTAATCTATCCATCAATATGCGATCGGCACACCGTCACCATCCTATTGACGATTCTCGCGCCTTCTTCTACTATCATCAGTAAATCACCTTCCATCGGCATCGGCAACCATTAATATCGGTCATCGGCATAGATTAACCATCATCCCTAGACTTGGCCACATTCTACTGTTTCGTCATCGGCATCATAACCCATCGGCAACTCCTCTGATAACCAGTTACCACTCTTTCGCCTGCCGATCTACATTTCATTAACTCCCAGATACGTGTCCAAAAACGGTGTCAACACATGCCCCCAAATTTCGGAGTATAAAATCATTAATGCTCCAAAATTCTCTTCAGTAATGATGCCTGTCCACAATTACTCCCCTCTGACAACAATTAATTACCAAATCCAAACAACCTTAGTCTAGATCTTCAGCATGTACCTCGAATCCCACAACTTCTCGAACCGAATCTCCTAAACATATGTTCATCGGCAACTTTTCCGTTAGAGAGGATTGCCGATGAGCCGACTAGGAGATCCTGCATAGTAAAATATCTCATAAAATCATGACTGCTTGCTGTCGAATCACCTGCACAATCCCTTGATTACCATGCAAACAGTTACCATATCCACCTGAACACCCTCGATTTTCACGGATACGACAAAGAGATAAGTCAGAAATGCCCTTGTCCTCTTTATCCTATAAATACTTCCTTCTTGGACACTCTTTCTCCACCTCGTCATTCTACATCCCCAAACCAATCTTCCTGGCGGCGGCGTCGTTCGAAAAGCTCAAGAACTCCAGCGAGAATCTTTCCCAGCAGTTCTTCGAACCGTCGATCTTCTTCCTCTCCGGGAAGAAATGGCCGTCAACTTCATCGTCCCTCAGGTCAATTCTCTCCCATCTTCTCTTTCTCTTACCATACTTTTATCTTCTGCAAATCTATTTACTTAGCATTTTCTTTCCTCTTCCTTTTTCTGTTCTTTGAACCTTCAAACCTTTAGGAATTGGCTGAGAAAATTGTTATTCCTACCGAGCAACCCCACCTTCAATGCCTCGGTCCATTGGGAAATCCAGATCCTACCAATCTGATCAATGTAGAAACAAATA
>Ga0182004_10002953_pt1 | contig 13413 bp, 11 predicted proteins | sample Sormic07211540_1_FD_120479 | JGI IMG/M metagenome (GOLD analysis project Ga0182004, IMG submission 120479) | Endophyte microbial communities from Sorghum bicolor roots, Mead, Nebraska, USA - 072115-40_1 MetaG | ecosystem: Host-associated > Plants > Roots > Unclassified | place: USA: Nebraska...
CAACAGGTCAGCTTATTCATAGTTGATGAACTTCATCTACTTGGTTCTGACAAGGGACATGTTTTGGAAGTCATTGTATCTAGGATGAGGCGTATTTCAAGTCATATTGCTAGTAACATACGGATCGTAGCACTTTCAGCGTCACTTGGTAATGCTAAAGATCTCGGTGAATGGATTGGTGCCACCTCTCATGGCCTCTTCAACTTCCCTCCAGCATTGAGACCTATGCCATTGGAAGTTCACATTCAGAGTGTGGATATAGCAAACTTTGAGGCAAGGATGCAAGCAATGACAAAGCCTGCCTACACTGCCATCAAACAGCATACAAAGAATGGTAAACCTGCCCTGGTGTATGTACCAACAAGTAAGCATGCAAGGTTGACTGCATTGGACTTATGTGCATACTCTAGTGTTGAGGGTGGTGGTGCACCATTTCTCCTTGGGTCAGAAGATGAGATGGATGCTTTCACCAGAGGTGTTGAAGAAGAGATGCTTAAGAATACACTTAAATGTGGTGTAGGCTACTTGCACCAGGGTCTAAGTGAACTTGATCAGGAACTTGTAACAAATCTGCTCCTTGGTGGGAGGATCCAAGTTTGTGTTGTGAGCAGCACAATGTGTTGGAGAAGACTATTGCCGGTTCATTTGGTGGTTATCATGGGGACCCGATATTGTGATGGCTGTGAGAACGCTCGCAAAGATTATCCAATTGCAGATCTGCTTCAAATGATGGGTCATGCCACACTTCAAGATAACTCAGGGAAATGTGTCATATTGTGTCATGCACCTCGCAAAGAGTATTACAAAAGGTTCCTTTCTGAGGCCTTCCTTGTTGAGAGCAATCTTCACCATTTCTTGCATGATCATATGAGTGCTGAGGTCGTGGCTGGTGTTGTAGAGAATAAGCAAGACGCTGTGGATTACCTTACTTGGACTTTCATGTATCGTCGGCTGACAAAGAATCCTAACTACTATAATCTTCAGGGTGTAAGTCACAGGCATCTTTCAGATCATCTTTCTGAGTTAGTTGAGACTGTCCTGAATGATCTGGAATCCAGTAAAAGTGTGGCTATAGAGGACAAGTACCTGAAGCCCCTCAACCTTGGCCTCATTGCTTCATACTACTATATTAGCTACACAACTATTAAACATTTCGGTTCTATGCTGACCCAGAAGACTAAGATGAAAGGACTCCTAGAGATTCTAGCATCTGCGTCGGAATATGCAGAGCTTGCAGGTCATGCTGGTGAGGAAGAATTCATTGAGAGGCTTGTTCACCACCAGAGGTTCTCTATTGAGAAGCCCAAGTACGGCGATCCACATGTGAAGGCCAACGTGCTGCTGCAAGCCCATTTTTCAAGGCACACAGTGGTTGGGAACCTGGCAGCTGATCAGCGGAAGATTCTCATTTCTACCCATAGGTTGCTCCAGGCAATGGTTGATGTTATCTCCAGCAATGGTTGGTTAGTCTTGCTCTTAGTGCAATGGAGTTGAGTCAAATGGTGACACAGGGCATGTGGGATCGTGATTCTGTGCTGCTTCAAGTTCCTCACTTCACAAAGGACTTGGCTCAGAGGTGCCAGGAAAATGAAGTGAAGCCCATCGAGAGTATCTTTGATCTTGCTGAGATGGGTATCGATGAGATGCGGGATCTCTTGCAGCTATCAAACTCTCAGCTGAAGGACATCATTGAGTTCTTCAAGCGGTTCCCCAATGTTGATATGGTCTATGAGGTCCGTGAGGGTGATGACACAAGTGCTGGCGACAATGTAGCCGTGCAGGTAACGCTGGAGCGTGACATGGCAGACCTGCCATGTGAGGTTGGGCCAGTTCACGCGCCGAGGTTCCCCAAGCCCAAGGAAGAAGGCTGGTGGCTAGTGATTGGTGACAGCTCCACTAACCAGTTGCTGGCAATCAAAAGAGTGGCACTTCAGAAGAGGGCAAGAATGAAACTTGAGTTCTCTGCTCCTGCAGAAGCAGGGACAATGGACTACACGATTTACTTGATGTCAGACTCTTACTTAGGTTGTGACCAGGAGCACAAGTTCACTGTTGATATTAAGGATGCTGGAGGGGATTTATGATGAAGACCAGGATGTGCTCCATGACTCTGGGTCACATAGAATTAATTTGACTTTAAGAGTGTATGTATATATTCTAACTCATAATTAGTGTTTTTGACATTCTGTGTTTGTAGCCTCTAAAGTTGTGGGGCTTATCTTATTTTGGATGTTAACATGCCTTATCCTGTATGTAAAGTTGTAAGGATTACGCTCTACAGTACTGCATGGTATTTTTGGATCAACTTGTGTCTTCCCATAAGCTTGCTGCTGTGTTCAAACATTTCCTATTGGCAGGACTGGAGTGCTATAAGTTTCTGTCTTTTCCATCTGCTATCCTCCTAGTGAGATAGTGGATATGGGATGGATTCCTTCCAGCATTGTCTTGTTCAGATCTACTGCCTAGTACTTTGTTCATATATGATAGTATGATGTGATACCCCTGAATATTTTTGCTATGATAATCAATGCATTGTCCAACTAAGAACAATCTAAACAATGTCTTGCTTCTTGTCAGGGTTGGTTACTGTTCTTGTAACAGGCTTTGCTTTGCGGGAGAATGTATTGATTGGCAAGGGACCACCATCCCTCCTGAATGTATTTTAGTTTTTTTTACTGCAGCAACAACATTTAAGGTTAGTTGCATATGGCTAAGTTTTTCTCAAGTCAAATACTAATATGTTGGTTGGTATCCCCTAGGTAAGTGAAGAAGGGCCACCCTTGCGTGCTGGAGGTTTTTTTTTTTTTAAATATATAACAGTGCGTGCTGGAGGTTAATCTCACGGTCGGCCCACCCGTGTGTTAGCTGCATCTGCATCCCGTTTCATCCTATACCTGTCCAAATCTATACGTGTCCCTTATATGCTATTGGAAATTATAGCTTTTCTTCATTGCCATTGATTTTAATTTTCTTTCCTTTATATGTCATTGGCTCATTGCCATCACATAGCAATTATTTGGCTGTTAGTTGTTTTTCAGAATTACAATTTTGTCCCTAATCTTGAAGCTCCAGTGGATAGGGCGATGGCGTGGTGACCTGAAATTCTAGAACAGAATTGCATGGCAGGCATCCTGAAAACATCTACCACAAGACACGAAGAAACTATGAGCAGAATGTGCTGTGTGACTATGGGTGCATAGAAGTAGTTTAAATTTGAGAGTGTATCCTAGCTCATAATTAGTGTTTTGGAACAATCTGTGCCTTTGCAACCTCTGAACTTGTGGGGCTGTATATTCGATGTTAACTGGTGCAGTGCTTATCCTGATCTGGTTTCGGATCGTGGTGAAGCTAACAGAATTTGAGTCGTTTTCGCCCCTATAAAAGGCCACCATAAGGTATAGGCTAGTGGTTGATGTGCAAGACAAACATATGACCTGTGTGAGGCTCTGACAAGCCAAACTCATTGATTCGTATGCAGATACTTATTTAATCTCAAGGACAAATCCTATTGCCTTCAATAGATATTGTGAGCTATGTTAGTCAATTCTTCTGTGCAATGCTAACTTCTATGGATGTTTAAAAGATCATATGATTAGTTGACACTAACCATATAAGTTTCTGGGTTCATATGAATGCTTAGAGTTGGGTTGTTGTGCTGATGAAGTTGTAACACATTATCTGTCGGTACAAGAATGTCAGTCAGCATTTCTTTATTGACGTTCAGCCTTCAGTCCGTATAAATATGCTGATCGGTAAAAAAAAATGATTTTATATGCTGACTGATAGTTTGTATCTGAAGCAGGTTATACCAGACTTTTTAATAAAAAAATATCGTTGTTTGTAGGCTGTGGTAAGTGTATATAATCAATATTCAAAAGTCACATTGTTTTCAGGCGTATTTTTAATACTCGTCTTCTCGTATGTTTGTGATGCAGTGCTGCGTCACAAATTTGCGCATGCACTCGTATTTTTTTCTTAATTTCTTTTTATTCAAATAAATAAAAACACACCACGCTCCCAAGCCCCGGCGACACACACGCGTTGCAGTTGCAGCGCCGTTGAAATCTGAGAGAGAGAAGCAGGCAGGGGCAGCGTACTTGTCCCTGCGCGACACTGTCATCCTGTGAACGAGGCTGCTCCTCGTCGCCCCCAAATCCCCAATCGGCCAAAACCCCTCCCAAACCCTCATCCACCCCGCCTGTATAAAGCCCTGCGCTCCTCCGCGCTCTCAACGCCATCCGTTCCATTTCTTATCCCCTCTCCTCCCCCTTCCCTCCCCTCTCCCTCCCACGATGGCGTCCCTCCTCACGCTCCCCGCCCTCGCCCTCTCCAACCCCGCCACCGCCTCCGACGCCGTCAGGCTACGCTCCGCGGCCTTCCGCTGCTGGGCGCTCCGGCGGCGCGGGTGGGCGGCGGTGGCCGCCGTGGCCTCGCCCAACTCCGTGCTCAGCGAGCACGCCTTCAAGCGGCTTCAGCTCGGGAGCGACGAGGAGGACGAGGAGGGGACCTACGGGAGCGACGCCAACGAGGGGTTCGAGGCCGGGGAGGGGTTCCAGGGGGACGAGGAGGAGCTCGCCATTGCCAGGCTCGGCCTGCCTGACGAGCTCGTCGCCACGCTCGAGAAGCGCGGGATTACGCACCTGTTCCCCATCCAGGTGAATGAACTGTTGCCCTCTGTCTCTCAATTTACTTGACTCGGTTGCTTCTGACTGCGCGGCTAAGCCGTGGTGCAGTATTGGCTGTCGGGACTCGGGAGGGGGACGGGGAGGGGTCCAGTGGGTGTTCAATTTGGGGAATTGGGTTACTGCTTTTGAAATTCGTGGTGCAGATCTTGTGTATTGCCCAGCAAATTTTAGGCGCTTGTTTTCAGGGAAATATAATGCAGGATAAGAGGAGCGTGGCTACTTGGTGCAATTCCGAGTGGATTAGTCCATACTGACACTTAGCCTACTACTAGCAGTCTAGCACGTATCCGTACACTCCCCGGAACCAATTAGTGTGCTAATGCATAGATATCCCTATTGAATTTCACTAATGATGGATATAGCCAGATAAATTAGCTGCACTTTCAGTTGGAATGTATGTGCCACATGTTTTTACTAAGCTCAGTTGCTCATGTTTGGGTCTTCATTGTTGTTGTATTTTGCTCATTTGCTGTCTCCTCCAGAGGGCTGTGTTGATTCCCGCTCTTGAGGGCCGTGACCTGATTGCTAGAGCAAAGACTGGAACCGGAAAGACACTAGCCTTTGGTATTCCCATGATCAAGCAATTAATTGAGCAAGACAATGGTCAAATTACAAGGTACCCATTCATCTTTCTATGCAGCTTCACTGGAGTCAGTTGATAATTAACAGGCGCATTGACTGTTTCCTTGACCTTGTCGCAGGCGAGGTCGCACTCCTCGGGTTCTGGTTCTAGCACCTACCAGAGAATTAGCCAAACAAGTCGAGAAGGAAATAAAGGAATCAGCACCCAAGCTCGGCACAGTGTGTGTTTATGGTGGTGTCTCGTATAATGTCCAGCAGAATGCACTCTCCCGTGGTGTCGATGTTGTTGTTGGAACACCTGGCCGCATAATTGATTTGATAAATGGCGGAAGCCTCCAGTTGGGAGAAGTTCAGTATTTAGTCCTGGATGAGGCTGACCAAATGCTTGCAGTGGGGTTTGAAGAAGATGTTGAAACAATATTACAACAGCTTCCTGCGAACAGGCAAAGCATGCTGTTCTCTGCAACGATGCCTAGTTGGGTGAAGAAACTGTCCAGGCGGTACTTGAACAACCCTTTGACAATTGACTTGGTATGGCTTCCAGTCCTCCACTTTCATTTGCTGTTATTTATCCTGTTCTTTTGTTACACAATTGAGAGCATTCTAGTATATAATGTTGTATGGGATTATTCTTAATAAACCCATGTGGTTGTTTCTGTTGCACCATGTGCCAGCTGAAAATGTTGGGTTTAATTCTTGTTCATGGTGCATAGCGACAAACCACAATAGATTAGCTATTTCCTTTTTCATGAATCTTTCCGAAGGAGTAAAGGATGACTTTTATTGTTCAGTATATATTATTATTTGTTTATTATTTGTGGAATTCTGATTAGCACTTTGAGGACACGAATGTCACAACAACTTATTCATGCTCATGCTGGTTGTGGACTCTAGATATTTATCAATACAGTGCCATAGGGGATGCTTAGAGTGTTCTTGAGCTGTTAATTTCACTTTCACTTGAAGGCCCATGTTGATTCCTTGTGAGATAATTGTGGCACCTGTGTCTGGCTATGGTTTAGTTTTCCATATTTTTATGCCCTAATACGTTATTGTGTCTCTTCATGTGTTAAGGTTGGTGATCAAGATGAAAAGCTTGCTGAAGGAATCAAACTCTATGCTATCCCACTCACAGCTACATCAAAGCGCACCATTCTTAGTGATCTAATTACGGTATGTTAATGTTGCTCATGGAATTTTTAACTGCCTTTTCCCTCCCCTCTTCTCACCTTTTGGTTTAACTTTTGCTATCCCACATTCCCACTCACAGCAACATCAAAGCACACCATTATTTGAATCAACATAACCATAACCATAAACACATGGGTCGATCTTTTACTCTTAGTCTGATTACTTTTCCATGAATATCATTTCTAATTTCCTTGAATACTTTGGTAACTGCATTCATTTCAGCTTGGTTTAAGGCTTTAAGCTGAAAAGTCTTGATATTGTGGTCTCTGTTTACCAGTTACAAGTTACATTTAGTCACTCCTTCCTCAGTGGGGGTTCGAACTGCAAATGGTTGATGCTTCCTCAGTGTTTTCAAAAAGGATTTGTGCCATTTGTTTCCTTATAACATTGCGTTGGTGTTTAGTTTCATCATTTTGATTTCGTGATGGTTTGCCTGTCTCTTGGGATACAAAAATGTATGTCACAGTTGATACAGTTGTGTTGCTGTATAATTTTACTTTGCTTTGATTGAGAACACAATTCTATATATGTATCTGCCATGCATATTAAACATTTTAAGGGCTCGGTTTTGCTTAGACTTGGTCACTTTCACATATCTATCGCATGAGATAAGTTGTTTTGATTATTCAGTGTCAATGCTAATCCATATATTTTGTTGTTAGGTTTATGCAAAGGGTGGGAAAACCATTGTTTTCACTCGTACGAAGAAAGATGCAGATGAGGTATCATTGGCACTGACAAACAGTATTGCTTCTGAGGCACTTCATGGTGATATTTCACAGCATCAGCGTGAGCGGACACTAAATGGATTTCGTCAAGGGAAATTTACTGTTCTAGTAGCTACAGATGTTGCTGCTCGTGGTCTTGATATACCAAACGTTGATTTGGTGGGTTCACAATCCTCTTCACTTCACCTGATTCTAGATACTGTGATTCTGTAAAACACTTTTCCAAACACGTGTGTTAACTCAGTATCATGGAGCTGTGATGGTTAGCTTAACTATGTCTAACAACTTCTGCTTACCAAATTATTATCGCACATTCTTCTAGAAAAGATAATCAGCGAAAATTCCTAGTTTAAGACTTCATATTATAGCGCCAAACGAGGTATCATATCTTCAAGCAATGTACCTAGGTTTCTTTTTACCTGGGCATTTGGAAATTTAGCAATTAAGGTTTTCATCTTGCCACTAAACAAATTCAAGTGTTCTTCTGTATTTTAGTTTGGCATGCATTGGATTTCATACTGGAACATCATCACTTGGGTATGTCTTATAGCATCCCTGTCTGATGTCTTGGGCTGGTTAATCTTGTGATTTACTTGATACTGTTTTTTATCACTTGAACTTAACTTGTAAAGTGCATTTTTGCATTATGCTATTTGAAATGAACTGTAGGCATACAATGCCTAATTATTGAGAGGCTTCATTTTTGTATGCAGGTTATCCATTACGAATTGCCAAATGATCCAGAAACTTTTGTCCATCGTTCTGGACGCACTGGACGTGCTGGGAAAGCAGGAACTGCAATCTTGATGTTTACCAGCAGCCAGAAAAGGACAGTTAAGTCTCTTGAGCGTGATGTTGGTTGCAAGTTTGAGTTTATAAGCCCTCCGTCCATGGGAGAAGTGCTGGAGTCATCTGCTGAGCATGTCATTGCTACATTGCGAGGGGTGCACCCAGAGTCAACTCAGTACTTTCTTGGAGCAGCTGAGAAATTAACAGAAGAATTAGGACCTCATGCTCTTGCTTCTGCACTGGCACATCTGAGTGGGTTTTCTCAGCCACCTTCTTCACGTTCTCTGATCAGTCATGAGCAGGTAAGAAGTGACACAAGAAATTACATATGCATTGTTTTCTATTGTACCTACCATTGAGGTCAACTACTTTCCACAGTTAAGTAAGCATACCTTACATCTGTTCTGCCATTGATTTGAACTTTTGATCCTGTTCTGGATTCTGTTTTCTAGATTTGAAAATTATCTGGTTGATATTATATGACTATTAATACCAACAACTAGCGCTTTTTTCTAATTATGAATTTATAACAGGTCATCAAGCGATCATCTAGAAAAGCTCCATAACTTTTGTTGTGCATTTGTCTTTTCTTGTGGTTTTGTTCTTAAGGAGGACGCTCTCAGATGAATTCTTTCTCTCTATTAAAATGCAGGGATGGGTCACATTGCAACTAACTAGAGAACAAGGATATGGCAGAGGCTTCTTTTCTCCTAGATCAGTTACTGGTTTTCTGTCTGATGTTTATTCAGCTGCTGCAGATGAAGTTGGCAAAATATACCTAATAGCAGATGAGAACGTGAGTTTTTTTCCTGACTATATTAAATTGTTCCCCGTTACAATTGTAAAGATGGTGTCTCTTACTACTTCCATAATGTGCATTGGATCTAGTTAGAGCGCAGGGCACTAGAAAGATGGTTTTCTTGTATTAAAACTGTAACTGCCTTGTTCTGCGTGTCCACTCTCTTTTTCACTTTTGTTTGCTCTTGCACTTTATTTGTGTAAAGCTGGGCATGATTTCCAACCTGATTTCGACTACAACCATGAAATGAAAGTCTTAATGCTGTGGTGTCAGTTAGTGACAAAGCATATTGTGCCACAGTTAGTAGGATACAGCTTGCTGGTTGGGGTTATTTTTTAAATCCTACAGATTTGTTTGGATGTGGCATCTGGAACAATTAATTGTACTGATGCTTCGTCTACAATCTGCGAGAAGGAAAATTGTATGCATAATAATGAACCAAGACAGAGAATATATTTTATGTTATTTCCCTTGTTCTGATGAATTTTTACTGTTGATCAATTTATTGTTCATCATATCAGGTCCAAGGAGCAGTCTTCGATTTGCCTGAGGAAATTTCCAAGGACCTGCTTGCTATGGAGCTCCCCCCAGGAAACACCTTAATGAAAATATCAAAGGTATTTTTTGCAGCTCATCTTCTCAAGTTAGTTATGGACAATTTATGTCATGAAATACACGCAGATTTTTATCTTGATGGTTTATCATGCCATACGTTACAGCATGTGCTAAAACTGCTGGCTGAGATATACAGCATGTGCTAAAACTGTTATTTTTATTTTGATGAACATTTTTTCTACTTTATTTATCTCCAACCAAGCCTGCTTAAATTGCATTAATTTTATAGTTCCTAATATTTACAGTCTTATTCCGAATGTGATTTTGGTTTTCTGAAAGTCAGTGATGACTGTTATTCTTTCCTGCTTTCAGCTGCCTGCGTTGCAAGATGATGGTCCTGCCACTGATAGCTATGGTCGTTTTTCCAACGACCGAGGTTCCAGGAACAGGCGTTCCAGGGGTGGAGGTGCTGCAAGAGGCCGGGGTGGTTGGGACACTGATGGTGAGGATCGTTCCAGGGGTGGAGGCGCTGCAAGAGGCCGGGGTGGTTGGGACACTGACAGTGAGGATCGATTCCGCCGTGGTGGCAGGAGCTTTAGGTCTGACAACGATAGTTGGTCAGATGATGACTGGTCAAGCGGTGGGAGAAAATCAAACCGTTCCTCGTCCTTTGGTAGCCGCTCATCATCTTATGGCAGCCGTGGCTCACCATCCTTCGGTGGTCGCTCATCATCCTTCGGTGGTAGGGAGAGGTAAGCTTCGCAAGATTCTATGCAATGTAGCAAAGTTAGCAATTCTAGGTTCGTGCTACCCAGGTATTGGTTCTTCCTTAGGTAGTTCACTTAGAGCGACCTGGTATTTCCTTCATCAAGCTTGAGTATCCATTAGTATAGGAGTATATGGAAACCTAATGTTTGATTACTAATGCTGACAGGTGAAGTAGTGTCTGTTTAGCCTACTAGATCTTGCCACAGGCCATTCTTGCCTCCTGGAACCATGATCCGAAATTACCTTGAAAGTTATTCTCAGAACAAAAGATAAATCAGTTACCACACTGCAAACTAGTACTACGCATGACGATCTTTCTGTTTCTAAGGCTAATAGTCTTCCGCTTTTTTGCAGTAACAGAAGCTTCAGTGGCGCTTGTTTCAACTGCGGTGAATCCGGTCACCGTGCATCAGACTGCCCAAACAAGTAGATGGTAGAGATGGCGCATTCTTCCCTGCCGCACAGGGTCACCCCTTTTGATGATCCTGATCGGCTTCCAACAAGACGGCTGGAGCATCAGGACGCACGCAGAGCAAAAAAATCCAAGCCCCACTCCACCTGCTGATCAGTATAGCCAGCGGACGTTATTACTGGCTGGCAACCCCCACCGTGCGGTAGCTACATTTTTTGTGTGGCCGTCTCGTCGGAACAGAAGATTTTGGCATGCTGACTACAGTTATTACGTCCAGAGGAGTTCCTTGAGCTTATTCATGTCACACGGGCTCTACTCTACTCTATAGGAATATGCTGTATTATTTCTTCTCCTTTTGTGTTCTTGATTGAGGATCTCAATAGAACTGTAACCACACGAACTGTGTACAGTTGCTGCTGCTACACCGTTGCGACAGAGACGCAATCACAGTCTGCATTATCTTGCTTCAGTGTGAACTTGCATAGGTTAGCTCCCGTTGCTTCTTTTGACACAGAAAATACTATCAGACTTTGTTGCATTAGAAAAGGGTTACGCTGCGCCGGTTGCTCCGGCAGCTCGTCCTCCTGATCTGACCTCGCAAACACACGGTCCGGTCAACGCAGTCGCAGCGCACGACACGACTGCAGGGAGAAAGTCCGGAGCGGAGGCCGCCGCGGTTCAACGTGGTAGTTGGTGGTTGGCCCGCCGTCGAGGCGAAACTAGAAGCAGACCACGCCGGCCGGTGGATACCGCAGGGTGATGTGGTACGCGTGCGTTGCGTGCTTCCTGTCCGTTTAGGAGTTGACAGGGTCGTGGGTCTGTACATGGTTCGGTTTGATGGGGTGGGTGGCGAATGATACCGAACTCGCGAACGATCTACGTGGAGATACAGCAGATGCAAAAAAAGACCTGAGGAGAGGCTTGAGACTATTCCGTCAGGTCAGGTCAAGATCCATGCGCATCCATCCAGCATCTAAAAAATGATCCATGTCCAGCGGCCAGGCCTTCTATACTACTCATCTGGCTTGGCATTGCATTGTGCCATGGCAAACACGCGGCTGGGGCTGACCTGGCCTAACCAGGCAGTCTCCGTCTGGCGGACTATGGATAAGGATAACCGGAGGCAGGCAATTACGTCACCCCCGCGTCTGGGACGAATGAAGGGTCCATGAACGAGCAGGCACTGTTGCCCCTGTCCGGCTGTCCCTTGATCGCCACGTCCCCAGCAGACGAAGGAAATGATAGCCGCGAGCCCGCGAGCCGTGCGTGCCAGGGCCGAGTCGTGACCGCCGGCAACCACTCACTCCCCGTGCGCGTCGGCGTCGTCCTCGTCCCCGCGCCCGCGGGCGTCTCGTCGTCACGGACGGCTCGTGCGGGCAGGGATCAGCCGGGCTCCGTGCACGGCCAAGTGCACGCAGCCGTAGACGTACCAACCACCCTCTCCTCTCGCCGTCCAGACACAGATGCCCCGAGCCGATTAGCCCAATGAAACGAGCAAATGGCGTGTCGGAACTGACTGCCGTCGCTGTTCAGACACGAGAGCAAACCCGTCCCATGCGACCGTCCGGCATCGTCGTGATCGCTGGTGTCAAAGCCCGGCGGGGCAAGAGTTTCCGATCCGGAAACGTGACAGGTCTGACAAGTGTCAACTGTCACGGCGACGACGATACTCCTAGCGATGTGCTTGTTTTCCAAACACGACGCATGTACAGTACAGTACAGTACAATACTACTATTAGCATCGGCCGGCTGTTGCCCACTGCCACACTCCAGTGATTTAGGGCTCATTCGGCAGTGGCTGCACCAGGTTTCCTGGCCACCGTACTCCGTTTTAAATACCGGGCCTTGTTTAGTTCTAAAAACCAAAAAGTTTTCAAAATTCTTTGTCATATCGAATCTTATGGCACATGTATAAAGTATTAAATATAGACAAAAATAAAAACCTAATTATACAGTTTGACTATAAATCGCGAGACGAATCTTTTGATCTTAGGTAGTCTATGATTGGACAATATTTGACATAAGAAAACGAAAGTGCTACCATAATAAAATCCAAAAAAAATTTCACAAACGAAAGTGCTACCTCGTGTCTCCATTCGACCCGGAACAATGCCCCAGAACGGCCTGTTCCGAACACAACGAACGGGCCAGTTAACACGCGCGGCGTGGCTGGTTGACTTGCTGGATTGTGCCGTTGCTTGCAAGACACATGTGGGAATCGTATTTCTGGGGATCGGACCACGCACACGTACGCGCGCGCACTGCACGCATCCTCGGTTACACCGGCGATCGGCGCTGCCAGAGCATACAGTAGACACCACCACTAGTTTATTAATAAGTAGTACTACTCTATTATTATTTTATAATACTACTATAACTGGGATCATTAGATTAGGGCCTTGTTTAGTTCACCCTGAAAACCAAAAAATTTTCAAAATTCCCCGTCACATCGAATCTTGTGGCACATGCATGAAACATTAAATTTAGATAAAAATAAAAACTAATTACACAGTTTAGCTGTAAATCACGAGACGAATCTTTTGATCCTAGTTAGTCTATGATTGGATAATATTTGCCACAAACAAACGAAAGTACTACAGTACCGAAATCTTTTCACTTTTCGGAACTAAACAAGGTCTAGATCAGTAAAAGGTTGAGCCGTACACGAATACCCTGCCGATCGAATCAGTTATTAGTTATTGTCAGTCGTGGCACACGTAGTAATCTGAGATTCCGATACCCACACATTACTATTGTCACATCGATAGTTCTTTTCTTTTAATAGTGGAAGCGTGGGGTTCCCTGGAATGTGTTCAGATTCCAACGGGCCTTGAGACTATTGTCACAACTCGTAGCAATAACGTAATTCGTAGTCATCAGTCATGTCATCGTCATGGGCGAATA
>Ga0182004_10002954_pt1 | contig 13411 bp, 7 predicted proteins | sample Sormic07211540_1_FD_120479 | JGI IMG/M metagenome (GOLD analysis project Ga0182004, IMG submission 120479) | Endophyte microbial communities from Sorghum bicolor roots, Mead, Nebraska, USA - 072115-40_1 MetaG | ecosystem: Host-associated > Plants > Roots > Unclassified | place: USA: Nebraska...
AAAAAAAAAAAAGAGAGTTTATAAGGTAAAAGAAAGTTATAGCAAATGACACTAGAAAAAGAGTTGTGGGGTGGATGGGGGGGGGGGGGGGGGGGGTAAATTCTTTTGTGGCAACTTATGTGTGCAATGACGATCCTTTTGTGACAACTTATATATTATAATAGGTGAGACAACTAATATACCAAGACATTCAAACCTAAAAGGTGAAAATTGAAATAAAAAATAATATAAGGAAGACTAGAAACTAAAACTAAAAAACACTGAAAAAACGAATGAAAACCTTGAAATTTGTAACTTATACATTTTAGGTGAGGCAACTAATATACAAGATTTATAAAAGTATTCAAACCTTTTGGCTGAAAATTAAAATTTAAAAATAACAAAAAATACTGAAAAATAAAACTGAAAAAATGAAAAAAAAACTAGATTAAAAACTAAAAATAGGAACAAATTCTTTTGTGGCAACTTTTGCCTTCAATGGCTACTCTTTTGTAGCAACTTATACATTGTAGGTGAGATAACTAATATGCAATAGGAAAACATTTGAACCTAAAAATTACACTAACATCTGAAACTAAAAATATTAAAAAGATGATTGAAAATAAAGCTAAAACAATAAATAAGACACCATGAAAAAACTCCAAAGCAAACTTAAACTGAAAATACAATAAACTAGAATTGAAAGTGACAACAAATAAAGTTATTACATATAGTGTACATAAGTTGAGGGGCACAAAATATCAAAAGGAGTTACTATCATATAATAATACTATAGTTGTACAACTTGGGGAGCAAATTATTACAACAAACCTAAAAACATAAGGTGTTGCACAAGTTAGGGGCAAATTATTGCAACAAACCTAAAAATATAAGTCGTTGCACAAGGTAGGGTAAATTCTTTTGTAGAAACTTATGTGTGCAATGATGATCCTTTTATGACAACTTATATATTGTATGTGAGGCAACTAATATACAGAATTTAGGAAAGCACTCGAACCTAAAAGGATGACTGAAAACTAAAATAAAAAAATAGAAGGAAGACTGATAACTTAAACTAAAAACAGTAAAAAATAATAAAAATCTAAAATATAACTTATATATTATAGGTGAGGCAACCAATATGCAGGATTTAGGAAGATATTGAACTCTAAAGGGGTGGCTAGAAATTGAAATTAAAAAAAACTGAGGAAACTAAAAAACATTGAAAAACTAAAACTGAAAAAACTAGACTGAAAACTAAAATTGGGAGTAAATTCTTTTGTGTCAACTTATGTGTTCAATGACTACCTTTTGTAGCAACTTATACATTATAGGTGAGGCAACTAATATGCAAGATTTACGAAAATATTCGAACCTAAAAATGAGACAAAAATAACATTAAAAGAATGACTGAAATTGAAACTAAATAAAACAATGAAAAAATCCAAAAAATTAAAACTGAAAAAATAAACTAGAATTGAAAGTCACAACAAATAATGAAAACTAAAATTGATAAAGAAGTCGCTGCACGCTTAATACACAAGTTACTACACTTTTGCTAGTATATGTAATTTGTTGAAAAGTTAATATATAGGTTTCTCTTAATCCATAAATAGCTATTATATCTATAACATAAAATTGCTAGTACATACAAACTATTTTGAAGCACATGCGTCATTGTCTTATTTTATAGATCTCATTACAAGCCTGCGAAAAAAAACTAAAACTGATTTTTTTTTCAACTGAAATTGCGAATGACTAAAAAAGAAATTAACAACCAGAAAACAAAATAAATTAAGTTCTATATGTTGTAGCATTCGGTCTCACACCATTTGATTCCATTTCACAAAGAAGCTCAAAAGGTTCATCTAAGCATAACCTCTCTCCATGTGTGTACATACTCCTTAGCAGACATTGGGTGAAGGACCACAACTTTTCATGTTATCAAATAATCTCCTCGCATACATGACGTGATTCCCCTCGACTAAACACTTCAGCAAGAAATTGCACAAATGTCTGTCAACACCAAAGTTCTACCTCAGCATAAGTGAGAAGAGCACCCTCAAACATTTGCGACTCTACAAAAATACGGATGACTGCAGCATAAACTTGTAACAACGTCAATGACTGGCCCAAAATGCTGACAAATATAGGAACCAACTCAAACAACGCTGACCCAGCATTTCCACAAAAATCAACAATGCTCTGAATCAAGCACCGGACCACTCTGATTCATTGTGGCAAGTTTGCCTGCACAAGCAAACGAAACAGACTAACTGACTGAGGGCCCGTATAACCTCACACGCTCCCTGAAGCTTATATTTCTGCTAGTGTGATCAAGGGAAGCAAACGATGACTTCTATATTCACCATAAACAGAACTCTGACTTGGCTCTTCATTATCAGAGTTGTTCAACCAAGTAGCCTGAGAAGGCTCAAAGATAAAAAAACTTCATGCCGAGAAGACTTCAGTGCCGAGGACCTTCACGTCGAGAAGATATTGGAGGAGAAGGCATTGAGGATGAAGGCCTATGCACCAAGCAAAGCCAACAAACCATGTCAAAGAAGTGCATAAAGAAGGCAAAGCCCAGAGTTGAAGATATCCGCGAGAACAAGGCACTCAGAGGTAGTCGCCTCAGGACTTAGAACATTTATTTGTTAGAGTCATTCACGTGCTCTTTTCTCCATATCCTTTTTCCCACAGAGTTTTTGGGATGGAGTTTTTAATGAGGCGTGCATGCATGGTTCGTGAAGAGCAATCCTCGCAACCAAGATTCGAGGTGTATTGGGCCTCTTCTAGTATTAGCATCTACTAGGTCATGTAGTACCAGCCATAACCAAGTAGATGATGGGCTAACTGTTGGGACATGTCATATTCAAATGGGTCAAGTTCCCTAGAAGAGACCCAACTCAAGCCATTGGAGTGGCATGTAAAATCCACCCCCACTGGGGGTCGCTTGTAAAATTCCGTTGCCTATATAATGCCATGATCATGAGGGCAAGGGGGCTCTCTCTCCTCTCTCCTAACTCTTATAAAAAAAACCCTAACCACCTCCTTTCACTCTCCTCTCCCAAACCTGTTCGGGAACACTGTCCCAACAACATAAACAAGATGTTATCAGCTAACACTTTATTAACTTTATAATAGTATATTATCTTAATTTATCATGAGTACTTACAGTTTGTTTCCGATGATAACGTACGGTTATATTTGGTAGTAAGTAAAAAAGAATCCACCCGGCGCCTCTCAACGCGCTTGACGACGACTCAAACCCTCAGAAAGTGCGCCATGGTAGGACCACACCTGCATCCGCGAGTACGACGCCAAAAAAAAATCTATGGTTTCCTGGTGGCCCGCGCTGCTCACCGACACAGGTCGTCGGCCCTTCGTGCTGAGCGGGTTCGCGTTCAAGGGTCCGACCGGCAGGCTTGCACACCGCGCACTGGACTAGCGACGACGATGGCACGTGGGATGACCTCTGGCGGCAACGCTACCGGAAGATCTGCAACGGCGGTCCACTGGATCCATGTACAGGATGTGTGCGGAAATATAAGTTTAGCACCGTACTGTTACTTAATAGCTAACTAACACTTGATATATTGTAATATTGGAATACTATTCTTGATGAGGAGGATAATAGTGGAAGGTGCAATAATGCCCTACTAATCCAATGCACCGGGGAGGGGATTCTAGCAGGAGGTGCCCTGAAAAATATAGCTCATGTTTAACTATAGCAATTAATGTCTAATCACAGACTAAATAGATTTAAAAATTCATCTGTAAAATACTTGCAAACTGTACAATTAGTTATTTTTTATTTATATTTAATGCTCTATGCATGTGTTGAAACATTTGATTTTTATACTTAGGGCCTGTTTAATTCGCACCTTGAAAAGTTATAGCTCATGTGTAATTATAGCAATTGATGTCTAATCATAGATTAAATAGGTTCAAAAAAATCGTCTCGCAAAATACTTGCAAACTGTGCAATTAGTTATTTTTTATTTATATTTAATATTTCATACATATGTCCAAACATTCGATGAGATGGGGTGAAACTTTTTTTGTGGGAACTAAACAAGGCCTTAAATACACAGATAGATTTCAGCAAAAAATGAATAAATGTCGTTTTTTCAATAAAACAAGTGGAGATGCACGTGTGGCATGTAAAAAATCTTTCATAAGAAAATGCCAATTAAATTCCTAAACCCATTTTTCTAAACTACAAAGTTATATTTTCATACGAAAAAATATTTTTCAAATGCAGACCTTTGTCATAAAGACTGATTTTTCTAATGCATAGAAGCAGCCTCAAACTCATATGCATAGACCTTAACCATAAAATCTTTTTTTTTTGTAATGCATAGAAGCATTCTCAAACTCTTATCACCATTAACCTAGTCACAAACTCATAAAAATTTTACATAATCATTTGTAATGTCATATGGAAGATTATTATTTCTAATTTCTACAAGCATAACGAATTGATTTTTTAATGTGTAGGAGCCGTCACAAACTCAAAACAATATTATTCTAGACCCAAAGTAATAAACAAATTACCATCACCTCTATCCCAACTGAAAAACAAGAATATTGATCTCAGCATATGTATTTTTTTTTAACCGAGGAGCTTTATCTCCTCATTCCCATGCACAGTGCACGCGGAAATACAGCGGGTGCCACAGCATATGTATATATTCAGTTGATTTTACAAACTGATATGGCATCCATGGCGATCTCAGTTGATGCGTTGTTTATCTAGCGGCATAGCCTGGAATTGTAGCTATGATGGTCCATTGTCTAAATTTACTTTAACCACTATAAATTTAGAGATATTACCTGTATGATCGTGAAAAATGCCTCTTTCTTATATGACCTATTTTTTTTAACTTACCTGTATGGTCTCAAAACAAAATTATCCTTCTTCTATAGCCTCCCGTCCATTTTTGGTATTTGACGGTGTTAAGTCAAGGGCAAGATAACCATTTTACCTCTGGTGAAAAAATAAAATACAAAGTTTTATTTGTCTCTTTTACATATTACGAAAATAAGTTCACACATTGAGACTTGGCAAATCACTGCTTGATCAGGTCCAATCTTGTTCTTCAAATTGCTCTTCTGAAGCTGCAGCAGCCACGGGAGGAGATGGAGACTTTTTCTTTGATGCATATTTTTGAAAAAGAGAGGCAATATCACTACTCCTCTTCATATTTCAATGTTTGAAAGACAATAAAATATTATTTAAATTCATCATTCCAATACTGTAATGATATAGAGAAAAAATCATACTGTAAAATTAAAATTAAATAGTCTAATGTGAGGAAGAGTAAAATTGTTTTAAAATCATACTCATATATCATGGTTTTAAAATTGAATGGTTATTAATGAGGAAGAGTAAAATAGTTTTAAAAATGAATAGTTATTAATGAGCAAGAGTAAAATCTCGAATGACGGAAGGTTGAGCCTGCTTGGTTCACTACCAAAATTTGTCATATCAAAGATTTGACAAGCTAAAAGTTGAGCAAAAAATTGCCATAGATTTGGCAAGCCAAATGTGAAACTTTGATAAGTTTTGTTAACTAACCAAATACTAGCCAAAATCATGGCTTAGCATGCAAATTGTGGTTGCGAACCAATCAGGCCCACTAATATCAAACAATGTCAAATCAAACAACTATGAAAAAGGGATAGCTCCCCCAAAAAACTCGTTCTTTTATATTGTGATGATAAAGATAAAGATATAAAATAATGTAAAAAAACCCAAAAAATTCTACTTAAATAGATAGATTTCAGCCGAAAAAATGTAGGTTTCGTTTTTTATTAACTACACTAGAGATGCTTAAAACGTAGGTCTGTTTTATCAATAATTTTTATAGACAAATTATAGCTCAATAAAATATACAACTTTCTAGTTTTAAGTTTTTTTTTCAGTTAAGGTCATTGATGGTCAAAAGAAATAATATAAAGTTTCAGTAGCATATTAATCGTGTACTAGGGCTTATCATCTTAACAAAATCATATCTTTCTTGTATGTTGTCAGATAATAAAAATAATTTATATATGAAAATTATATCTATTAGTGAGATCTCCAAATTTTAGATTTAATTTTTGTCATTTAGGATCGTTAAATGCTAAAAAAGTAATATAAATTCTGAGCTGCATATTAAGCACGTACTGGAACTTGTCATATGAGAAAAATCATATTTATTTGTATAGTGTCAAATAAATATTGTAGTTTACAATGAGCTCTACAAAATCCTAATTTTAACTTTTATCATTTAAGCATATAATCGCAGACCGCTAACGAATTTTACTCAGCAAGAAAACGTTTGACGTCTGGACTCTAGACCACTACATGTTTCAGTGGCCCGACTACTCTACTGGGCTTTACGTGGACCCCGGATGTGGCCCAAATAAAACAAATCATTCTAACACTATTAGCCAAGCTAGCCTTAGGCTAATCTACTCATATTCACTAGTGTTTGACTGTTGGTAGTCCAGATCACCACAACTTGATAGCATTTTGACAAGCTCCTATGTCATCTTATATCTAAAAAAGGACCACAATTTCGTTCTTTCTTCGTGCAACAAAAAGAACTTAAAGCTTATTTTGTTTCTCTTGTTAAATCAAGCATGTCCGGACAAATCAACTCTCTCTCTCTCTCCATCCCGTCGTTTTCAATTAGTACAGTCCTATTCTCTCTAATGCCCAGAAGATACGCCCTATCATTTGTCTGACGGAGGCGGGCAAACCACCAGAAGATACGTAGAATTCTACACCTTCCAGAACCCAGAATGCATGGAAAAGGAGATTAGGAGAGATGATGACACATTAACCACGCGAACTGACCTGATGACTGGCCAACTGAACATTCCTGTTTCAGCATCTTAGTTCCCCAGCAACCACCTGTATCTCCCAATTCATATTATGCGTGGCAGCAGTAATAGAAAACAGTGTACTGATCGATCTCTGTAAACTATTGTTTGGAATGATTAGAAGGACAAGGACTGTTGGAGAAACTATACACGCAAGCCAGCCAATGCATGATCAGTCGAGTTTTTAGTACTGACCGGACGGCAGTGCCTCTTACTAATTAGCAGGCTAATCTGAAAGGTAATTAACTATTTGGTCTGTCAGTTGGTAGCAGCCTTACGTATGAACAGAAACTGTCGCTGTGGTCGATCTCTGTGCTGCGCAGCACTGATTAACAGAAGAGCTAACTTGCTAATTGGTGTGCGTAGGTAGCTAGGTCGTAGATGCAGGTGGTTGGGGGAGAAGAATTAAGAATCGAGTCAGGGAAAGCCCTAGCGTAAGAAAGTAATTTTAGGTCTAGCTAAAACCAAAACATTTTTAAATTAAAATTTAAGTTTATAGAAAAATAATATCCAAACAGGAAAACATATATAGTAACGAACTAATAATACTTATTTAGTATGATAAATATTAAAATATATTTTATATAGATTTGGTCTTGACATAATTTTTCTAGATTTTTTTTTGATGGCTAGCATCTCTATCTGTTTCTCACTTACAGGGCACTCACAGGTAGGACCCGCACGCCATGCACTCCATCACCATGGCCGTGCTCTCTGGTACTGGGTTGTGGGTTCCATGATGCTTTGCTTGTCACTTCGTCAGTGGTGAGATCATATATATACACAGACCATAGGAATAGCTAGCAAAATTCGCAACAGCAAACCACAGACCATGCCATGCACGAACTGTTCCCATGTGTGCACCGTACTGGAACTATATCAAAAGCTAGTACTCGTAGTTCATTCTTCAGATACAAGTACAGGCTCAACCACACATGATCGAGTTCCTCCGTTTAGTTTGGAAAATCTAGCTCTGAACCATTAATACGCTGTTAGGAGGTCACAAGTCTATCCCATCAAAGTCCACAGAAAGTACAAGCTTGGAATTTTCACACGCATCCATGAATGATTAGTCGTACTACTATATACCTAGCTTGCATATCCATAGGGTCAAATGGACGCATATCAACTTGGCATCAGGGAATGAAAAATATTGCTAGTTTATGGCAGATTAGCTGGCCAGCTTGTGTACTTGTTGCAGATTTATCATGCATTATATTATATTGAGAGACACATGTTGTTTATATGTATATATAAAGTTTGTGTTTTCTTGACGGTTTCCTGCTGTGCCAGTAATCACAGCCTGTTGAAGATTTACTGGTAATTTTTTTTGATGAAAAAGATTTAGTGGTAATTGATAAATATGTTAGTAAACAGTTATCTATCTAAGGTCAAGGGATCATATATATCATATATGTATATCAAGAGAGCAGATACGTGTGAACTCAAATCCCTTTCGCAGTGTATATTTAAAGAACGAGAGAACAACCACCTATGAATTTGTTTGTCTTTCCTTTTGTCCACTTGGAGAGAAATCTTCAAATTATTAAGCCATGCCAGCATATGTGTACATGTTTTGGCGATTTTGTGATCCAGTTGACTGAATATATAACTTCAACTTGTTCTTCTGAAGTTCTCTGCAAATTCAGGTTATAAAGGGAACACACCTCGAAAAATATGAGAGCTAGTTAGAAACTTTATCTCAAGTGCGCCAAATTGTTCTACAATAAATCTACAAAATAAACTTCAAATCCGTAACTGGAAATAAAACAAACTTTGTCCATTTTTTATATTATATACATCAGACACCATGATGAAAATAAAAAAAGGGGTGCTATAGCTAATTGACAACAGGATAAACCTCCCTCAGAAGGGACGGAACCTGATATAGTATATATATAGCACAATAATAGACATATCGACCTGTGTCTAGAGCAAGCTGCATACATACACATAACGGAATAATAGACAAAGGACCATATGAATAAGATTCTTGTTTTGTCATCACGCGCTGTTTTTTTTTTCTTCTTCTAATTTCTCCATAGTACACAAATAATATATTTACATCTGTCGTCATTGATGGCATAATAAGGCATATAACATATATATATCTCTTCTCATTTCTCCTTCTTTTTGACGAATGTGTACTGAGATGGTACTAGTACTACTATATGTATATATATACCTACTACAGCTACATGCAATACCACACAGAAGGCACACACACCCAAGCCCTCTTTAGCATTCATCTATATATATATCCCTCCTTTTGTTGTCGAGGAATTCCGATCCGTATCACCCTCCATGGCAATAATCATCTTCCTATAGAATCAATTAATTGAAAGAATTCCACATCTGTGTGAATCCACTCTCAGCTAAGTACTCAAACCCATCCTGAGAAAAATTGCTTTGAGGCGCCTCCCTCTTGACGTTGCCTGCTTCGAACCTGCTGAACTGGCTCATGAGAACATCCTTGATTATTGACTTCCCCATGTGTTGCTCCGGATCAGCCATGGTGGCGGCAGACGACAGCGGAGCGTTTATCGATGACGATAGCTGAGAGGGGTTACTGGAGAAGCAGGGCACTTGCTCATAACCCTCTAGGTTTTGCACTGATGAGCCAGGCTGATCAAAGGAAATATTGTAGTTGTTGTCAATGAGGGGAGGCAATGAAGTTGTGGCAGCATCAATATTGAAGCTGCTGCTACTCTCTGTGGGTGGCTTTGCAACTGTTGCCCTACTCTTGTAGAAAACTCTACACAAGACCCAGTCCTCCTGTGAATTATTATATATGAAAAAAATCAGATGAGGATTAGGCCAATATAGATAATAATAAGTAAATGGGTACATGTATCCTATACATTGTGAAGAAGTCATGATAAGTATTTATTTGTTTTTAAGGAAGAGTATGTATGTGTGCAGTGTGTGTGTGATATACTGTTATATATAAAATGAATGGAAATAGATGGGAGATATCAATGCCTAGAGAAAACCTGCTGTGCATGACAGTGACAAGTCATTGAGTAGTAAAGAAAGTCACAAGTACAAAAAAAAAGTAAAGCTCTTAATTAGCATTAATACAATACTATGACCATCAGTTCTTTTAACAGTAAACAATGTAGCGATTGAAGTGTGATATCTTAATCCAAAACCATGTATACGTCTTTACTTTAATTTATTTATTCTCCAACACACAATTGAACTGGTAACACTAAGAACTAAGTAATTTGTCAACTTGACTGTAAATTTGCGCTTGTGCCTTTCTCGCTCTCTTGAATAGGCGAGAGGATACATGTGTGTAGAATGAGCTGGCATTCCATGTGATTATGCAAATGCAAACATGAATGAAGAAAAAGTGTCTGCATATATATAGTACAAGCTTCGTCCTCAAGTGTCATGAACAAATTATGTATGTACTTTTTTAGTTCACACAGATATATTGTACTCCTCAAAATCTTTGATATATACTTCTCATATGATCACCATTTTTTGGAGAATGAAAATTGCGGATGCTCTTGATGATTTCATCACAACCATAGTTTATCCATAGGAAAACCGATGGGGCCAACTCCATTGTTTTTCATTACCCCCTAATAAATCATTTTCCTACTTTGTATATGTGTTATATATTGCTCATTGGCTAGAATATATATGATGTATTTTTTTATATCCATCAGATGGGAAAATTGTGAATAAAATTATGCAATAAACTATCACGTCCAACTAAAAAAAAGGACACACTATAGTGAAATCAAGTCGTTGTATTACCTTGAAAGGTAATTTCATGGGATCACCTTGCCCTTCCATGCGAAATTCATGCATAACCCACTCGGTCTTCTTCCCCTTTGGGGCTCTACCTTGATAAAACACAAGAGTTTTGCGCATACCAACAAGTAACCCTTTCCGGCTTATTGGACGGTCTTTCCCCGTGGCCTTCCAATATCCTGAATCAGTTGCTCTGTTTGTACGCTGGCCGGTGGCATACTTTCTATCTCTAAGGCTGTAGAAATACCACTCTTTTCCACCAATGCACGCGATTTCTGAATTTGAGGGGAAAATCAGTTAGTTAATAAACTAGCAAACGAGGTTAATGATAGTTAATATATAGCACTGCTGTGTAAATCATTTTCACATTTGGTTATTAGATGTAAACATAAAGACACGTACAATCAAACACAATTAATCATTGATCTTATAGACTAAAAAACTGTGCTAAACCAGAGCCCAACATGTATTTGTTATTAGTGTAATAATGGGGAGAAATGGATAAAAGAAGAGTTATTAGGAAGAAAAAACAATATGTTCTTTATCAATTGATTATCTTAATCTATTTTGACAAGGTTTTTTGCCGCAGTATTCTACTGGTAGCAAAGTGAGAGGCCTTCTTTTGGTGTTTGTCCCCATCCATTTGGCTGTTAATTCCCTTTAAGGATGAGGCAAAGCGAGAGAATATTTGATAGCATGGCAGGAACAGGGACAAATGAGGATAGAAGGCCAAGATGGGGCCAAACAAACTCTAGGCAGTGAGAATATCCTTCTGTTATATGGGGCAAAGGAAGGCGACAAGGAGGCAGACAAGACGTGTGAATTTAGCTCTCAGTAGATTTTGTAGATGCATATATAGCTTAAACACAGCTAGCTAGAGTACCGATCCAGCTGAACTTTTCTTTTTTAAAAACAGAATACATGCAAGGATTTGAGAGAGAGTTCTTGCAAACTGTCTCTCCTCAACTATTGTTGCACACATAAATATATATTTGCATCGAGATGGTCTGACTATGGTTTTGTTTATGCCTTTAGATCATCAAAGACTTTTCAAAAGAAGGGAGCTGTGTGACTGTGTCCCATAAATATAGCAGCTTATAAATGCTCCAAAAAAAGAAAACCGATGGCATGGGCACACCCCAAAAAGAGGGTGAAAAAGAAAGGGATAAGCGACGATTGAAGGAAAGAAAAGTAAGGGATTCTTGAGGTATGGGATGAGTAGTGCATAGTTGCATCTATCTGTTGCAAGTTGATCGGTGAAAGTTGCAGGAGGAGGATGTCATGGTCGCTTCACTTATGGCTCGGAGTGGGACAGTTTCAACTAGCATGCAGTACACTACTTGTGGTTATTCATGCATCTTAGATTTTCGGTGGCGCGCAATTAATCGAATCGAAGTACATATATAGCTAGGTGTATGTATACTTTTTGTGCCATTTGAAGGAGAAACATGCAGAGATGCAGGCGAAAGGAACAAAGAGAATTTCCTTGGAATAGATGACTACTAGTAGCTAGCTAATAATGGAGAGAAGGTATGGCTGGGTTTATTTTAAGATCTTATACATATTCTTGTAGATCGATGAGAGCCAACAGCAGGACATGGGCATGCATGATTGGCAACCCTTGTTACAAACAGATGTGATCAGCAAGCGTATCTTGGATGATATATTTGTGGTGTAGACTTGTATATATGTCGGAACGGATCACAGATCGTACGACTGCTATCTCTCTCATTAAAAATTTTGATTAGCACAAAAGGATTATTTGAGAGAGATCAATCATTGGTCACCAGGAACACATAACATAATAACAAATCAGAGCCCAAAGGGAAGAATAGTGTTCTCACAGAGGGGAAAAGGGAAAACACCCAAAAGGAAGGAAGAAGAAGAAGAATAATTCGCAGCGCAATTAAAGACTTGACAAAGGCAAAAACTCGATCGATCTTCCCCCAGAAATTAATATAAGGACAGGCAGGCATATGTACGTACAAAATGATGCAGGAACAAGGTGTAGTTGTAGGTCGTCTTGCTTGATTACATACCGGGAAGGTCCCAGGGCTCGCACTTGTTGAGATCGACGTCGACCATGGCGGGGCAGCCGTAGATGCTCACCACCAGCGGGCCTCCGCCGACTCCGGCGCCGCCGGCGAGCTTCTTGGCGAGGTAGTCGAGCACGAGCTCGTCGTCCCGCGGGTGGAACCTGAACCCCGGCGGCAGCCTGGCCTCCACCATGCTCAGCGAGTTGATGGCCATCGCGTCGTCGTCGCGCGCGGCAAGCAGCGCGCGCGCGCACACACACAGCTCGATCGATCGATCGATCTCAAGAAGCACTCCCCTCCCGCGCCCGCGCTAGGTGCTATCCCTGCGGCCGGCCGGGCAGCTGCAGGCCTGGATGGATAGATATGGAGCTGCTTCTGCAAGATGGATCGATTCTACCACTAATTAACTTGTGTGTATCATACAAGAGAAATTAAGAAGAGCTGGAGAGCGGCGAGAGGCGGGCGTTATATAACAGCAGCAGCCGCCCTGCTGGTCAACTTCTGTGGATGCCCTGCTGCTGCTGCTAGAGAGAGAGAGAGATAGAGAGAGAGGAAGAGGGGAGAGAAAGGGAGAGGAGAGAGACTTTTCTTGGGTAGTGTGCCGAAGCCAGGTGGCAAGCTGTGTTAGGCGGCACTACCGGAAAACAGGCCTTTGCCGAGAGCCTCAGTGTTTGCCGAGAGCAAAAGCGCGGGCTCTCGGCAAAGGTAATGTTTGCCGAGCGCTACTCTCGGCAAAGACAGGCCGTCGGCAAAAT
>Ga0182004_10002955_pt1 | contig 13406 bp, 9 predicted proteins | sample Sormic07211540_1_FD_120479 | JGI IMG/M metagenome (GOLD analysis project Ga0182004, IMG submission 120479) | Endophyte microbial communities from Sorghum bicolor roots, Mead, Nebraska, USA - 072115-40_1 MetaG | ecosystem: Host-associated > Plants > Roots > Unclassified | place: USA: Nebraska...
AAAAAATTGTGTTATAATATTGATTACATTGGATTTATATTTATAAACATTTTCTCTAATGACTATTTAACTTTATTTGTTGCCTCAAATGATATAGTATAAAAAAGACAGTGGTCAAAATGTGATTTCGAAGACTGCCGGAGTCAATGGAAACACACATTATTATAATTTTAGATTGCTAGCAATGCTAAAACTATTTGAAGAATTGTCCACATAACTATATATTGGGTCACCTCCTCCTAGGTCTATACTCATATTCTTGGGAACTAGTTAGGGAAGGGGGAAAGAATTAAGATTGATCTTTGCCGGGGTTGCAACTCTTATATATTTGGGTTATACATATGTTCCCCCCATAATGTATGATCCTGTCTTTGAGAAAATAATAATAATTGTGTTTTGGGTTTTGCTACAACAAGGGAGATTCTCCACTTGGTGTTGGTGAGCAAAGTTTTTCTTGTCTGTAGTCACTGACATTTCGTACGTTGACAATGAATGGGAAACTAATAATAGACTTTATTTCCTCACGTCACGGTTATTCCCTCCTCTCTTTGTTTGTGTTCTCTTTTCATTTTCAAATACTTGGCCACGGATAATCGGATGGATATGGTGGCCATCTATCCATGCATTTCAAAATCCATAAAAAAAACGCGACCGGAGGGGGAGAGGCCCCCCACTGTATTTCATTAAGAAGAAAGCGATTCTTCCCGATCGCGAAAAAACCCCCGAACCCTCTGAGGGGTGCCGCTGGAAAGCTCTAGCCGCTTGAGCTAGAGTCCTTTGGCTCCAAAATCCATACAAGAACGTGGTTCCTATATATCTACAGAAGTAATGAACAGGAAAAACCGTGATACATGCTTTGCAACCGGGCCCTAATAATATATAAACGGCGGCTCCAATGCAAGGATCATTCATATACACGGCCGGCAGGCTGGGTGGTGTGTGCCATGAATGAATGAATGGGCAGCTGAAAGGGAGGCCAAAGACATGCCTCATTTTCTTTGTGCTGCTCATGTGCAGGCCACTAAATTGTCAAAAAAAAATGTGCAGGCCACTATAGCTAGTAGTATACCACACCACCAGGAGCAGCAGTGCACTCCATGCCATGCCATGGCATGCATTCTGCAGTAGTGCATGCAGCTCCTTCCAATAAGTAGCTGCTGTGTACTAACGGCCTTTTCTCCCTGCTGGTCGGTGTTAGTTTGCTGCATTCAGCAGCTAGCAGCCCATAATCCCATACACTGCGAGCCATATTGCCATGCTGCATGCAGGCCAGAGAGAGAGATGGTGTGTGATGTTGATGGCTCGATGCAGCATGTGTGTACCATGATACCATAATATGCATATATATGGATATGCCTTTTGGTGTCCTGAGGTCGACTTTGGGATGTACCAGCAGAGAGAGGAGCCCAGCAGCAGGGCCGGCTCTGAAAGTCTGAACTTCACGAGTACTCTCAAGAATGCAATTATAGTCATGGTTTCATACCTTAAGTTCAATCAACTATAGATAAAAAATATTAATATTTATGATATCAAATAAATATCATTAAATTAATTATGAAATATATTTTCATAATCAATTATTTTGGAGCCGTAAATGTGAATAGTATTCACTAGAAATTTAGTTAAACGTGAATTATCTTTGCCGGATTCTTTTCTGTACAGACGAAGCAGTAGCTAGTGGAATCTCCGATCTGGCAGCACCGAAGGAAGCTTGGCAGAGATGCTATACACATCTTGTCCTGTTGTGACATAACACAAAGGCATTTCACCTTTCCTATAGTCGTCCTTTAGTGGGGAACTAGAAGGCCACCTTTCTTTCTACATATCAGGGTTTGGACCCTGAATTTGGAAAAAAAAAATAGTAGAGAGACTGTCTCTGTAAATCAACTGTGGGCACTACTTGCCGTGGATTCACAACATGTGTTCATGCACATGCACCTAACTTCTAACGCATGGGAGTGTTAAACTCTTATGCATCCATACTAGCGTTTGCCTATAGGGACTACTGGTCACTTGGTACTTCCTCTTTTGGGGCCTCCTTAACGGTGGACTTGTCAAGAGATAGCAAGCCCGATCTTACGGATGCTATCATACCAGCGCTAAAGCATCGCTCATGGTGTGGACATGTGTATGTCTATCCCAGGCTTCAGTGTTGCTCTTTCTTTTTTAGAGAAAGTGTCTTCAGGTGTTTGATAGTCTGCTAGATAGATTTCTAGTAGAGCAGACAGTTCTGTTAGGCCGGACAGGGTAGGATATCAGGAGGCGATGCATTGTCTGTGTGAGGCTTTTGCACCGTGGGCTTCTGTTTTCAATTCTCTTGGGCCGGGCAGGGTAGGATATCAGAACGGCCCATTCCAATTAATCGGCCCAAATTATAACCGGGCCCCGGATTGGTATCTTGGGCTATAGCAATACCCATCAGACATGCACAATGCCTCCGTTTCGTTTAGGGCGCTCTGTATTTCTCTGTGTATATATAGTAAAAGAAATTAAATTGACATTTTTTTGCTGGCTGTATATGATGATGAACCCATGGAACATATATATATATATATATATAATTGCATTGGTGCGAAATGATCATCCAAGATTTGCCAAGATTTTGCAAGCTGCTGTACATATCTTTGCATGATATGATATCAAGACTAGACAATGCATCCGTACCTTACAACACACTCAAGCAGGTGTCATTTGCTTACAAGACATCCACAGAATGGCAGCATCTTCCTTGGGCCTTGGCACCGCGCGTCTCCATGCGACCAGCCGAAAGCAAGCATGGCTCTGGCTGTCGCCGTCCTCTTCCTCAAGCCTAGGGCCAAGGCCAGGCCACCTGTGTGTGCTTCACTCAAAAGCATTGCAGAAACTGAAGCACAAGCTGCACCATGCATATTATCGCATTGCTGAGGCCACAAGATTATGCGTGTGTCGATCAGTGGTGATCCGTATGCACGCGAGGAAATTCCAAACACACAACATCTGTTTCATTGAGGATCAAACAAGGGAACTACAGTAGTTAGCAGTGCTGTAAACCATGATGATGAGGTCCAAAAGGCAGATGGAGACTAGCTACTAGGTGTCAGTGTCTCGTTCATATAGACTGGAGGCAGACTGCTACATACGTGGGGCTTCTTTGGGTGCCAAGGTACGCATTGTTTAGAAGCGATGCAAACCCAGCCGAAACCGTAGCAGAGGAGCCAAGTCACTTGCAACTCAAACCTTCACGCTCTTCCCTCCAAAAAGCCATAAATACGTGCTACATGATCACCACCACAGCTCAATCGCCTCACCTCACTACAGCAGCACAGTTGCGCCCAGCTCCCAGCTCTCCTTTGATCTAGCTAGCAGCAATGGCGTTCAACCCTAGCCCTCCAGGACTGGGCTTCCCTTACTTCCCTCCAAACCCATACCTTCCAAGGCCACCGCCGCGGCCACAAGCCCCGCCACCACCGCAGCGCTTCCCACCGCCGATGCGAGCCCCTCCACCGCCACAGCGTGCCCCGCCGCCGCCTCAGCCTCCACCGCCGCGACGCGCTCCACCACCACCCACCCTACCACCACCGCCTCCACGCCGCGCTCCCCCACCACCAGCTCTGCCGCCTCCACCACCACGCCGTGCTCCGCCACCACCCACAATGCCGCCACCGCCACCGCGCCGTGCTCCCCCACCTCCTACTCAGCCCCCGCCGCCACCACGCCGTGCTCCCCCTCCACCGTCACCGCCTATTCGCCCACCGCCACCACCAACTCCTCGGCCTCAAGCCCCACCACCGCCTCGCCCGCTCGCACCGCCCCCGCCACATATCCAGCCTCCGCCGCCAATGCCAGTGCCGCCTCCGCCTAGCCCTCCGCACCACATTGTCATCATCGTGGTGTTCGTCTCACTGGGCGGCTTGCTGCTGCTGGCATGCCTCGCCGCGCTCCTCTGTTGGCACAAGAAGAGGGGGAGGAAGACAGAGACCAAGGCTGAGGTGCTCAACTTCAGTGACCATGTCCATGTCCACAAGGATACCATGCCAGGGCCCGGGGGTGCCAACGTTGTCAGGCTGACAGTAGACGAGGACGTCAAGTTCCAAGAGGCGGTCAAGAAGCAGGACGCCATTGGTGAATCCTCGAGCACCGCAGCAGCGGGGAAGACGGCGCATCACCACCTCCCTTGGACCTGGCACAAGAAACATGAGAGCAGAGAAGATAAGAAGGCAGAGGTCATCAACGTCACAAAGCACAAGCATGTCGACGAGAAGATCATACCTGGGCCACATGGCGAAAAGATTGAGGTCCTTTCAGAAGATGAAGATATCAGATTTGAAGAGGCTGGCGAGAACGAAGAAGAGTATGAAAATTCCGAGGCACGCATAACCAAGTCCTAAGATGGATGATGCCATATTCAGATATATTGTCTGCCCACACTGAAGGCCCTTCAACTTGGGGCAATTACCATACCCATACACACATATACATACTACCCTCGCATGCATTTGAGTATTTTGATAAGATTCTATGTTCTTTCATGTGAACGAAATAAGGGTGTCACAGACCCACCTGATTGGATTCAAAGTGTAATTATATGCCAGTATTTGTATATGAGCAGTTTGTGTGAAAAAAATTCCTCAGAAATTTCACTGAACACCACTGTGTAAGAAGACGGTTAGTGGCTGCATGTTGCATCATAACAAAGTTTGCTCATACACATAGCCTTTCTGTTCAAAATCTCCCCAATTGTGTTAAGAGCAGAAAGAAGACCTATGGGACTAGGGTAGAAGGTGAACAAGGCAGCACAAACGACTTTACAGGGTAGCCTAACCATAATATCTGGTACTTGTCATCACTACATAACACATCATAACACTAACTGCTTCAGCTACTTAGTTGATTGCGATAGGAGTAATTCGCCTCTTAGCAGGCTTACTCGATGCGCTGTTCTTGGTCGGTACTGGCGGCGGTGTCACTTCAGCCACCACGGGAATGGTTGCCTCCTTGACTTTGTTATCATCGACATCTACTTCCATACTGTCTACTGTTACCGGCTTCTTGTTTTCACAGGTCACATTTCCTTCAGCAAGCTCCCCTGTTCCTGAAATTTCAAGAGTTGGTTCTTGTCAGTGCCTTCAAGAAAATACATGGGAGTAAAGATTGCAAATAATATGGTCCGACATGGGTATGCAAGGGCATCAGAGAGCCATTTGATGGGAAGGATTGTGTTACTGTATCGTAGATAAAATTTTAAGTGAGCAATTTATGTGAAAAAATTCTGACAAAATTTAACAAGATTTCTGTCAGTGAGGCTCTTTAGTAGCTGCCATGTTACTCATAACATTTGAATAGACACGAGACAAATACGGTGCTTATTTCATTGATGGTTGTTAACACAGCATATCTGTCCATATTAATGCCCCCATGTGTCAGAAGGAAATAAGCACCTATGTGTCAGAATCCCAATCTTTAGGTGTAGATCAGAAGGAGAATATAGGCAGACGGGATTTCTTTAAAGTTCACCTATAAAACTAAGATGCAATACTTGCGATAATAATATAAGATCTAACTGCTTCAGCTACCTACTTAACTGCAAATGCAGTAATTCATTCGTTATATTAGACTTACTCGTGATGTTCTCGGTTGGCAGCAGTGGTGCTCTAACTCCTACAGCCACAGGGCTGGCTTCCATCTTAAGCGTGCTGGCACTAATATCAACCTTCATGCTATCTGCAGATACAGGTTTCTTGGTCTCAGGTGTCAAATTCCCTTTAGCAACTTCTTTTGATCCTAGAGATTTATCCAAAATTGGGCCATGTTAGAAGAGTGTCTTCCAGAAATCACATCAGAAGGGGAAAAAAAGGGACAATAAAGTGTAAGATTCGATATGCAGAACTACCAAACATATGCATCATATCTAAAAAGATCATCCTACATACCAATAGATCACTTGTGAATCATTTTTATTAGCTTCATTACAGATTGTATAAGGTATGATACAAAGAACTACAAAACATATGCAATGGATCTGAGATGATTTTACATATCAATACATCACTTGCGTATCGTTCTTAGTAGCTTCATGGAACCTAGAGATTTATAGACGAAGGAAGGTCTATTGATCTCAGACAATTACATGGTGATACATGCAACCTAGAGGTATGTCAGGTAAGTCTGAAAGCAAGAACTGCAGGGTATATATTCCATCACATGCAGGGTATGACATTCCTCAAAAAACATGCAGGGTATGGCTATACCACAATTCAACGAAAACCTGGAAAACAAAATATGCAATTTTCTAAGAACAAAACAGGTTCAAGTGGTAAGATGAATATGGTTTAGATGGCAAATGATATGAGCCTTTCGGCAGGAGATGGTTAACAAGGAAAATTTGAAAATCAGTATGTAAAATCTGTTCCAAAAAAGTCTAGTACTGCTGAGAAATTCTAGTACTGCTGAGAAATTACAGTTGGGCATTGTGATTGTCATATGATTCAGTATTGAATCCTAAAACTGCTGAGAAATTCACCATAATGTACACTGACGATGAATGGAATGTTCCAAGAAGGAACACAATTTTCAACATGCAAGTACACAACAACCCACGAAGAAAATAAATAACGGTATGGAAAGATGAACAGAATGGAGAGATACCAGGGAGGATGTGAAGCTCTCCCAGTTCCTCATTCTCAAACTCTATTATAGTACAGTAGCCATCTCGTGATGACGCTGCCAAGTACTTAGCATCAGAAGACCTGATACAAATAGATTGCAAAGATGAATAACTAGCACCAGTAGATATGCAAAGCTCAGTTGGAAAACTACAAAAGCAAAACTGTAAAGTACCCACCATGCAATATAGTAGATATGCAAAGCTCAATTGGAAGACTACAAAAGCAAAACTGTAAAGTACCCACCATGCAATATCAGTAATGGCAGCATAGTGTAGACCAGCATGGACTAGAATTGGAGGAACACTTTCTGTATCATAGACATACAGAGAGTTCAAAGTGGCAACAGCAAAAACAACTCTATAAGGAAGCTTGAAGAGACCATCTGCAAAATTTAAATGTGGTTCAGATTCATTGTAAAAAGAGAAGTAGAACTTTTGAGCAAAGCAAAGTTGCCATAAATTGAGCTACCTGGGTTAGAACCACGTGGTTTGAATAGCACTGGGCAGAAGCGTACTGCTACTATAGCTTTACTGGCCCCAGGGAGTTGTATTGCAGGCCTGCAGTGCCAAATACAGTCAGTAACCTAAAAGAGCAATGGAACTACATCATGTACAGTCAAAGTTATATGCTAGAGTATGTGCTTCGGTCCCAAAACACAGATAACCTTAACTAAAATGCCAAATTTCTGTAATCTGTAGCATTTCATCAGAAATTAGCACATACAAAATAGAAAGTAAGATTCAGCACCCTGTGGCAACTAAGCAATCAAATGTGATTACCTTATAAAATTTAGGACTTGAAGTTTTCACTTATAACTTATTTTTAGGTGCAGTAAATTAACCTTATATTGAAAAAATAAATGTAGCAGAAACGATTCTCTTATGGTCCAAGTATATTATCTTATTTTAGGTATTAGTTCAAATGTTGAGTTTGACCAGATTGGTCCCTTTGTTTATATGTCAAGAACTAGAAAACACATTGGTTATTTCCAGTAATAGATCTGCTACCTTGAGAGGTCACGCCTGGACATTATATAAGCGGTATTAATCACTTCAGAAGAGTGTTTGGAAAGGCCTGATAAAGATAGAAAAAAATATTAGGGGGCTATGATGATAGAGAATTTGCTGAAAGTAGACTAAATAGCATGCAACCAGTGAACACAATTCAAGCTCAAGATACGTGAGCTGAACTGTCACTAAACACTAATGCAAAAGCAATAAATACCTGCTGGCAATACTAGAAAAGATCCATCAGGTGACCATGCCAACCTCCGGAAGAAAGATGGTAGTGTCTCGTCATGAAACAAATGAGATTTAATTGGTGGCTGCAAGACAAAGGATTATATTATTGCTTTGCTAAAACTCAGTTTGCATCCAGATGCTGTAGCAATGAGGGAAGAGCAAAACCCACCTTAGATTCATCATGATTCTGATATTCTATTTTCACTAGTGTATGCTGGCAAACAAAGTTCAACCTCTCCGCGTTCTTGGATTTGCCCTGAGGCTTATTTGCATATATTTTACAGGTTCTGTCAGAACTCAGTGAAGCAATATACTGGCCCAAAGGATCCCACGCCACACCCTGAACATAATGCAGATGACCCTCTATCTTTTGGTGCACCGTGCCTGAGAAAATCATCAGATATCAATCACGCAAGATAGGACAGAACTCATGCTGCTGCAGGTAACGGATTCTGTACTGTAGCGGGAGTCACCTTTACTAGCTTCCCAAATTATGCAAGTGTTGTCAACTGATGCAGAAACAAGGAATGCGCTGTCATGCGACCACTGGAGGTCAAGAACATCCTTGTGATGGAATCTGTGAATGAAACAAATAAGGCCGTTACTATTTAGCAAGCTTCCAAAGAAGCGAGCCGGTTTGCGGAGAAAAAAAAAAGAAGTTTCTGTTTCAGTGAGCAGAACTCACAGCAACGTCTTGTGAATTTTCCATGCCTCACCGTCATCAGCGGGGTGCAGTTTCCAGAGGATGATGCCGCCACCTGTACATCACGAAACACAACAATTCATCGCACGTGGACACATGCAAGCATCTGAAATTAAGCTATAATAAAGATAGCTTCACATTATGAATTCAATTGTTCCGAATATTGGCTAAACTAATTCCATTTTAGGATGGTTGGCACAAAAGCTAATTGCATTATAGGATGATTGGCAAAATCAATTATGACTTGACATATAATTCTAGATGCCAAATTGAGCGTACCGTCAGCACCAGAGGCGAGATACTCCCCTGCAGGGAAACCAAGGCGGTTAAGAGAGTCAGTCAGTTACATATGCGATAAAACTGGAAAAGACCTTATATATCTCTGTATGTATATATAGGCTCCAAGGGACAGAAATGAGCGTACCTGAAGGGGAGAAGCGGAGGACGTTGACCGCGGAGCTGTGGGCGGTGTTATTGGGGACGAGGGCGTACTTGAAGGTGGCGGTGGGGAGCTTGTCGTCCGAACCATCCGATGCTACCTCCCAGATCTGCAATCCCAGAACCGGTCACGGAACGCCGCCGCCGAAATGGGAGGGGGCAAAAAAAAAATCTCGGACAGCAAGAGCAAGGCAATGGCGGTGGAGGAGAGGAGAGGAGAGGAGGCGGGGGGCAACCAACCTTGATGTCGTGGTCGGCGCCGGCGGTGGCGAGGCGGCGGGAGGCGGGGTGGAAGTCGAGGCTGAGCACCGGCTGCTGGTCGTGCCAGTTGATCTGCAGCGTCCCGCCCCGCATCTTGTTGTGGAGTGCTGGATGGGCTCCGCCGATCGGGCGTTCCTCCTCGACGGATTCCTCCTCCTCCTCCGCCTCCGCTACTCCGCTGCCTTCGCTTCGAAATCTCTCTCACTCTCTAGGGTTTGGATTTTGGGGGAAAGGGAAGGCAAGGCCAGCGGCGGGAAAATGGAGGGGATTGCGCGCGCACCTCTCACTCCGTTGCCGCGCTCAGCTCTTCTAGTTCTAGGCTTCTTCTAGCACTGCTAGCGAGATCTGGGCCCAATTTGTAGTAGGCTAAATTGCGGCCCATTTACTGCATGTGCGTGGGTTGGGCGGGCAGTGGTGGACTGGACTTCCGCGAGATTGGACGCAATTCGTGGGCTGGCCCAGTACAGTACTGTTCAAAAGGCCTAGTCAACAGTACCCACGCGTCGATGTGGGTGAGTGAAAAAAAAAAAGAAACAGTCCTCATAAGGAGTAGGGCATGATTCTCATCAATACATACAAATGTATAAGAGAAACAGAAAATATAAAAGCGGTTGAGGTAATTTTGAAAAAGTTCAGAATTCGTGATGCAAAATTGTCCTCAATATTTTAGGAGGTAGATTTTGAGAATTGTTGCGCAAATGTGCTTCCAACTTTTTTAGCCACTAGTAATACTCATTCATTTGTCAATTATTTTCTGGGAACTACTAGAGATGCTCTAACCCCCCTCAACTATTAGGGAAGTTTTATTTACCTCCTTCAACTAGAAAACTGCATGCTTGTATTTATCAAACTATTGAAACTGTTCGACTTACCTCTTTGAGCGGGTTTAAAAACATTTTTGGCTGACATCTGGTTTAATTACCTCCATGAGGGGAATGAAATCCAACAAAATCACTTTCAAAACTACTCAGGGAGGTAAACCGTACGGTTTCAATAGTTCGAGGAGTGCAAACATATGGTTTTCTAGTTAAGGGAGGTAATGAGACTACCCCAATAGTTGAGAGGGATCCAGAGGTCTTTTCCAATCAAAGTACCCATGTGTTGCTGCGGGTAGATGAAAAAATTACGAAGTTTGAGGTTTTTGAGTTCTATTTATTTTTCCTAGTGTGTTATTGTGAGAATTATAACGTGGAGGCTCTGCTATAAGCCTCCAACTAATAATATTGAGATAGCATGTTGGGGCTGAAGTGATAGGTCTTGAAGGGTTAGCTAGGTTTAATTTGTTGAGAGAAGAGCATAGCAATTTACATAGTTTTTTCTATGTACACTACTTTTGGTTACCTAGTTCGCCACTCATGAAATTACTAGTTCAGAGCTCGCCTCTCTAGCTGCTATTCTAGAACCCCGAATCTCCTCAAGCGTGAGTTCATGGTTTTTGTAAAAGAGAATTTGTTTGACAAAGTTATGAACCTTCTTTTCCTTTTTAGTTTTGCTCGCAGTCCCATTTTGTTATTTAACATCAATATTCTAGATTTACAAGAGATAGTTTAGACGCTCAACTATAATTAAATTTCTTCTTCCTTCAAGGGAGAAAAATCATCATGGTTTTCTTCTTTTTAATTTGGGGCGACGAAACAGCTTAAAGTGGCACTAGATATTGTCTATTAAGATCACATTCTTGATAGATATATACTACTATATATATAGTGCTGCACTTCCCGGGCCAGTATACAAGTGGACAGCTACTAGAGGATGGATGGATATATACATCCTGGTAGCTAGGCATCGATCACCTAGCAAAAGAGCTTCACTGGCGTCAGTTCATCACTATAATAGTATAATTTATCCTGTTTGAAAAAGAAGGAAAAGGAATTGTCGACAAATAAATTAAAACTGATGCATGCACACTAACCACTTACCCAGGTAATGGCCGGGTGCACACACGATCGAGTAATAGCTTCACCAAGTAGGAAATATACAGGCACTATAATCGTCTACTCCTATCTCGTCTGAAAAGAATAATATGCTTATTATTGTCGACAAACAATATATATATGTATGTAGTTGCACACTAATCAGCAGATAATGGGCGCACCATCTACGGCGACGATAAGATACTAAGATATATATAGATAGATGCTGCAAAAAAGAGCAAAAAAGGGCAAAAAAAGGTGCTGAGTAGCCAACACGCAAATATATGTGCACTCACTCACGCAAATGTATGATCTCCCTTGCGCTGTCTTGGTGCATGCATATATAGGCCACCTGAAAAAGATAGCACTATGGGTTTAATTAATTTTACAGGTGCTGTCTTCAGGTGGGAAATAAAGTTCAGGAAGAAAATGATGTCACGTATCATGTAGATTTATCAAACGAAAAAAAAATAAAAAAGAAAATAAATCAAGTGATTGTGGTTATTCACATTTCAGCAGCTACACAACCATGTATTACATTACTAGGCCCTGCTTGGTTATCAGGGCAGTCCTAACAAAGAAAGTATGAGATAATAATTTCCATACTTACCAAATTATATAGACACTACACCTAGAAACCATATTTCTAGTAGATTGTTTCTTCAAAATAACTTTTTGTCCAATCATGTCTTTTTCTCTCCATCATGTATCTAACTATCACATTTCTCCATGTTTGGATTTTCATATAGACATAGTTTCTTCACATCTAATATAAATAGTTAAAAAGGTGTAAAAATGGAAAATATGGTTCCATTACCCATTGTAGTAATTATTAGTCTACTAATTCTAGGCATGTAATGTTTTTATAGTAGCTATTTGTTGTTATATATCACCCATAAAAATCTCAGGTTTAAAATATATGTTTGGTACACCATCAAATAATAATGGGCATATTTTAAGTAGTTATTAACTATTAAACAAGCATAAACCTAGATAAATCAATAACTCGGTCATACATGCTCTGCTGAAGCTGAAATTTTTACCATAGCTCAAGCATACAATGAATATTCTACCATAAATTCACCATAATTAAAGCAAAAGAGTGGCGGTTATGAGTTAAGCATAGAAACACATAGATCTACATCTATAACAAAAATTTTAAACTAAAGTATGTCATATTATACATTTATTGCATAGATTTACTCGTGTGGACACTGGATTTTCCTTTTCATAACTTTTCTATGATTTTATACCTTTTTTCAAAGTTTCAGACAATTTATGAACAAAAGATAAAGTTCAAGTGGCACTACATCAGCGGCAGCCACGTACGCAGCAGAAATCCTATGTGGCTGCTTTGGATGGCAGCTAGCTAGGACGTAGACAAAGTTCATGAACCCGCATGAGTAAAAATAAAAAAAGAATTCATGAACCTAGGTAAAAAGTGGAAAAAATTTTAACTGACCCACAAAGCAATTCACTCTTTAGTTTCTAGATTATCATAATAAAGATAAGGGTGCATATACAGAGACATGCTTTGTCACAAAAGTCGATCGATCGATCGAGTAGGTGTGCAGAACCATCCACGGAGTTCGAGAGATTTCGTTTGGTTCACAGAGAGTTGCACTATACCACAGCAATACGTAGTATATATATAGGTACGTACGTGTAGTTCACTTTGGTCGACCGTGTTTTTCCCACGTTCACGCTTGCTGCCGGCCGGATACATAATGTTTGAGAGAGGAACCCTACCGGACTCTGCCGGATTACTATTATGATGAGATGTCGTGCATGTATGTCTCGTCGTAGTCGTAGTCGTCATACTACGCGTTTCATTTGCACATACATCACCACCATATACTATTCGTTTGTCCGCTCCATTGCCACTACTACACTGCTGCTGCATGCATGACCCATCCAAAAAAGCTAACAAAGTCCAAATGCAACCAAAAAACAACGGGAGATATATGCATGCAATAGTCAAAGTACTACTCCTATACATACATATATACACGATATTTAATTATGAGATCGATCGGTGATGAGTCGATGAGCTGAGCATTGACCAGTAGTGAAGCAGGTAGGAAACCAGCAGTGTCAGCGGCTCACTTAGCTTAATTGGGTGTACATGTGTGTGTTCGGTCAATCTCTACAACTAAAAAGACTCGGAGGTCATCGTCAGCCCACGCTAATCGCCCCCCCCCCCCCC
>Ga0182004_10002956_pt1 | contig 13403 bp, 8 predicted proteins | sample Sormic07211540_1_FD_120479 | JGI IMG/M metagenome (GOLD analysis project Ga0182004, IMG submission 120479) | Endophyte microbial communities from Sorghum bicolor roots, Mead, Nebraska, USA - 072115-40_1 MetaG | ecosystem: Host-associated > Plants > Roots > Unclassified | place: USA: Nebraska...
ACTACGAGTTCTTAGGAATTCGTCGACTTAAGCTTGGCGTGTTCTCAAGTTTCGCGTGAATACCTCTTGGCCGTGACATCCGGGCGCATCGCTGTTGTCGAGACTAAAGTATTCGAGTTACCACCTTTGCCGATAGTAAGGTCAAATCGGCTGGCACGCCTTAACGTTTAAATCGGGTATTAGCCCTTTGTGTTTGCAGATTAGCTTTTGCATCAACACGGTGGCATAGCCTTGGGTATCGGGTGATGCCATAGGGCATCGGCCGACCGTGGGATGCATGCCTCTATATCCTATGACCTTGATTGCTCCTCCAAGGTGGTTGTGAAGTCAGCACATGCAAAACTTTGCACAGAAAGTCGGTGGTTAAGTCAGAGGAGCTCCTCCAAGTGTATGATAATGGGCCATGGATCCACGACAACTCAACCTCCTCCTTTGGATCAAACCAATATTGAATAATGGTGGAGATGAATTCTAGAGCTCATCCACCCATGGATTAGTGACATGGCAGGGAATAGTGTCGAGCAATGTCAGATGGCATCGATCGATGTGGCTCTATGGGCCTAGGCCCCCTACCACGTCCATTTTCCTCTTATGCACTTGTTTTGCATTATTTTTGCAAAAAATCATGTATTCAAATAGACTTCATGTACAAGTGAAATTCTATTAGTAATAAACCAAATTTCTGCTTTTCATGTTGGTTTTTCCTTAGAATGTTTGCATTATTGATGGTTAAAATAGGTGTTTAGTGACCATCAATAGTAGGCAAGATTAGCAAGATGTCATCACCATACTAAACAATTAGGATGTCACCGCCAAATTCTCACTCAAGGGGTGGGAGATGACTCCTAGGTGTGAGGCTTTGTTAATGATTGGTTGTAATAGATCAGTAGTGGACACAAAGAAGAGTGAGATAAGTGATCTCCTTGCCTAACCCCTCTTTTGCAAGTACCATTTAGCAAGATGGAAAAAAAGTTCTTGAAGAACGAATGCCCTTCACCTTGTTAATACATCTCTTAGGGAAGCCTTTATATTTTAGAACGTCCTAATAAGATTGATGTTCAACTTTATCAAAGGCCTTTTGAAAATCAAGTTTTAGGATCATAATACTCTTTTTAGAGTGATGTCATAGGTGGAGAAACTAAAAGGCCCAAGCTAGGTAGTCTTAGATGTTTCTTCCTTTGATGAAACCATATTGGTTGACATGAACCAAATCTTTTATTGCTGGCTACAATCTATTTGAAAGTAGTTTGGTGATGCATTTGAGCGAATAATTCAGTAAATTAATGGGCATGCATGTATTCATCCATAGCTACAAGGTTTTTGAGTTTTAGGGATCATAGCTCATGTGAGAGGAGTTAATACTATTGATGTCCAAAGGAGAGCTAAAAAATCACAAAATAGCCTATAGAAGTCATCATTGATGATATGCTAACATTTTTAATGAATAAACCATTGAATCCATCAGGTCTAGGAGCATGATTATTAGGTAGAGCTTTGATTACGTTATGAATGTCTTCTAAGCTGAAATATTCCTCAAGGTGCTGGAGATCATGGCCTTATAGGAGGTCTATTAGGTTGTAGACCATGTCAAAGAAGTCACTAATACCTAGTCGTCTCTGCTTTTGAAAGGGTCCCAAAGAATATTTGCTTTTTATTCATGATCAGTGATCAAAGTTCCTTTAGAGATAGTAGGACTCAAAATGAGATTTCTTCTATGACTGTGGGTGACCATAGCATGAAAAGAAACAAATTTCATATCCAAGATTGACCCATCTAATTGTATTTCTCTATTTCCAGTATTTCCTCTTGGCTACAGCAAATTTGAAAGATGTGACTTTACTAGGCTTATGAAGTTGGATTCCAAGATGGACAAAGGCCTCTAATCTTCCAATCTATCCAAAAGAAGCAGGACTAAATTACTGTTGTGGATCATTTTGCTAAGTCTTGAGAGACTTGTACTCCAAGCTCTTAGACCAACTCTAACTTGCTTGAATTTGGTTGAAAGGGTTCTGGTTGAGTTGGCAAAATAAGGACTGCGATTCCAATGAAGTTCTACAATTTTTCAAGAAATCGGCATGCTCAACCCAATAGTTTTTAAACCCAAAGATGGAGCTTCTAGGAATATTTATTCCAGATAAAAGGGGTACGATCAGAGATGGGCTTTGATAGGGTTTGAACTAAAGTTGCAGGGTAGTAGAGCCCTCAAGTATCTGATGTGAAGATTCAATCCATCTTTACTAGTAATGGATCCACTTGCATGTTGCTCCAGGTAAACTTTCTTCCATTGAAAGATAAATCCACTAGGTCAAGATCTAAAAATAAGATTGTTAAACAATTTTCCCTATGCATTTCACAGATATCTCCCTAGGGTTTATTTCTGTCAACCTAACAAATTTTGCTAAGCCCTAGCCAGAGTTCCGAATGCAGGACCCAAGTACAATATGGAGACCTAAGGCAAAACATAAGCCTAGTGAGGCCTACAAATTCGTGGGCAAGAAGACAACAAAGTTATCTTCAGTGCGCGAGCTCCATGGTCTGGCCCTAGCCTCACCGTGCAACTTTGGCCCTGTAGTCACTGTGCGGGCGAGCTATCACACCGCTGCTACCATGCGAGCTAGCTTGGACCCTAGCCTCAATATGCGAGCTCAACTCGCAACCTCACGACGTGACGCCCGGTCCTACGATTGCTAGCAAACAAGACGAGGAAGAGAGCAATGGTGGACGAACTGGGAGATGGAGAAGGGGAGGAAGAGAAGCGATGCATCATCGAGCACCGGCGGAGGAGGCACGGAGTGCAGTGTTGGGCATTGTGTAGGCACAGGCGATGAAGGCGTTGCGTGTGGTGGTCATGGGCCATCCGTTGAGAACGAAGAGCTAAGGAGAAGAGGAAGAAAAATAAAAAGTAAAAAATGGGTCACACGTGTCAATGGAAAAGGAATAAGGAGCATGAGAAGAGATTGGCATGTGGGCCTCACATGTCAGGTTGCTGATCCTACTTTTGATGTCTCTGGAAGCATAAAACGGGTTAGTCTCGTGCCTCCTCAACCAAATAGAAAATGAAGTCATCTCGTCCCAAAAAACAGAGACAAGACTATTCTGCTCCACATTATCTTCCAACCAAACGCTAACTTAGAGTTTGCACTCTGTTTTTTTAAAAGAAAAAATCGTCGTGGAATGTTGATCACATGACAATCATTACAGGGATGAAAACGGTACGGATATTTTTTAACCGTATTCGAGACCGAATTCATTTAGAGAGGTTCTGATCTGTCCATATCTGAGTCCGAATATTTAACATCTGATACCGTATTCGTATCCGAATACTTAAATCGTATATTTATGATATCAACATCCAATCGTATCTTATCCGACGTGGTTGATATTATCCGTATTCGAATCCGAATCCGACCAGAAATATGAAAACAAATATGATATCGGTGATATCCGTCCGTATTCGATCCGTTTCCATGCCTAATCATTACACGTATTTGGGTCCAAACTAGTACACATATTTAGTGTGCATCTTCGTACTATCGGGCCCAGGTCCAGCACGGGCCTCAGCGCTGCAAAGCTGGGGTACTACAGGCCCACGAAGAAGGAGATCTCCATATAGAAATTAAGATAATGGAGTTGACAAAAAAAGAGCTCGGGAGGGAGGACCGAGGTCGCGGACAGGGCACGTGATGAAAGGTGCCGCGCGTCGCGGCGTGTCGTCGGCTCGTCGCCTTCCTGCTGGCTGCTGGTGCTTGGTGCCTAGATAGTCCATCATCACCATGTCGCCGTTGCTCGCTCCCGTCCCGTGACTCCACCTCTCCACGTATCCAATTGCAGTTTCATCACCCAGTCCCACTGTCCTAGAGGCGTGATGACTACCAGAAAAGCACAACATATTTCATACAACATTTGACTACCAGAAATGCAACAGCAGCCCATCAACAGAGTAGCTAGCTAGTGCTGTAAATCGATCCAAAACTAATCAAGCTCGCTCGTTCAGTTAATTACACTTGGAATTGGAACTGAATCGAAAGAAAAACAAACAAACAAACAAACAAACAGGCGAATAATATAATCTTGCTTGTATTGCTGAATGAATCAGTACGTACGTCGTAGGAACTAACTGCAGTAAGGATTAATTAAGGGTAGTAGGTAGCTAGCAGTGCGGGTGCGCGCTGACGAGCGGGAAGTCCTGCGGCGTCATCCAGGCGTAGGTGAATCGCACGGCGCCCCCGCGCGGCGGCAGCGGCCGGCCGCCGCGGAGCAGGCATCGCTCGCCGTCGACGGCGCGGATGGCGCGCGGGTCCACGGCCTCCACGCTGCTGAGCCCGTAGCAGCGCAGCAGGACGCGGGACTGCGCGCACCGGCACGCGTTCCGCACCTCCACCGCGTACTCGGGCTTCCCTTCCACCACGCGCCCCGTCGCGCGCTGACGCACCACAAGGTCCCCGCGCCGGCACCCCGTCGTCCTTGTCGTCGCCGCCGCAGCACGCGCTGGTGCCGGCGCCTCCACCTCTGCTGCCGCCGCGGCGACGACGGAGGCGGCGAGGAGGAAGAGGAGCGCTGCTGTTCTTGGTTGCGCCATGGCAGGCACCTCTCTTCTTTGCAGTTGGAGGGGTGTGTGTGTGTGGCTTGGCTATTTATCCATGCGTAGCGTATATGAATTGGGTCAGCACAGCAGTGAAGTGTACAGAGTGACACGGTGTGCGTGAACGTGGTGAGTGGGTGGCGACGGGGACAGCGCAGGTGGCGGGGGGCATGGGCACGAGATCGAGGGGGTGCTCATCTCATGCCCGTGCACGCAGCGACGCATGGTCCAGAGGTCTTAGGGGTGGCGACACGAGCACGCAGCGCATGTGAGTGAGCTCGAGAGCTGCTTGCGTCCACACACACCGCGGCAGGATCGCCAGGGGCAGCAGATACGGCACTCTGTGTTCAGCTAGTGTGCTAGCTTTAGCTCGGCGGTGGCACATGGGCTGCTAGCTCGCGGATTGCTGCGGCCGGATCGGAGTGGAGTGGAGTGATCAGGAGAGCTAGCTTAGCTACCAAGTACCAGCTCAAGTTTATCTGCTAGCTCGTCTCAGTTGGTGCCCGGCTGGTTCGCACAAACACTCGTGTGTGCTCAGTCGTCGTCTCTCAGACAACGTTCTCCCCATCCTGTGCCCATTGGATGAAATGTAAAATGCAAACAACTCTAGAGAAGTCAGATGTTGCTCGCGCACTGTTGGTGGGTTTTTATAGGACTTGTAGCACTTTCGTTTAGATCTAAAAACTTTTTAAATTTCGTTACTAAGCACTTTCATTTGTATTTGATATTCTTCTCGCGATTTACTATCGCAAGATTCAATATGTTGAAAATTTTTAAAAAAGTTTTAGATTTTTGGATGAACTAAACAAGGTCCAAATCAAAGGGCCTCGATCGGATCACACCTTGAAACACTAAAAAACACTGCAGGTATGAGGTCTGTACTGTACTCTATAATGCGTCACATGGTTCTGCCCACTTCATGGAGCATCAACATCTGATGATCTGAATTCGGCCTCTCTTGATGTGAACCCCGGCCACTTCATTTCAGTGACTCATGTTTGGCTGCGAAGTCTTGCTGTTATAAGCTGGCCAAGCATTGGCGAGAGAATGGGCCGCCGGCCCAAGAATCATCTACGCATCATGCGCTCAAAAACTGCACATGAAAGCCGCCAAGCCGTACTCACGTCAACAACATGTACTCACGTCAACAATAAAAAGTCTACTTTTCCTCCCTCAACTATTATTAAAATTCATTTTTTCTCTCTCAACTCTAAAACCAGACAAACCACCTCCTTTCATTTTTCAAACCGTGTATTTTGCCTCCCTATAGCAGTTTCGAAGGCGGTTTTACTATAGTGAATAGTGGTTTTGCTATAGTGACGTTGGTTTTGTCTTTTTCTTTTTTAATTATTTCAGCTGAATATTTAAAAAGTTATAGTAAATCACAGAAAAACTATAAAATAGAAAATTTAATTTTTTTTAGACTCTACATAAGTAGATCTACATAACAAACATATAATATGGTATGCTTCAGTATAAAGTTTTTGCTATAAAGATTTTGTCCTTTTCTTTTTTTTATTTATTTGGCCGAATCTTTGAAAAATCATAGTAAATTATAGAGAAATAATAAATTAGATAATCTAATTTTCTTAGACTCCACATGAGTATATATACACACACAACGTAAAATATATGTATGTTTTAGTCTGATAAAATAATTATAGAAGCTGCAGCTATGAATTATTTCAATTAATTATAGAAAAGTATAGATTTAAAGTTACAGCAAAAAATATAGAAAGTATACCATATTATATATTTACTGTGTAGATATGCTCATGTGGAGTCTAACAAAATTATATTTTATATTTTATGATTATCTGTAATTTACTATGATTTTTCAAATATTTAGCCAAAATCAATAAAAAAATACAAAACCTTTATAGCAAAAATTTTGTACTAAAGCATATCATATTATATGTTTAGTGTATAGATCTACTTATGTGGAGTCAAAAAAATTAGATTTTCTATTTTATAATTTTTCTATGATTTATTATGATTTTTCAAAGATTCAGCCGAAATAATTAAAAAAGGAAAAGACAAAACCACCATCACTGTAGCAAAACCACTATTCACTATAGATTTTTTCCACAGATTCTTGGCCTGCCAAATATTGGCATGCATCCAAACGCACCAGTTTTTCCTTAGTAGCTCGACCATTTTGTCTTTATTCTAGTGGCCCATTCAGCAAATCAGTGTAACTAGATTTTTATTTAGTGTTTACTGAGTTGAAGGTGAAACCAAGTCTATCAGGTTAGTAGGTCTTGCTAGTTGCTACGGTACACCTTTTAGCATCATGGAAGTAACAAAATGAATCAAATCCCGACCATTTATATAGAGTAAAAAAATCAAATTGAGAATCAAAAAATTTCTATTAACTGGCTCCTCCGATCCCAGTTATAGCGCAGGTGGCCTCCTAAAATCAAGGATTTTCCAAACGCACTGCATGCATGAGTGCCACATTATTGGAGAAAAAGCTACGATTTGAGGAGACTTTCCATACCTGTTTAAGGTTTTCTAAATGTTGAAACAAAACAACACGTACAGCAAAATAAATGTATCAACGTTTGTCATATGAAGTTTGAATGTTTTTTTTTACATCTTCATCAAATAGCGTAGCCTTTTGTCATGAAAAAGAAAAACAGCTACAACATGTGTTTACCTTGCAAACTATCGTCATTACAACTCGCCAAAGTCATGTGTGGTCATGAACAAGCTGGAAACCTAAACGAAGATGGTTAATTACCATTGCCACATCATTAGATATATCATAGCTATGATATATCATAAATCTTGATGTTTTTTCTATAAATTTGGTCATAGTAGTTTAAAAATCTGACCTAAGATAACTCTAGAAATCTATTTATTTTAGAACAGAAAAAAGTATTATATATATAATCAAATGTACTATTCAATAATTATAAGTCTTTACAATTTTTTCTAGTGTCCTATAGCAAAATTGGCCTAAACAATACTCCACCTCCACCACTATGAGCTACTGTTATCCTGCCTTAACTTGCCATCTCTCCATTCTCTGGCAGTGTTCCGTCTATTGATTGTTACACAAATACTGGAAGAAACGAAAAATAAAAAAAAAGTTTCGGTCGAAAGTTTTGACATTCAGTGATGCTTTTACTAGAATTTGGAAAAAAAATCCTATCTAATGAGTGAAAAAAAATCTAGTCACGCTCTTGGAAGCCTTGACTTCACAATTTCTCAGAAGCCTCGATAGTAGACGTCGCCGGCGATGGCGTACCAAGCACACGACATGATGTCATCGCCTGAAATCACACTTGGAATCGGTGTGCAAAAATACGTTGCAGGGCTCCAGGCATAGCCAAAAAGTGTTTACACATCCTCCAGATTTGTTTGTTTTTTTTTCCTTTTCTTGAATATTCTGCCCCAACAAGAATGTGTACAAGAAGAAGAATATTTACAAAGATGGAAATATGGAATAGCCTTCAATTCCAGTCTGCACTAATTTGTTGGGTCTACAATAAAATTATCATTCTTCCCAACGTAACCTTGCAGCTACTTAACCTTAACCTAACTACATATTTACACTGTACTGTGTATATCGCCATCATCATCATCCACAGCCATATTTACACTACTGGGAACTGGGAAATCTCAAAGGAGCAGCAAGCTAATAACTGCAGTAAAAACTATCCAAAACACGTGAAAAAATTTACTACCAAAGTGCGCATCGGCATCACGAGTAGAGCTTGACGAGGCTGAAGCTCTGGAACGGCCGGTAGAACTTGAACAGGTTCCCGAAGATGAACGCCGTGGTGCCAGCGCCGCCGGCGACGTCGCCGCCCGCGGCGAACGGGTTGTTCTTCACCCGCAGCGTGGCCTCGCCGATCTGCGCGCGGATGGCCTCGATGGTCTTGGCCTCCACGGGGAGGCCCTGCGGGTCCGACAGGTAGAACGTGTCCACGGCCTCGCCGCCCGACGACGAGATCTCGGCGCGGCGGATGGTGAGCCCGTTCTCCCGGAAGATGCGGGTGATGTCCGAGAGCAGGCCCGCGCGGTCCCCCGTGCGCACCTCCAGCTCCAGCCCCTCCGCGGTGCGCCGCTCGATGGCGGCCTCCAGGCACCGCACCAGGCGCTGCCGCTCGTCGTCGCACCGGACGGCGTGGCCGTCCACGTGCCGGATGTAGTACTCCTGGTACGCGCCGCCGCCGGGCTCCGCGCTCACGGTGCCGTGGTGCACCACGTAGTGCATGTCGGTGATGGTGCACACCGTGTCGAACAGCAGCTTGGGCCGGTCCCGGCACCGGACCACCACGGCGGTGTACCCGCGCTCGGCGCACGGCGTCACGGACACCTCCGTCCGCGGCGGGCCGGGGGAGCCGTCGGGTCGAGCCCGGTCGTCGAACATCATCTGGTGCAGGCGCCGCTCCTTGTGGAGCGCCAGGCTGCCCGCGCCGGCGCCGGCGCCGGCGGCGCGCACGTCGCTCTGCCCGCGCAGCAGGTTGCCCAGGCGCGCGCTGATGTCGGCGATGCGGGCGGCGTCCTCGATGGCGCCGCCGGTGCCGGTGCCGGCGTCCGTGACGTGCACGACGGCGGCCACGCGCGTGTTGTGCGTCCACAGCTCCGCGCTCTGGACCGCGCAGCCCATGGCGGCGAGCACCGCGCACACCTCGGAGAGCAGGCCCGGGCGGTCGGTGCCCGTGAGCTCGATGGAGGTGTAGTCCTCCGACGGCACGATGCCCACCGTGTTGCGCGCCTCCGGGTAGTACCAGTCGTCCGCCTCCAGCGTCTGCGAGAAACACCGCATGGCAACACAACAAATTCGATCAGAATCAGATGATTCAAACAATCCGATGTACGTATGTAGAAACCACAAAATTGAACCGATTGATTACCTTCTGGATGTAGGAGATGGTTGTGGCGTCAAGAACCTTGTTGCCGTCACGGTCGGTGACATTGAACACTGAAGGAATGAAGATTACAAAGATGAAAATTTGTTTGCAGACATGAACGAAGAACAAAAGTATCGCCGGAAGATTTGGGTACTGATCGACTGACTGACCGTCCATGAACCAGTTGCCGTCGGAGGAGAAGTACGCCTTGCGGATAACGAGGTTGAGGTCGGCGATGACCTGGACGACGGCGAGCAGGGTGCCGTGGCTGTTGACGCTGTCTACCCGGATCACCGTCGCGTCGTCGGAGGCCTCGTTGTCGATCACAACCCTGTTAAAAAGTTTGCGCCGCGCTTGTCAGTAATCCCAATCAGAGCTGGTCGTGAGACATCCAAACAAAAAAAAGAGAGGAGAGGACAAGGAAGAATTCTTTCTTTCACGAGCACAACAGAGGAAACAGAGGACCTTTGCTACTCTGTTTTCTTAAGGATTAAGCATACCAAGAAGCTATCTATATACTTAAGTATGATGAAACAAGAGGAATTGAATTGAAGGCAAATAAAAACCGATGAAGATGACGGATGAATCACCTGGGTGGGTTCATCCTCCTGACGAGCTTGGCGTACTCGTCGTGGTCGTCCATCCTCGCCGCCGCCGCCGCCATGAGAGCCATGGAAGCCGAGCCCTCACTCGCATCAACAGCTTCAGACACGCAGCCGAGACCAAGAGCGAGCGAGCGAGCGCCGAGCGGCCAAGCTACTGCTCCCTCGTCAGGCGGCTCGTCGTGCCGGCCTGGGCCGGACAAGAAGGGGACGACGGCTCTCCCGGGGGTGGTCGTGGCGTCCGGACTCCGGAGGCGACGATTCTACTCTCCGGAAGTCCGGATGGAGTGGTGACGCTGATGCGCTCTCTCCTCGACGTGTCTGCCGGGGTAGCTAAGCGGATATTTATATATGGGAAGGTTAGATTTTGCTACTCCGCTGTTTACCCTGATATATAAATAACCTCGATTCCGGTATGTAATTTTTTGGATTCTTGCTGTTGCCTTGCTGCCCCTCGTGCTTCATTAGCTGAAATTACCAGTTTTTTTTATATGGAGAAACTATTTGGAGGTGGTACTTTTGAGGATCAAGAAGTGCAGGATATTTTAACCGCCACTTGCCCCCCACTACCTTTCTCCATGCTTCTGAGTTTATTTTTTATTTATTTACACATGGGAGTGAGCCTGTGTGACAGTAACTGCCATGATGTACTGTACATTGGTTTACATCACTGCCAAAATGGTGGAGTTCTCCTAATGTTTTTAGTTAGTAATAAAACGCTACCACCAATCAAACACTAGGGAATCCTCACTAAAAGGCATTTACTAGAACACTAGGAGAACCCCACATTACTAAGAGAAATTGAAAAATCTGGCTGTGCATGATCAGAGGATTTGGTGTTATGGACTTTGTTTCTGAATTTTTTCCCGATCATTTTCTGCCTGTTCATGCGCAAATCTGTTATGTATTCAAAAAAAATAACTTCTACATGTATATCTATTTTAGTATTCCGTACGTTTTATATTTTTAAATTTATAACTGATAATTGACATAGTTAAAACACCAAAACGTTTTATAATTTAAAATAGAGGAAGTATAGCCTTATGTACATCCAACTAGCTTATGTACATCCAACTAGCTACAGTATGATTTAGTGGGAAAAAAGAATAAATAGATGGAGAACTAATAAGTGTTGATAGTTTAGATGCGTTTTTGTAGTTGGGTTGTACTCAAAGCATTTCCACAACAATATGAGGATTAAGAAAAACCTAAAGGCTTGTAGCAGTAGCACTTGTGTTTCGATTCTATGTGAGAGCGAATGTTTCAGGATTTAACAACTTCTATACATTCAGTTATAGGCGACGTTTCTCTCGATATTGAGGAGCCATAGTATTATATAATCTAAAAAAGTATAGTATAATTAACATTTCTGTCATCGACAGCGAGGCGTCAGTGGTGGCTTCGTCAATCTTGCCTTGAGAATTTGTCAGTCTAGTCTTTAAAGGTGCTCATAGATGTAGGGTTTACGTGCACGTGTTCATAGGTGCCTGCATCGTGAGCGTCCGCATTGCACTATGTAATTAAAAAAGTGTAGTGCAATGAAGACTATATCTTAAAAAAAAAAGAAAATGCCATGGAGAAAGTAGCGTCAACATCTTTTTTGGTAGGAAGTAAATACATAAAATAGCTATACAAAGTAGAAGAATCAATGCTCTCAAAGAATAGACTCAAAGAGTAGGTATAAGAAAAAATATATACTATCAGCCAGTAGTCCAGTAGCCCAACAAAATCCAGGAGGATTAGGAAAAACTCGTAATCAAAAGAAACGTGATAGAGAATGTAGCTGGAGAATATATTTTCTGGTTAGCTGGTGATTGGTGATTGGTGGCTGGTGAGGCATTTCCCTCTTGCTACAGGGATACGCCAACACCAAAAGGCACCATTTGTTCCTTTATGTGTTTTCCTATAGCTACCATTTCAATCATGAGTAAACTAAGGAAATGATGAAGGGTATCTCCTTACCCTCTCTACAAAATGCCCGGTAGGGACGCAAGTTCCGTATCCATGATTTTGGCAATCTTTGAATCGGTTATTTTGACTAAGCCTTTCTTAATAAAAAAATGACTTTTGCTATTTATCTATTGACAGATATTTTTTTGGTATTAAATCTATCAGATTGCCATACATTTGATTATGCTCTAGGATTTGTGCTACAACTGTCTACTGAGTAGTAGTTATAAAAAAAACAGACCGATTTAATCACAAAGAATCTGTCGATAGATAATAAGGCCTTGTTTGTTCACCCCAAAACCCTAAAATTTTTCAAGATTTACCGTCACATCGAATCTTACGGCACATGCATAAAGCATTAAATATAGTCAAAAACAAAAACTAATTACACAGTTTGCCTGTAAATCGCGAGATGAATCTTTTGAGCCTAATTAGTCCATAATTGGACAATATTTACCACAAACAAACGAAAATGCTACAGTGTCCCGAACCAAAATTTTTTAGAAACTAAACAAGGCCTAACTAGCTAATCCAAAAAAAAAATTTAACCATCCAAATACTATATAGTTATATATGGCCACTATAACCACACAACATGCGTAAAAGAATAGAAACAAGTACAAATGATTGTGGAGGTGTATTTTCCCAGCAAATACATCCTGTCATTTTACACGGCCATTAGAAATAGTCACATCTTTTACTGATGTAACATGTAGGAATGTTTAGTTAACAACATAGTACATGCTTTATTTCGATATCAAGCTGAATTTTTCATGAAGACGTAGTTCATATATGACTCCTAGGCCTAGCCACATGTTTTACTACATATACGCCCCCTGCCAACCAAAGAGGTGTATTGATTTCAAAGCAACTAAGGCCATTACTAATTCTTATCATCCCTGGCTTTTCAGAAAACCCAAAAGCCATTCCAATTCTTCCCCATCCTTTCAATTTTTCTTGTTCTCGCTGAAGGAAGATTAGCTGGACGGCCACCTTCCACACATATGCACGCGGGCATTGGTGGAAATTTAAACTTGAAATGAGCATTGTTGCCTGCCTTTTTAAGCCTTTTTGACTAGTAGAAACGTGGAGAATTTTCGCTTTGAAAAAATATGTGGAGTGCAGCGGATGAATAATATACTAGTCAGGTCGATCGATCGCGGATCGCCTAACCCTTTGCTTTTGCTTTTGTATACGAAGAGCGTGTTGAAAGCAGGACGCAGAGGATGAGGAGGAGGTTGACGGCAAAGGCCAAAGCCGGTCGTCGTCGTCGTCGTCGTTGTCCATTTGGAATCTCGATCGTAGAGTTCTCGGGATTAAAATGACCAAGGCTTGGCGGCACTCTGTCGTTCATATCAGCATCACATGCAGGGCTCAATGTAATAAGGCCTTGTTTAGTTCCCC
>Ga0182004_10002957_pt1 | contig 13401 bp, 6 predicted proteins | sample Sormic07211540_1_FD_120479 | JGI IMG/M metagenome (GOLD analysis project Ga0182004, IMG submission 120479) | Endophyte microbial communities from Sorghum bicolor roots, Mead, Nebraska, USA - 072115-40_1 MetaG | ecosystem: Host-associated > Plants > Roots > Unclassified | place: USA: Nebraska...
ACCGCCTCTCCCTCGGCCACGATTTCCACCAAACATATAGAACTCGGCTTTTCCCTGCTTCAAACCCAGGGGCTGTACACCTCTCTTTTTGACACCCTTGGGTTCATCGTCGCTAGACGATTCTTCCTTGTGCCTTCTTCGGCTTTTAGAGATAAATGAAATCTCCCGTGAGCCACCAGGCCCATACTTGACCGCATCAAGTGCTTTCGAGTTCTGTTTCCTTTCCAAGGCAGCTATCCTATCCCCAAGGGGAACAGCCTCCTCGTTAGATAAAGAGACACTATTCACAAATGCTTCAGCATGGTGTTCATCCTTGACCTCATATAACCTGAAACAAATAAAGCAGTAAGGACATCTCCGATGTACCAATAGAATAGAATGTACATCAAATCAGTCAGAATAGTATAGCTACTTAATTTAGAAATGTGATAGGTCAGCACGAGACTGAACAAAAGACTCTGTAAATGAGAATTGCATTTTTTTTTCTAGAAGTTAATAATTGTTCAATGTAAGTTAACTTTCCTTAAGAATCAGAAATATGCACTGAATATACAATAAATGATTCAATTTTGAATAAAAATGGCACCTTCTAGTACCATAGACAACATGGCAAAATTCCAAAATCGAAAATGCACAGTTCAAGTTATAACCAAAATGAAGCAAGATCTCACCTTATACGCTTTGAATTATGAATGCCATCATCACTGTCAGATTCCGCTGAAGCATCAGATGCATTACCATCAGATTGTTGATCATCCTCACTAACACTATCAAAATGTTCTTCAACTAGGTGAGGCTCCTTTGTAGCTGCTTGAGGATGAAGTGCAAGATATTCTTTTGATTCTTCATCAATTTCAAAATCCTGCCCATAAGATCAATCGGATCAGAAATCAAGTATCATAAAAAAAATAGTACTGATTAGCTTACAATATGATAGAAGATTAAATAGCACAAGTAGGATAAGATTCAAGCTGGAGTGGTGGCCACAGTAAGAGGTTAGATGCAGCAAATGGTTAAATTACAGCTGAAATTCTCCACATTCAGTTTCTCATGCACAAGAGTGGATCATGAACAAAAGCTGTACAGCACACATCAGTGACATTAGCAAGAATGTGTACACAAAGTTTCACATGCTAAAATAAACAGCAGCAGCATTGCACAAGCATAAGATCAGGTAAAAATCAGGATAAATTGATTGAGATATACTGTGATTTCTTTTTATATACCACTACCAACATGGACAGTACAAATCCATCTGCAAGACTGCAATCTAATAGCAGTACTGAAAAACAACCAGTAAAACTCCACACCTTATCCTCAAACATTGGTTTGAACCGTTCATCATGCAAAATCGCCTTATTGAGTTCTAGTTTTCTTTTCTTCTTCTTAATACTTGATTTATCAACATTCTCCGCATCAAGATCCATTTCATCTTCCATTATACTGTCCATAATATGCCTGTTAACCTTCGGTATTTTGACGACTTGCTGCACGAGGAAAAAATGAAAGTTCATCAGGTTTGTAATATAGAGCCTGTACCACAGGTAGGCAGGTGAAAACATACCGTTATACGAGATTTTCTCTGAGCTTCTATTTTCTTTTTCTTGATCTCTTCTTTAATTGTCTCGTACTCAACAGGAGCAACTTCTGCCCGTTGCTGCAAAGAAATAGACATCCTGGTAAATACCATTTCATGTCTTTTCTTTAACCCATCCGACCATACAGAAAAATAATAGAACCAGTCCAAAATAGAGATCATTTATAGAGTAGATGCCTAACAAAGATCTAATTTACAAAGAACAATCTAGTATGTCAACAAAGGGAAGTGCCTTAATTTCAGGAAATCAAACATCTAGTTGTAACTAAAAGAATTGCTAAGCATAATAGAGGAAAATATGTCCAGCACAAGATAAATGGCTAAACATTCTAAAGAAACTCTCGTAAATCATATGTAAATGTGTAAAAGAAGCCAATTTTACCTTCTTGTATAGTTCATAACGTACGACAAATCCATGTAAATATGCTCTTACAGCACTACTGCCAATGTATTGAGTAAGGTTCAGTCGCTCCATCTCTTCTTTAGTCAAGAACTTGTACTCATCAAACAGTGTTGTATCTGGTTTCTCTTCCATCTCCTCCTATAAATGGAGCAAGGCAAATGATGAAATGTTCACTTGAGGATTACTAGATCAACTACTAGAAAGCAACTGAAGCAGTTTCACGCACAGTTAGGTTATCAAGATGTGAGCACCACTTTGGAGCAGGGCCAAGTGCAGGAATGAAGTGGGCAGGTATCTGGCTATTGTCCAGAGCTAATAGCATTAAACCACTATTCCGGAAGATGCAGACATCGTTTATAGCACCACCATCTGGTTCAATGCTAGTCATGTTATTTCCCTGAAGAAAAGATTGAGGGCATCATGGCAACATCCAACAAAGAACTTCAAATAATGGAAATGCATATTGAAATTGGAAAGATATAAAGGAATGAGTTTCACCAAAGAAATAAAAAGTTAAGAAATTATACAGCTTTATAATGGACTATGGCAGCCTGATGAGAGTATTGTTATGTTCTTTAAAATAGCATTGCAAATTACGGTTCGAAAAGACATACACTTTTTCAAGCATCGCTTGGCTAATTTCTAATAAATCACATTATTTGGTTTGCCTACTAAAGCATTCAGCTCCTAAGTCCTTGAACTGGGTTCAGAGCAAGAGTCAAGCAGGTATGAAGACCAAAAACAGTCATTTCAGTTTTACTATCGCAGTGTTGCAAAAAAAGGGTCACGTTAGTTCATTTATAAAACAAATATTCCAAACTATCAAATTTGATAAGTGTTATAAAAAATGGAATAAATTTTAGTGCCATGAGAAACATATTCCTCATAGATCGCCTGGAACCACAGATAATTTGGTAAAACTGATAGCTCCCATATTCCCTAAGAATTTGCTGTGTTGGGATTGGGAGGTACCTGGGTTAAAAGTGCCATGCAAGTATGCAACTATATGCTTCCGAAAAAGTGAAACAAGGGCAAATAAATTCCCTAATCTGCTTCCGATATCAATGTTACAGTAACAATTAATGATACATTCAGACTACATCATAATAAAAACTAGGTCAAAGCCATTTAAGGTATAACAACAGCCATGTTTGACTTCAAGAATGGCAAGCAAGCAAACATCCAATGAATCATAAAATATCAGTATGTCTTAAACTAGAGTTTGCTTTAAATCCATATCAAACCCAATATGGAAGTGTCAAAACACACCATGAATAATAATGAAGAAAACATTTTAACAAAATGGAAAGGAAAGAACTCACTGTATTAGGATCCCAGACTCTCACTATGTGCTTATCAGCAGTGATCAGTTTAGGTTCAGTAGAATTAAGTGTCTGGTGCCACTTGATATTCAATATTGGGCTACCATACCTGAAACAGATGATAACAGCATGCTCAGCGAATGGTACAATATGTAACTCAAGAAGTATTCAACTATTGATTGCATTTCAAACGTAATAGAGATATGGCCCCACTGTTTACAGCTTATTCTTTCAAGACTCATTAATAAAAACATAGACATTCAAAAAACTTATTGCAGCAGTTATTTCTGTTAATTTATTTGAACAAAACGGATGGAATGTGGGTGAAATGACATGATATTAGGATGGGGAAATTAGAAAAGGTAAGGCCCTGTTTGCAGGTGGGAATAGAGTAAGAAAAACCCATTTACTCATCTAGTGAGAGAATTCCTTCAGAAGGTTCATATAGAAATGGTCCAATGGCTCGAACTAACTTTTGATAATGATGAACAAATGAAAACCCTTTCTTCATAAGAAGAAACACAGGACTTACATGTGATCCTTAACTCGCAGAGGAGAAGACATGCGTAAATCATATATTGATATCTGCAGAAAATCACAAAATTGTTGAAGCATACTGAGACCTAAAAAATTCATGAAATTAATATAGCAATTTTTAAGGGATAGCTGTCATGTTTCATTAGTTTAAAAAATATCTATAAACACCACTAGATTAGCATACAGCACACCACTGTTAAGTACAATAGCCAAACTGAAGAAATGGGAAGTGGAACTTCCCCGTAGAGTTTTGCTTAATGTAAAAATAGTTTCCTCAAAACCGGTTGGGATCTGGATCCCTTGATGGTTTGTGGCTGGTCGTTGTCATTTGTTGCCTTGCATCATGTTGGTTGCATAAGGCTGTTTAAGTCTTTAAGACATCTTTTAGTGGTTGCTTTGGTCACGTAAGGTTGTTGTTTTAGTTGTAAGGTCACGTATCATTGTTCTGGTCTTGCATGGTCATGCAAGGTGGTTTTTCTGATCATTGTGGTCATGTAAGGTCGTTGTACTTCGCTATTTGGCCTTCTCTCTTAATGCAATGACATGCAGGTCTTCTGCATGTTAGAGGAAAAAAGGTAAGATAGATTATGCTGAGTAAATAAGGTCAATTATTTGAGAGTTCAAAAAACTGTCATTAAGACAAACTTCCCAATTCTATGTTGGGTTGAGCACAAGTAGGATGGCCTAGGCAGATATCACGTAAGGTCCACACAAGACCCCACTGTCTGAACAACTAGTAACAACAAAAGGTGAATAGAACAAAGGAGGAATGCATGATGCCATTTTCCCCATTTTGCTCCTTAAGAAAAAGCTATTAATACAATACAGATGAAGTTATATTATCCAACTTTGCAGGTGACAACATCAAGAAGCACACTTCAGAAAGAACATAAAGGTCAAACATGCAATAGCCTGTAATAGTGTAATGGCACAATTATCATGGCATAATTTTATTTGAAGTTACAAAGGTCAAACAAAGTAGGCAATTAGCTATCACAATGCTAATTTACATAGAACTAAAGCAGAAAACAGAGGCATAAATGGAGCAAAACGGGTTAAATTGTTGTCAGGATAGAAAAAGCGTAAATGCAAAACACTGACACCTGGTTCTTAGTTTCTGTCATGGTAGTAGGGGAAATAAAAAAATAACTAGGCACATTGAGAGAGAGAGCAGCGAAAATCAAGCAGGAAAACAGCTATTGACAACATATACCTTTCCTGTACTGGTTCCCACTGCCATAAGGTATCCCTGATCTTCATCAAATTGCAAAGACGTGACCTCCTGCAGTTTTAAACATGAGAGGCAGTTACAAACTCAAGCATCAGCATAGTAATTTGCTGTCAAAGTAAAACATGAACCTGATAATAATCTTCAGAAGAAACAGCTGGAATATTAATTCTGCCAACAGAAGTTTTTTTCCTCATATCAAAGCACTCAACCGCACCATCCTCACCGCCACAAGCAACAAGTCCATGGATCTTACTGGGAACACAGCAATTAATTTTGGGAGTTAACAATACTTGATTATCTAGCCACTAGAAAGCCATGTAGGTTAATAAAAATTATTACCTTCGCGTAACCGCATTTATTGCTGGTGATTGGGAGGAAAGAGAAGCAAGGAATCGTCCCTGCACAAGTGATTGGGGGGGAGTGAATTCAATAAACCAACAGAAGGAATATGGCGTATAATGCAATTCACAACCAGAATTGATACCACCAAAATCACATCAAGCATATGTAACATAGCTAAGTGGAACACCATTTCAAAATAATATGCTTATGTGCTTATGTTACATGTGGATCTTTGATTCTGTACTAGGTGTCAAATAAAAGCGTAAATATGATGCTTTGCTGATGACTAAGAAAAGATAAACAAACTATTCATATCTGTACGACTAATAAAGCACTGAAATTAGACCTGCTCTAAGTTGATCCTGTACAGATCTGGTGATGAAGCAGCACATAGCAAGTCGCAGGACCAACAATCGTAGGCCATGTCCCTTCCCATTCTGTCAATGAATCATTATGGGGATTAACAATATGTAAGATAGATATTTGGATAAGCAATGTTTTTACAACCTTTGAAACGATTCCCTAAATCCCTACTAATTGTTATCATAAAAAAATGAACTTCTCTGTTAGACTGAGAATCTGAGATCAAATACACTATGTGTTAAACTACTACAGGATATTTTATAATGCGAAACAACCTTATATTTCCCTAATCCACAGAGGTGAGAAGTTGAGGTTACTACCTCAGGCACACCACACTTCTTAAACTAGAAATACACGATCATTGAGACATAAAAGTATGCTATAGTAGAGATGCTAACCTTGGAATTCTCAAGCTATAATGGCTTCCATACTTGGCGTGCAAATTTACAGAACGATCAGCACACAAAAACGCAAGTTTTGAATAGTCATCACCAAGGATCTGAAGAAACAAACAATCAAGCTTGTTAGATAGAAAATACTAGAGCAGCTCTAGTTGGTAACAAAAGGTAAGAAACAAATTGTTGACATTTTCATAAGCATATATTATTAGGATGATTTGAGCAGTGAATCTTCTTCGACTGGTAATAAGACCCATATTGCTTGAGGAAACGTAAACAGCAATGATTTTAACTAATAATAAAATACTAACTCGCCTAGCACTAGATAAACAACCCATGTGTGTTCTCTGCCATCTCACAGTTACTTCTACTGCATATGGGGAAAGCTAAAACCACCCTCTATTATGTATAGAAGTCCAGACTAGTGATCAGGTGCATAAAAAGAATGCACCTCGAACTTTATCAACAATTACTTAAAAGCTAAAACTTATGTGCCTGGAAATGAGGTTCAACAAGAGTACCTGGAAAGTTACAATTTCTGAGATCAAGTGCCGCTCGAACTTCATCGACAACTCCTTCAACTCATAGACTTTAACTTGCGGGGGGTAAATACCTAGCACATAAGACAGATATATAAACATGCCGCACTGCCACTCAGTAGCACGTAAATTAAGCTAAACATAGGCATGTCAAGCTTAATAGTTAACACACCTGAGGCGATCACGTACTGGTCATCGGGCGTCAGCTTGATCTTAGTGGTGGCGGTCTCGAACCTCAGGTCATGGATCAAATCCAACCTCCGCTGATACTCTACAGCCAAAAAACAGCGAAGTTTCCCCTCATTGCTACCCCTAACATCTCCATTCTCCACACAGAGAAAAAGGTGAACGCCGGCGGGTGGGTTCCGGAGGTAGGTACCTTTGTCCTTACGGAGGGCGCGCTTCTTCTTGGCGACTACCCAGGGGGCGACGTAGCGGCTGCCGGTGAGCGAGTAGAGCTTGACCCCGTTGATGGCGGTGGACTTGAGCGTCCCCGCGCCGTGGCTGTGGCTCGCTGCCATCTCTGACGCGGTCGCCGGAGCCCCTCTACTCCGCGCTCCCCCTCGTCGTCGACGGCGCCGTAGCGGTGGCAGTGGGAGCTGCTGCTGCTGCTAGGGTTTAAGGAATTTGGAGGGGGTCGGAGTCGGCGGCTGTCCAGGCGCTGGTTGCGCGCGCAGTAGAGAGAGGAGACTGCCTGCCCTTGTGCTTGTGCAACGGACAGGACTCAGGGGGGCGGCGGCGGCGCGACGGACGCTCTCGCAGCCGTTGGATTGGGGGTTTCCGGCCGTTGGATAATCATCTGTAGTGGTTGGGCCTCGTCCTTCAACTTCAAGTTGCTGGTTGGTCGTGGGCCAGGCCCATGAGGACCTGAACAGCCTGTGAGCTCGTGACCATCTTCAATGCATGGATGGATGGATAGGCTCGTGATCGTGAGCAGCCTCCAGGCACCCAATGTGGTCCTTCACGGTCACATACTCAACAAGCTCGCCAGGAGGTGAGGAAAAATACAAGATGCAAAACCACCTTCTCAGTGTATATATAGGAGTTTTCGAAAAATGTAAAATGACATGTTCCTAGTGCATGTGCATCTATAGATGTAATATATTATCATAAAATTTGAGATTCAAATTCATTTTATAAAACATCCTGCGGAGAATGACAAATTCTGGGTGCATATATGCACCAGAAGATAGATAAATTCTCAAAAAAAAATGTCTTCTAGTGTCTATGCAGCTGAAATTCATTCTTTTTGTACGATTTTTTTTGTAGATGAAGTTTGAATCTCAAATTTTATGATAGCATACATCTATAGATATGCACTATGGTTGTGCACAGCTTTAGAATTTTTTAAAATGGAGTTTTCTAAGACCTTATTTAGTTCTCCACCCAAAAACTTTTCACTCATCCTTACAAATCTTTGGACACATGTATATAGCATGAAATGTAAACGAAAAAACTAATTGTACAGTTTGATTGTAAATCATGATTAGTCATAATAACTCAGTAACCCACGTGTGCTAATAACAAATTAATTAAGCTTAATATTAATAAATTCGTCTCGTAGTTTCCAAACTCCTTCTGATATTCTTCCAATATATTCGATGTGGCACCTTACAATTTTTACTTGGGGAACCAAATATGGCCTATCACCGAGTGCAGGCTGCAGTAGGTGAAAATAATAGTGCGAAGCGCCACTTTATTTATTTAGCTGATAAGTCATTGTAGAAAATAAGAAATATATTTAGCTGATAAGCCGTTGCATAAAATAAAAAAAAATTCGACTGTTGGCAGAGATGCCGCTGAACGCGCGGATTCCAAATACCGGCCGGAAAATTGGCACGACTGCGTCGAGGTCAGCGGAGCGGAAGCATCGCCGCTCAGATGCGCCTGCAGATGGCGTCACGGTCGACCAGCTGCAGTGGTCGGTGCAATAAAAACGTCTGTTGATGTTCTTCATTCCGGTACCGGGGAAAATACTAACAGTGAGGCTTTGTTTAGTTTCTAAAATTTTTAAGATTCTAAATCACATTAAATCTTTAGATATATTTATAAAGTATTAAATATAGATAAAAATAACTAATTGTGTAGTTTATCTATAATTTGTGAGACAAATCTTTTAAATTTAGTTAGTATATAATTAGATAATAATAATTAATAAATACAAATAAAAATGCTACAGTAGCTAAAGCTAAATCTTTTCACGAACTAAACAAGACCAAAAAAAAAAGAGATTTGTGCTTAACTTGACAGAGAGAGACGTGATGTGCAGGAGGTAAGAATCTAGAACAAGCAAGAGTCAAGGGCGGTGCAGTATTGCTCGAGTTTTTCCACTGATCCGGCAGATCCTTTTACCCTGCTTTTTTAAATTGGCGAAAAAAGTTAGGTTTAGCTACTATAATATTTTCGTTTATATTTGATAATTATTCTCTAATTGTAGACTAACCAGACTCAAAAAAATTTGTGTTGCAAATTATAAACTGTGCAATTAATTATATTTTTATCTATATTCAATGCTTCATGTATACGTTTAAAGATTTAATATGACTGAAAATCTTGAAAATTTTTGAACACTAAGAGCACTCTCAATGCAGAAACTATCATGGTTTTTATAGACATTAATTATAATGTCATCTAAGCATTTTGCTGATGTGGCAAGAGAGTTACTGAAGAGAGAGAGCAAAAATTATAGAAACTGAGTGTAAGCTAGAAACCATGTCTACACAAAGTCCAAGACATGAAGTGATATGATTGGTTAAGAATGGAGAGAGAATAAATGTGATTGGATAAAAAAATATTCTATAGAAACTATCCATTAGGACCATAGTTTCTATATATAGTGTCTATAAAAATTAATACGTATAGAAACTACATATAGTTTGTAGCATTGGGAGTGTTCTTAGTGAGACCTCGAGATAGAATCCTGATGCACGCCCCTCAACATTATATTCCACGTTGGGACCCAGCCCCACCAATGACATCCCCAACATCACCTAAGCAGGTCATCGATTTGTGGTTAACAGCTGCTTTGCTTTGTTAAACTACTATACAATGGAGTACTCAATTTCTAAACAACAACAGCCGCTGCTGGAACCCGTCACTTCAGATGCTAATAACGCTGGGTATAGCGTGGCTGCAAACAAACAAACAAAGGCAAACCTAAAATTTCTAAAAAATTCTCGTCATATCGAATCTTGCGGCACATGCATGGAGCATTAAATATAGATTAAAATAAAAACTAATTACACAGTTTGCCTGTAAACCGCGAGATGAATCTTTTGAGTCTAGTTACTCCATGTTAGACAATGTTTGTCAAATAAAAACGAAAGTGCTACAGTACCCCAAACCAAAAGTTTTTGCGAACTAAACAAGGCCTTAACTGTGTTTGGTTTCAAAAAAATATGTTTCGTTATTTAGGCCTTGTTTAGATCCAAAAACTTTTTGGATTTTGACATTGTAGCACTTTCGTTTTTATTTGATAAATATTATCCAATCATAGAGCAACTAGGCTTAAAAGGTTCGTCTTGTGATTTATAGGTAAACTGTGCAATTAGTTATCTTTTTTATCTATGTTTAATGTTCTATGCATGTGCCGCAAGATTCGATGTGATGGAGAATCTTATAAAGTTTTGGGTTTTTTTGGTGTATCTAAACAAGGCCTTAGTTTTCCATCCAAAAACTTTTTACCTATAATATCGAATCTTTATATATGTATGGAGCATTAAATATAGATAACAAATTGGTTATATAGTTTGATTGTAAATCACGAGCCAGAACTTTTAAGTCTAATTAGTGCATAATTAGTTATAACTGTTATAATAACTCACATGTACTAAAGACAGATTAATTAATCTTAGTAAATTCATTTTGCAATTTCTAGTCGAGCTATATAGTTTATTTTTTGTTAGTCTATGTTACTTTAAATGTATGCCTAACACATCTGATGTGATATAAAAAAAATTCTTTCCACGAGCTAACTAAACAATGCCTAAAAGTATGCAGCTAGAAGCGAAAAAAAAACGATATGACATTTGAGCACGGGATTTCCTAAGCTAACACACGCTTATTAGTTGTCTATACTTATTTATAGGGGGCGGAGTTTGATCATCTAATGCCTTGTTTATTTCGCTAAAAGAAAATTTTTTGAATACTGTAGCATGTGTGTAATTATAATAATTATTATCTAATTATGCATAAACTAATTAAGTTTAAAAGATTCGTCTCGCAAAAATGTAATCTGTGTAGTTAATTATTTTTTATCTATATTTAATGTTCTATGTATGTGTCTACACATTCGATGAGATAGGTTTTGGCGAAAACTAAGATCATGTTTGGTTGGCGTTGTTAAACTATAACTTTCATCGCATCGAATGTTTCGACGTATATATAAAGTATTAAATATAACTAGAGAACAATTTTTGAGATAAATTTTTTGAGCATAATTAGTCTATAATTATCAAATAAAATAAAAATATTGTAGTACGTGTTAAATGTTAACCCCCTCCAAATATGCCCTAAACAAGGCCCCACAAAAATCCTTGTAAAAACTTGAACTGAAAGCAATGTAGTACTATCTGTACTACATACTCACCTGCCATCACGGCTTCGTGAACACCAACCGCCTGACCTCCAGGTCAAGTTCCAATCAGATCACAGAGCCGCCCAATGCCAGGCTTTGTTTAGTTTCTAAGAAATTTTACAAAATTTTCTAGATTCTTATTATATTAAATTTTACGATACGTTAAAAAATAATTAATTACACAATTTAATTGTAATTTACAAAACAGATCTTTTGAACCTAGTTAGTTTATTATTGAAACTATCATGCCATGGGATTTGTAATGCTATTTTTGTACCTGTGATGTCAACTCTTCGTCGTCCTAGTTTAGGGTCTGTTTAAATCAATTTAAATCAGTTATGGTTAGTTATGAGTTGGGGTTAAAATTTAGTTTAAATTAGTTAGAGGTTGGCTAACAACTAGTTAGATATTTAGCTAAAACAACTAGTCAACTTGTTAACCCCTACTTGGATGATTATTTTAGCTACAATATTTGTCAAATACAAACGAAAGTGGTACAATATTCATTTTGTAATATTTTTTTTGCAACTAAGGCCTTGTTTAATCGAGTAGTTACTGTAGCATTTTGTTTTTATTTTGACAATTATTGTCCAATCATAAACTAACTAGACCAAAAGATTCGTCCACAAATTACAGGAAAACTGTATAATTAGTTATTTTTTTATTTATATTTAATGTTCCATGTAATGTGTCGTAAGATTCGATATGAGGATTCGTCTCGCAAATTATAGGTGAACTATACAATTAGTACATTTTTATCTATATTTAATGCTTCATGCATGTGCCGATGTGATGAAGAATCTTGATAAATTTTGTAACTTTTTGGGAACTAAGTAACCCCTAACTAAATATCTAGTTGTTGAGGACGCCCTAAGGTAGCCAGGTCCAACACGATGAGAACAGATATAATAATCGATTTATAGCCAAAAAAATATTGATGTGGAAGAGAGAGAAAAAAAAAGAAGAGTTTGACTCTCATGCAAGCACCAACACTAATGCATAGACAATAGTGGGTCCATGCACTAAGTGAAGTGAATGTGAGAAAGATTAGGAAAGAGAAAATAGAGCTTGAGTAAAACTAATAATAAAAAAGTTTCTTATAAACAAATAAGAGACTACTATTGTATAGCTTGGCTCTTGCAACTTGTCTAATAGCTAAACACTTGGCTTTATCCTTTATTATTGGCTTTCTTCTACCGTGTTACTTTTTATTTTTCACTTTTTTTCATTCGTGTATATACTACATGTAACCTTGGAAATTACAAAAATAATACTATACATACGTCAAATGTGTGAATTTCAAAATTAACGTACTGTCGTACTCCCATCGAACGACTTTGTAGCATCATCATACCAGTAGTACGAAATAGCTTAAAGTCTTGGGATGAAAACAGAGCGGATACGGACGGATATCACCGATATCATATTTGTTTTCATATTTCTGGTCGGATTCGGATTCAAATACGGATAATGTCAATCATGTCGGATAATATACGTTTGTTCGTCGACATCATAAATATACGATTTAAATATTCGGATACGGATACGGTATCGGATGTTGAATATTCGGACTCGGATACAGACAGATCTAAACCCTTCTAAACGAATTCGGTCTCGAATACGGTCGGAAAATATCCATACCGTTTAGCTCTACAAAATACTGGTTGTGTAGCTCTAAAATCCTAAATCTAGAACTGTAAGTTTGTTTAGTGCATTTATATACGACTCACTTCGTTCCATTTTATATTAGATACAAATATTTAAACCACTTCAATTTAAACCTGTAAATTACATATCTAACAAAGATCTCAGATCTTCTGTGCTACACGGTATAACGGACCAATACTCAAATATAATTTTGATTATTTTTGTTTCGTGAGGAAACAACATTGCTTTTTTCGCAAATAAAAACGATGACGTCCTATCGAAGCCATTATTCCACTGTACAAATATTTATATTTGTTTACAATGCCATCAATAAGATTGGATTGAGAAAGAGGCCAATGCATCTGTTTTTTAAATACAATATACCCACACAAATTTGTATGCAGCTAATCCTCCTCTAGTTACTAATCAAATTCCACTAGAAGAAG
>Ga0182004_10002958_pt1 | contig 13400 bp, 6 predicted proteins | sample Sormic07211540_1_FD_120479 | JGI IMG/M metagenome (GOLD analysis project Ga0182004, IMG submission 120479) | Endophyte microbial communities from Sorghum bicolor roots, Mead, Nebraska, USA - 072115-40_1 MetaG | ecosystem: Host-associated > Plants > Roots > Unclassified | place: USA: Nebraska...
TGTTTAGGAGTGTAGCAAGTTTGTAGTTGTGCTTTCTTGTTGTAACTTGTGTTTAGCTTTCTTGCTAGACTTGTGTAGGTGGCTTGCATAGCTTAGTTGTGCTAGTGCTAGAATAGCGTCGCCCTTTGTTTTACTAATCAACTTGTCTAGTTGAAGTTTGTAGAAATTTTAAATAGGCTATTCACCCCCCTCTAGCCATTTGGACCTTTCAACTGTCCAAGTCTCCAAGTTGAATTATTCAAACTCTCCGAGTCTCCAAGTCGAATTATTCCAAGTATCCAGATCAATAAATGATGATTATTAACTACTTTTCTTGCAGCTTGTCAAAGGCGAGGAGCCAACTATTTAACTGCACACAGTCACACACGCCCCAGAGCCCCACTGGTATTAAGGGGCGAGTTGCATTTGCTAGTCCTCCTTTGCCACTTGAAGCCGACCTCTCTCTCTCTAGATCCATCGTCGTGTCTTCATGGTTCACTTGAAGCCGGCCTCTCTCTCTGGATCCAAATTTGTCTGGTGCTGTTTTATCAATCACTCATGCTAAAGCAATTCATTAATTTTTTTTGTGTATGCTACAGATGTCAATGAGTGCAAGTAGACGCCAAGTGTATGCCCTAGTGGTGCGACTTGCTACAACAAAGAAGAAGGATACCACTGTTCATGCCCTCTAGGCAAAAAGTTGGATAACACAAACTCTTGTGACCCAGACGTCAAACTTTATCATAGGTAAATCACTAGAAGTTTGCACACTTGTTTAATGTTTTGTACAATGGTATAACTGTAAGTGAAACTAAAACAAATAGTGACTATTTTCACACAATATCATGCAAATGTATTATACTCCACCACTATAGTTCAGGTAATAAGTAGACCTAATAATTGACAATATCTAGAAGGGAAGTACAAATCATTCATGTGCAAAGAGGCACAAAAACATCAAAGCATGAACTTGTGATAGCTGACAAGCGCATACATGCTAATCCCTCTGTCGCATAATACTTCGATATTCTAGGATTAAAAAATGTCAAAAAAACTCTATGGTGCTATAATCTCTAAAAAGTTTAGAACATAGCAGATGGAAAAAGAATTAAACTATGGATATTAGGTATATTAAGTAATCTAGGATAGACACTGGAACATTGTGTATAATAAAACATTTGCCACATCCATATATACGATGCTTTTTGTTCAATGGGTTTAGTTAATTTAACAATGTATTTGGTACCAATATATGCAGGCATTTCCATTGGTTCCATTGTTTTAGTGATTATCATATTTTGCACACGTATAATTTGTGAAAGACAAAAGCTTACAAATGTCAAGAAACAATATTTCTAGCAACATGGAGGGCTCTTGTTATTTGAGAAAATGAAATTGGACCAGGGGCCTACATTTACCATATTTATCGAAGCGGAACTAGAACAAGCAACAAATAAATTTGATAAAAGAAAAATTCTTGGGCATGGAGGCCATGGCACTGTGTTCAAGGGAGTAATCAAGGATATTCCAGTGGTAATAAAAAATGTGCATTAGTTGACGATAGGCACAAGAGGGAATTTAGTAAAGAAATGTTGATTCTTTCCTAGATCAATCACAAGAACATTGTTAAGCTATTGGATTGCTGCCTTGAGGTGTATGAGTTCGTTCCAAATGGACCATTATTTGATCTCATTCATGGCACGAAACGCACAATGCATATCCCTTTTAGTTCTCTCTTGAGGATTGCCAATGAGGTAGCTGAAGGACTTGCCTTTTTTACATTCCTATGCAAATCCACCTATTCGACATGGTGGTGTGAAGAGCTCTATCATCCTTCTTGATGAGAATTATATGGCAAAGGTGACTAATTTTGGTGCCTCCATAGTGGCACCAACTGATGAAGCCCAATTTTTGATAATGTTTCAAGGAACATGTGGTTATTTGGATCCTCAGTATATGCAAAAATGATGGTTAACAAATAAGAGATGTTTATAGCTTTGGTGTTATTATTTTGGAGATCCTCACCAGCCAGATGGCATTTAGACTCATTGACCAGGAGGTACAATGAAGCTTCTCATCAAGTTTATTATTGGCTATGAAGGAGAATAATCTTGATGCTATACTGGATAGTCAAATAAAAGGGTGTGAGAGCATCAAATTGCTCAGGGGACTTGCAGAGCTAGCTAAGCATTGCTTGGACATGTGTGGTGACAACAGGCCCTCCGTGCAGGAAGTGTCCAAGGAGCTTTCTAGATTAAGAAAGCTTTCAAAACATCCTTGGATACAAGGAGGCATTGAGACTAAGAACCTTTTAGTTTTTTTTAGCGAACACGAGGGGTGAAAGACCCCTACTAAACTTTTATTAAAAGGAGAACAAAACTTACAAATGTTACAGAGCAAACAAAACGAATGAAGAAATAAAAAGGAAACAAAGAAGATAAGAAAGGTTACAAGGACTTCTAACAAAATAAATTACAAAGCGGAAACTATCCATTGATCTATGAAGGTGTGATACTTCTCCTTTGCTCTTAGCAAAACTAAGGCAAACTCTTTCTTGAATATTGTCTTGCAGCGGTGAAGAGAAGGAGGCACGTCATTGAAAATAGCTTCATTGCGAACTGACCAAATAGACCAGCACATAGTAACAATAATTTCCATGAAGAATGGGAGATGAATCTAACATTTGAGACTGTCAAGCATGTTCTCCAGATCTTTAGAGTTGGGAACTATCAGATGGAGAAGAAACCAGCAACTTGCGGCAAAAGGACAGTGAAAAAGATAGATGAAGAAGATCCTCCTCAACATTCAAAGAACAAAGGCACAAGAATAATTCTCAAGGAACATATTTCTACGTTTTAAGAGAGCTCTAGTGTTTAGCCTATCCTTTAAAAGCAACCAAAAGAAGAATTTTTGCTTATTCTGACAAGTTGACTTCCACAGCCAATGAAAACCAGAATGAATTTGGGTATGACCCATACTCTTTTAGAAGAGAATATAGGAGTCCCTCAAATGTAAGTCCATTTATCATCAGAGTCTAGCAGATTTAGATTTTGAACCATTGAATAAAGTTGAACAAAACCGAGAGTAGGCTTCTTGTGAGAGGGGAAGGTGAAATAGATCATGGAAGTGATGGGTATGTATCACTGTCTGCAGAGTACAACTCAGGAAAAGTTTGGCTCCAGGTATTGTCTGCCCACCGATCTTGCCAGAAGAGACAGGTTGCACCGTTATGTAAATTGATTGTTGACAAATCTTTGTATTTTTGTAGCAATTTAAGAACATCTCTCCATCAGAATGAGCCCTTTTGGGGTCCAGGTATGATAGGCAATTTGTTACCTGTATAGTATTGTTGCTGGACTAGACAGACCCAAGAAATGTCCAAGTGGTTATAAAATTTATGCAATGCTTAAGAAGCAAACATTCATTCTCTGATGTTGATAACATTGAGATCCCCCTCTGTCTTGGGTACACATACCAAGGACCAGGTAGATGGACAACCAACTGAATATTTTGAGATAGAACAAAGCACGGAATACCCAAGAAAAGATGAGGAAATGCCCATGAACCAACAAAGCAGTTCATATTTTTTTAGGTGAAAATAGAAATGCGACATGTTTAGACCTGTGGTGCCACTCTAATAAATATACTTGTAATACCAGCAATGTTACGTTCTAATTATAACTAATGAGGTTTGTTCTTGGTTTTAGATTACGTAGAAATAGTAGGCGGATTTGTTAGATAAAAGTAGAGAACTTATTGAAACAAATAGTGGAATTGGGCAACGCTCGGTAGAAGGTCAAACCAGCTGCGAAGATGACCACGCCAACAGAGAGGCCACGGCCCACGGTGTCTGTTGCAGTGTCTCAAGCCGACTCTGCTTTATGTTTGTCGTGTAAGCGTCAAAGCTTTATGTACACAAACAATCAATTAGGCCCTAAATGCTTTGCTTTTTTATTACGAGATCGGGTAACTTAGCCTTGTTTAGTTGCATTTTTTTTTTCAAAATGGATACTTTAGTATTTTCGTTTGTTTTTAACAAATCTTGTCTAATTATGGACTAACTAGACTTAAAAATTTCGTCTCATAAATTACAGGCAAACTATACAATTAATTATTTTTAATCTATATTTAATACTTCATGCATTTGCCGCAAGATTCAATGTGTGAAAAAATTTGCAAAATTTGAGGAACTAAACAAGGCCTTAGGATTTGTTTTGCAAAGGTTATACGATTTCACAACTATTTGATCATTTTTTATTCAAAAGACATATATATAATTGTTTATTAGAAAGACATATATATTATTGATTTATATTTTGGGAAAAAAGAGAAAAGCAAAACAAAAACCGGTTGATTATTTGTTGGTTCATGGATAAACTCACCTACATCATTTTACTACTACTCCATTCGTCTAGAAAAGAATATAATTTTCACAACTCGAGAAGTCAAATAATTTTAATTTTTTTATCTAAATCTATAAAAAATTACTAATAATTATGATATCAGATAAGTATAATTGGATTAATTATTATACAATTTTTTATTAAATATATCAAATTAAGATACAAATAAATTACAGACAAACTATGTAATTAGTTATTTTTTAATTTATATTTAGTACTTCATACATGTGCCGCAAGATTCAATGTGTGAAAAATTTTGTAAAATTTGTGAGGAACTAAACAAGGCCTTAGGATTTGTTTTGCAAAGGTTATAGGATTTCACAACTATTTGATCATTTTTTATTCAAAAGACATATATATATATATAATTTTTTATTAGAAAGACATATATATTATTGATTTATATTTTGGGAAAAAAGAGAAAAGCAAAACAAAAACCGGTTGATTATTTGCAGGTTCATGGATAAACTCACCTACATCATTTTACTACTACTCCCTTCGTCTAGAAAAGAATATAATTTTCACAACTCTAGAAGTCAAATAATTTTAATTTTTTATCTAAATCTATAAAAAATACTAATAATTATGATATCAGATAAGTATAATTAGATTAATTATTATACAAAATTTTAATAATAAATTCAAATTAAGATACAAATATTTTTCTACAAATTTAGTTAACTTTAAGAAACTTTGACTCGTCTATCTAGAATTAGAATTGTATTTTTTTTAAAGATAGAGAGAGTATGTTGCTTTGCTTTGGTGTGCCTCATAACTGCTTAAGGGCTTTTTTGGTTTTCCTTGCTACTCCCTCTGTCTAAAAAAACGCATTCTAGCAATGAATTTCAACAATTACTTTTAGATGACTAGTGGAACTAAATTATTTGAGTTCCTTTTAGGCCTTGTTTAGTTCCTAATTTTTTTTTGTTTTGGCTTGTATTTGGCAATATTTGTCTAATCATAGACTAACTAAGCTCAAAAGATTCCTCGTGCAGATTACAGGTAAACTATATAATTAGTTATTTTTTAATATATCAAGATTCATGTGACAGAAAATTTTAAAAGATTTTTAGATTTTAGGTGGAACTAAACAAGACCTTACTTAATGTGTTTGAAAATTTAGCTACTAAAATGACTAAAATTTAGCTTACTAAAATTTACCAAGAGAACCAAATAGACACTAAGTACAGAGTTTTTTCTCTAAAAACGACGAGACCCTGTGGTGGGGCCCACACGTCAGTTGGCTGGTAGAAGGACGCGGTTCCAGTCCGCTCCCGACCACTCGGAGCAGAGGAAGCCCGGCCGTCCCCGCCACCGCCACGCGGCCCCAACCAATGGCGCGACTCCGCGCGGTCTGAGGCCATCTGGGCCGTCGGATGGGCGTGACCGACGGCCGCGGCTGTCCCAGCACAGAGACCCCCGCGATTGGCTCGGGCGTCCACGCGTCCCGCTTCTACTGGTCCAGGTCGGACTCGTGACGTCCCGGCCAACGCGACGGGCGCAGCGAGATCCCGAGCCACCCCAGTTTAAAACCCCGTCTCTCCACCACCATCTCAGACAACAGACAGACTCGACTCGTCAACCAGCAGTTCGAAACCAAAGGATCGATCCAGGAGCTTCCAGAAGGCGAGGAGGAGGAGGAGGAGGAGGAGGGCGCGCGCGCGCAGCGTTCAAGGTGGTGCCGGCCATGGATCGGGTTCGCGGATCCGCGTTCCTGCTCGGCGTCCTGCTCGCAGGTACCCACCATGCGATCCCATCGTCTCGTGCGGTGCCGGTTCGGTTTCTCTGAGCATGGTTTTTGTTTGTTTGCTTTATGTTCCTGTGAGATGTGAGATGAGATCTGGTGCTGGGATTAGATTTTGCGAGTGCCCTGACATGGCTGGAGCTTGATCTGCGTGAGAGATGTTTGCATGCGAATTTATTTATTTTAGATCACAAATTGGAAAGTGGGTGTGAGGCTGTTAGCGATGGCAGGACACTGAAGACTGTTTATATGATCTAGTCTAATATTTAGACTGTTTATTATAGGTAGTATGTTCCTTGATCTAATTGGTAAGTACCCTTCCGCGACCAAGGGATGTAGTTGATGCAGATTTTTTGCCCCTTCGCCCTGAAACTGAGTCGCGTTCACTCCGACTGAGTTCACACATTAGCTAGTGATTTCAGACTTCATTACTGCCTTGATCTGTGGTTGGTTCGATCATGATCATGATATTAGAATTAGAAGAGAATGCAATGGTATGGAGCACACTGTGATTCTCATTTCATGTCCTAAACATCCAGTCATTAAATTTTTAATAATTGAACTAAATGTAAGTGTCTAGTTTTTTTTATATAGATTAGATTACCAAAAGCATACTGGAATAATTGGAATGTGTCTGAATTGACTCTTTACTGATGTCAAATGATGCCTCAGTTACATTACATTTCACTTTCTGCTGCTGCTGCTGCTGTTAATGTGCTGGTAACTAAAGAGATAATACATGATCAGTGTTGCTTAATCATTATTCTTTCTGTATATGTGCAGGATCCCTGTTCGCATTTTCAGTTGCAAAGGAGGAGACCAAGAAGCTCGGGACTGTGATCGGTATTGATCTCGGTACCACCTACTCCTGTGTTGGTGTGTACAAGAATGGTCATGTCGAGATCATCGCCAATGACCAGGGTAACCGTATCACACCCTCATGGGTTGCCTTCACTGATAGCGAGAGGCTCATCGGTGAGGCTGCCAAGAACCAGGCAGCCGTGAACCCTGAGAGGACCATCTTTGACGTCAAGCGTCTCATTGGAAGAAAGTAATACCTCTCTCCACAATTACTTCTTATTGTATCTCATCTTGCTGTGGATTATGTCTGGTGTCCTAACTGTAATGCCCATTGTTTAGGTTTGAGGACAAGGAAGTCCAGAGGGACATGAAACTTGTTCCCTACAAGATAATTAACAAGGATGGCAAGCCGTACATTCAGGTCAAGATCAAGGACGGGGAGAATAAGGTCTTCAGCCCTGAGGAGATCAGTGCCATGATTCTTGGCAAGATGAAGGATACCGCTGAGGCGTACCTTGGCAAGAAGATCAACGATGCTGTCGTCACTGTCCCTGGTTAGTAACTGAACCATTCTGCTGGTTACCTCTAGTGGTTATCATATAAAAATGTGGTGGCTAACTTCTTTATGTTGTGTTTTTTTGCAGCGTACTTCAATGATGCGCAGAGGCAGGCAACCAAGGATGCTGGTGTCATTGCCGGCCTCAATGTTGCTAGGATCATCAATGAGCCAACTGCTGCTGCTATTGCCTACGGTTTGGACAAGAAGGGTGGGGAGAAGAACATCCTTGTCTTTGACCTTGGTGGTGGTACTTTTGATGTCAGTATCTTGACCATTGACAACGGTGTCTTTGAGGTGCTGGCCACCAACGGTGACACCCATCTTGGAGGTAAGAGAGCTTTCTGATTAAAGCTTTCTAGCTATCCAATGCACTTAGGCAATAGAATACTTCTGATGACTGGTATCACCTTATTATCAGATTCTATTTTGACATAGATTAAAAGCATGATGCCATATATTCATCGTATTCATTGATCTGAATCTGATTGGTTATGATGCAATACACATTAATAGAAGTTCTATCTGCATTCAAGTTTATAATGCATGCACTTTTTTTTACATGAATGGATTCATCATCCATACCTTGAATCTGCACTATATATTTACTTGTCATTAGAAGTTACATGGATGCATTTGCTATTACTGTTGATATATTTCATGCATATAATCTATCAGCATGCTTCCTGTGAGCTTACACTGTAACTTGCCTATTTATTTATGACTGAGCTGTATCATGTCTTCATTCAGGTGAGGACTTTGACCAGAGGATCATGGAGTACTTCATCAAGTTGATCAAGAAGAAGTACAGCAAGGACATCAGCAAGGACAACCGTGCTCTTGGAAAGCTGAGGAGGGAAGCTGAGCGTGCCAAGAGGGCTCTCAGCAACCAGCACCAGGTCCGTGTTGAGATCGAGTCCCTCTTTGATGGGACCGATTTCTCGGAGCCGCTGACCCGTGCCAGGTTTGAGGAGCTGAACAACGACCTGTTCCGCAAGACCATGGGCCCTGTCAAGAAGGCCATGGAGGATGCTGGCCTTCAGAAGAGCCAGATCCATGAGATTGTCCTGGTTGGTGGAAGCACCAGGATTCCCAAGGTCCAGCAGCTCCTGAGGGACTACTTTGATGGCAAGGAGCCCAACAAGGGTGTCAACCCTGATGAGGCTGTTGCCTTTGGTGCCGCAGTGCAGGGAAGCATCTTGAGCGGCGAGGGTGGTGATGAGACCAAAGGTTCGGCTCATGTTTCTGTGCTCTAATAATCCCTACTGGTAGCTGTTTGTGTGTGTGTTTTTTTGTAAGTGATCATCCTTCTTACATAAGTGTGATTTTGCTTTGGTGCAGATATCCTCCTCCTTGATGTGGCACCCCTCACCTTGGGTATTGAGACCGTCGGTGGAGTCATGACCAAGTTGATCCCGAGGAACACAGTCATCCCAACCAAGAAGTCGCAGGTGTTCACCACCTACCAGGACCAGCAGACCACTGTCTCCATCCAGGTAATTGCCGTGCAGTCTGCTCTATCCTCTCTGCTGGAGTCTCCATTATTAGTCTGCTCTTTCCTCTGCTGTAATCTCTTTCACCAGCTGTTGGCTTGGTAGTAATGACTTATTTTGTCTGTGTGATCCATACAGGTCTTCGAGGGTGAGCGCAGCATGACCAAGGACTGCCGTCTTCTCGGCAAGTTCGACCTCTCTGGCATTCCACCAGCTCCAAGGTGCGTTGATGATAATACTCTGTTTTGTTGAACCGATGAATCCACTGTTGTCTGATGACCAATACTTACTACTCTGTGAATGAATGAGTTCTTCAGGGGCACTCCCCAGATCGAGGTGACCTTCGAGGTGGACGCCAACGGTATCCTGAACGTGAAGGCGGAGGACAAGGGCACCGGCAAGTCAGAGAAGATCACCATCACCAACGAGAAGGGCCGTCTGAGCCAGGAGGAGATCGACCGCATGGTGAAGGAGGCGGAGGAGTTCGCTGAGGAGGACAAGAAGGTGAAGGAGCGGATCGACGCCCGGAACCAGCTGGAGACGTACGTGTACAACATGAAGAACACGGTGGGCGACAAGGACAAGCTCGCCGACAAGCTGGAGGCCGAGGAGAAGGAGAAGGTGGAGGAGGCCCTCAAGGAGGCGCTGGAGTGGCTGGACGACAACCAGTCGGCCGAGAAGGACGAGTACGTGGAGAAGCTCAAGGAGGTGGAGGCCGTCTGCAACCCCATCGTCTCGGCCGTGTACCAGCGGTCCGGCGGCGCCCCCGGCGGTGGTGATGACTCGGAGGGTGGCGTCGACGACGACCACGACGAGCTGTAGATTGGTGGTGGTGATGAGGAGTGCCGGGAGCCATGCCAAATTTTGTAATGGTGTTTAGGGTGGAGGAGGGGTGGTGGGTTTCATCTGCGGACAAAACTAATCTTCGTGCTGCTCTGCCATTAGACGTGCTGAGCGTAGAACTCTTTGTTTTTCTTCTCTACTTCCTTGTGATTGTTCTTGTTATAGAGGATTCGCGTTGGAATTTTATGTGAAAAAAGAAGATGCACTTTTAAAACTTGTGTTGGCCCCTGCTATTCCTGTTTTCTTTTCTTTAAACTAATATTGATAATGAATTGGTGCAAAGTAGATTGCTCCTGTGATTATATATAGGAGTAAAAAGCCAAGCCGAGAGAAAAGAAAAAAGAGAAGTGCTTGACTGTTTTTTTTTCTTCCTGAGGGGAGCTTGACTGCTTTTTGTGATGCGTACCCGACTGGGAGGCCCAAAGCTGAGTGGGTATTACAATCTCTTGGGCCTCAACGCTAGCCCATGAGGAGGAACAATTGAACGGGGCTGTCTCTTTGTTCCGGGCTGGGCTAGGCTAGTTGAAATGCTTCGACGTTCGAGTCGATAGTGTTTTATATAACAAGCATGTCTCCGGGCTTGCTCTAGTTTGCCAAAAAGATATTTCTGGGCTGGGCTAGGTTTAGCAAAAAGATAGTCCACCTATTAATCCTCCAGTTTAAATATGCTAGAACTAATATTAACTAATTTTCTGCTAGCTAATAATTAAAACAAGACCTTCTAATTGTATCCAGATAAGGCCTGAGATACTGTGACACGCAAATGCTTGGTGGATGTGTGGATCGATGGAGTAAATCGCAGTGGCGTAGCCACAGGGCATGTGCCGGGTATGCCCCGATAGGGTCCTGGGCATACCTTGTCTATCTACCAAGTATACGTATTACACATGTATTCATTTATACTTTATTATTTATAAAGAGCTAAAATTACAGTTTGCCACCTTGTTTCTGTCCGCCAGGTTCCGGAATCAGCCATCCTCGGTCTGGAATTTTTTTTCTCTATTTTTAAAAATCGATTTCTAGAAAAAGATTTCTACAGGCGGTTGGCATAATTGAACCGCCTGTAAAAATACATTTCCACAGCCCGCCTGTGAAAAATTTATTTCCACCGGCCACTAACACAGGCGGTTCGCCAAACCGCTTGTAGAAAGGGGTTGCGAACCGCCTTTATAGTACCTCTGTGTATTAGTGATTGTAAATCTTTGGTACTCTTTTATGCTTGTATTTCAATTATCAGTATATGACTTTTAAACTATTTATACTGTATAATTTAGTGGATGGTTTCAACTTATAATCCATAAAATTAAGACTGATCATATTACTTAGTACTACATATAAACTGAATCACGTTGTCAATTTTATAATTAGTATCGAATTGCTAAAATGGCTTTACCAAATTGGATATAATTTTTTTTGACGGTATACTCTAAGCAAAAATCTTAGATTCACCACGGGTAGATCGACTGTAGTACGACTGAGACCATGTGTATGATACGTATAGATCAACGACGACAACGCGCGCACTGCTCGATCGTGACTTTGGTGACTTGTATAGGTACCTAATAAGCTGGTCTCCTAGTAGCTAGTAAGACGGACGAGGACAAAAGGGTGTGTGGTGTGCGATGGAGACCGGAGAGAGAGAGAGAGACACACACACAGAGAGATTTGTCTGGTGCACTCGTCGTCGTTCTTCCAAACAAACCGTAACCAGATCTCGATCGTCCTCGATCGGACGGATCGGACGGCGTCATATATGCCATGCATGGACATCCCATGATCCGATCCATGGATGCCATCCAGGACGTATAATTCATCAGGATGCATGCAATGTGTGGGGTAACTAGCTAGCTTGGAACTTTCTTGCTGCTGAAAACCTTGAGGACGAAAACCTTGGAAGCTTATTGGTCTAGATTGTTGCCCATTTCCTTGCTGTTGAAAACCATGAAAGCTTGGAGGAGAATTGCCATATACTTGATAGTTGGCTGGAAGCCCAAATGGGTGAAAGTTGTTGAAATTAGGTGACTGGCACTACGGGAACTGCTGATTTGCCGGGTGTAAAATAATTTGCCGGAACCTTTTTATCGGGCATCCGGCAAAGGCATTCTTTGCCGGGTGCCGGACAGAGAGGCTCCCGGCAAAGAGAAACACCCGACAAAGCAGCCTTTGCCGGGTGCCAGGCACCCGGCAAAGTTCAGCCGTCGGCAAAATTAATTCTTTGCCGGAAGCCGGCACCTGGCAAAATATGACCGTCGGCAAAGCCGACTGGCGGGAAGGCGGCCACCTGCCGTCAGCCTTTGCCGGGTGCCACGCCGTTAGGCACCCGACAAAGATTTTCTATTTTTTTTTTAAAAAAAGTCTTTGTCGGGTGCTATTTTTGGCACTCGGCAAATTAATTTGGTTTTTTAGTTTTTTGGCCCTATTTTTTTGGGGGGCCTTGATACAGTAATTGAATCCAAATTCTAAAATTTGGGATAATTTTGAATTTTTTAACTATATTTCCTTAATTATATTCCTTTGGTTGAATTTTTCCTATTACTCCCGGCAAAGCGCCTAAATCCTGTAGTATGGATTGGGAGAAATGTGTAGGATGTGCTTGGGGAAATGTTGACGGAATTTGAGGAGGGGAGTCTTGTCTACTACTCCCACCAAAATACTGGCTTGAGGAGCGAGGAGCCTTGGTTCAAAAAATGTTCATAAAACCTCTATTGGTTGAATCCATCTCGATCGTGTAGAAAAGTTTGGTGCTATGTCCTGAGTTTGCCTCTGGTTTGTAGATGGAGGAGCACCAACAACGGTAGGAAACCGTACAAGAAAAAAGAGGACAAAGAAGTGCCTCTACAGGAAGGAGCAACGGCTAGAATACAATGGTCGGAAACGACCAACCGCTCCTCAATTTTCTAATGCAAGCACTGTATAAAATATTGTTCTTTAATATTGCCTTCCCACCGGAAGTGGTATACTATCCAGCATTTGATACTACTTGTATTCGTATCCATCCGGTATGAAGACTGTATTAAATGCTTCTTACCCCTTTAGAGTGCGTTTGGTTGGCTGGCCAACTCTAGTTATAGCTTCTCCTGGGACTAAATTTGATCTATTTGGTTGCCTGTAATGCCTCCATAGCCTAGCCAAGGCTGGCTAGCTGTACGCTCCTGGCCTGGCCCAACTTGAACGAATCAGTCGTGGGCCAGCTCTTGGCTCAGTTTCTATTTCTCCGTTCGATGCTTCTCCTTCTCCTTTCCATTCTTCGCTCGGTGTTTCTCCTTTTTTTTGATGAATCTGGAAGGGCTTGAGCCCTTGCAGTAAATTTTATTAAATTTTAAAAGTTAAGAGGTACAAAGAAAGAAAAAAACCAAGATCAAGAAGATTAAGAAACAAAAAAGGAAACAAAAAAGATAAAAAGAAAAATACAGCTGAGGTTCAAAATAATTGCAGATTCTGAAGCCATTGATCGTAGGTTGGCTTTAGACTTTGTTTGACCCTTAGGGATACTAGCTGTATTTCCTTGGAGAGAAACGCCTTGCAATCTTGCATAGATAACTGAGTATTGTTGAAGATTGCATCATTTCTGGCTTTCCAAA
>Ga0182004_10002959_pt1 | contig 13400 bp, 15 predicted proteins | sample Sormic07211540_1_FD_120479 | JGI IMG/M metagenome (GOLD analysis project Ga0182004, IMG submission 120479) | Endophyte microbial communities from Sorghum bicolor roots, Mead, Nebraska, USA - 072115-40_1 MetaG | ecosystem: Host-associated > Plants > Roots > Unclassified | place: USA: Nebraska...
AAAAAAAAAACCCCCAAAAAAAAAAAAAAAAAAAAAAAAAAAAAAAGAGTTTCAACACGCAGCACCGCCAAAAAAAACAGCCAGGAATAACATGTGCCTACTGAATAGCGTGGGAGGCGAAAGAGTAGATTTTCTATAGACGTGGAAATCTGGAATGTTTGCGGTAATAAAATGGACTTTTTTTTCCGGATGCAAAGCAGAGTGCAACCACTTTATTATTCAGTACGAAGTGACAAAGAAAGGACAAGAGAGGAACGAGGAGATAAAACACTTTATTATTCAGTGCACAAATGCCGGAAGAAGCATTCAGAGTATGTCTGGTTGGTCACTCACTAGACCGATCCGCCCGGGCAGCCATTGGTCGTCCACTGGTCCTGCTCAGAGCCGCAGCTCCAAACAAAACCAAGCGAGGACGGACTGAGAGGGAGAAACCTTGGATGCATGGCATGCATGGCCGGTCCGATGGAGCGAGAGGGACAAGAAGCAGCCGAGAAGAAGCCTCTCTTGGTGAGGGTGGTCGGCAGCGGCAGCGGTGATGGCCAGGGCGGCAGCGCCTCTTCTTCTTCTTCTTCGGTTGCCGTGGTGGTCGGCTGCACCGCCATCGCCGTCGCCGGGTCCTTTGAGTTCGGAATATCTGTTAGCCCTGCGTTTAATTCTTTGTTATCTTTTATATATATTTCATTACCGTTTTCACGTTTTTCTCGGGACATTTGATGTTTCGTTAATTTCTTGTTGCTGCGCGCTGCAGGTCGGCTACTCGTCACCGACTCAGCTGGGCATCATGCGTGATCTCCACCTCTCACTAGCTGAGGTGCCCACATGCAGCCGATCGATCGAGCTCACTCTTGAGCATCTCGTGATAAACTATGCTAATTAATCTGCTCATGGCACACCTGATGCAGTACTCTGTATTTGGCTCGATCCTGACCATCGGAGCAATGCTGGGTGCCGTTGTCAGTGGCTCCATAGCAGATCGAGCAGGTCGAAGAGGTGTAAGTGTTAATCCCATTCCGGCACTCCCCAATCCTGATAGAACTGAGCCAGTCAGCCACCAGCAAACTTCACCTTGTGCCAAAGCCAAGCAGCGAGACAGAGTGATCGTTTCATTTGTATATATGTTCTTTTCCATAACTTCTTGAACATCGCGGTGCGCAGGCGATGGCGATATCAGATATTCTCTGCGCTCTTGGGTATCTCTTGATAGGATTTTCACAGGTTCTGCTCAGCCCTAGTTTTTCTCGGATGTATCTTTTAGTACTCCTTAGTTCATCTGATGTTTTCTTTTTTAATTTTCTTTTTTACCGGTAGAATTATTGGTGGCTTGACATTGGAAGGGTGCTTATCGGATGCGGAATTGGGATCCTGTCATATGTGGTGATTCCAATAAGCAACTCCTGTTTCTTTTTTTCTTAAACGACTGTTGTGTCTGAAGTCTGAACAGGTTCCAGTCTATATATCAGAGATAACGCCAAAGAACCTTAGAGGAGGCTTTGCAACTGTAAACCAGGTTTTTTTTCTTTATTCAATATGGGAAAGTAATACTGATTGTTAAGAGCATATGGTTTATCTCAAGAGAAAGAAAAGAGAAACAAAACTCATCCATTCATGCAGTTTATGATATGCTGTGGAGGGTCGCTTGCATTTGTTCTTGGGACCTTTATCGCCTGGCGTACCTTGGCAATTGCTGGTAAATTATTTTGTTTGGCTGTATGTAAAATAGTCTGTTTGGGTGTACCTGTCTACAAAATTCCTTTAATTAAAATGAGAATACTAGTCCACTGTATGGAGAAACTATATGGGGCCAATTTAGTTAACCTTTATTCTTCTAAAAGTATCTGCTTAAAAATATGCTCATGGAACTACCCTGTATGTATACTTTTGTATGCATAAATGCTAGCTTTTCTCTTGTAGGAGTGGCACCATGTTTATTGCAGCTGGTTGGCCTTCTATTGATACCTGAATCCCCCAGATGGCTGGTAAGTTGCCTCATTTGAACTTTTACTACTTGTTTAAAGTTTAGTTTCACTTTGATTCCCATTTGTAATTCAAAGATCACTCTTAATAGAAGAGACAATTTTTTGGTGGCATTGACAAACTTAAGAGTTATTAAGACGGCCATTTGATCATGGTGATCACTCATTTGAACATTACACAATGGTCATATGCAAAGGAACATACTTTGGAACTTAAGGAATTATTACATAAAATTTTTTAGCCAGCCCTAATTCAGAAGCAGATATGATAAGATTTGTGCAGAGACCTACCTATAGAAAGTAAAATTTCGCTCCTAGCGATCAAGGTTGTTTTCTCTAAGCTCTGTTTTCATTAGCACAAAAGTATAAGTTCTTGCTTTGAGATGAACTTTGATAGAAAAATGAAGTATTTCAGGCTAGGTTTGGACACCCAGGTGCATTTGTAGTAGCACTGCAGACGTTAAGGGGACATGGAACTGATATCTCTGAAGAGGCCTCAGAAATAAAAGTATGAACAGCTCAAGAGTTAAAAACAATCCTTCAATTAATTCTTTGACCATGTCCCCTCTTGTTGATTCTATAGTCTATTTATCCAGGTTTTCACAGAAAAGCTTCAGCGCCTTCCGAAGTCGAAGATGTTAGACCTGTTTCAGAAGGATTACATCCGTGCTGTCACGGTGAGCATCTTAAAAACCTGCTGTTCTACATAGATTCTGTTGTTTTTTTTTTCTAAAGTTGGGCTCCATGATCAGGCTGGAGTTGGGCTTATGGCCCTTCAGCAGCTTGGGGGTGTAAATGGCATTCTCTTCTACGCCAGTGAAGTATTCGTTTCGGCCGGTAATGAACACTTGTTCTGTTATCAGAAAAGAAATGCCTGACATGGGTCATACAAGGGCACTACACTAACATTTGGTATGATCAATCAGGTTTCCCGTCAGGAAACACAGGAACAGTCGCCATGGCAGTAGTACAGGTTTCTTCATCAAGCCCCTATCCGTTCTGTGCTCCTTACTGAATTCAGGCGTCTTGTTAGAGTTTTGAATTTTCAGGTTCCAATGGTCGGACTAGGGGTGCTTCTGATGGACAAGGCTGGAAGGAGGCCACTTTTGATGGTAACAACAAAGTTATATATACTTGAAACTTGACAGTCAGCAATGAATTATGATCAGGAATATTTATGTTGCAACATTCAAGATCTCTGCAGCTGGGACATGCCTTGGTTGCCTACTAGTTGGTTTATCATTCTTGTCTAAGGTTTGAATTTGTATGATATTGAATTGATTGCTCATCGTAAGAAGGTCGACTGAAAGTCGCCATTCTTGGGCTCGCTCACGGTCACGGCTCACCCAGTGTCATCTCTTCTTGGAAAATAGGAACAGCACTGGGAAAGGGACCTGAACGTGTTGGCTTTGGCCGGACTTGTGGTACGTACTGGTGACTGCTGCTATTCACCATAACCGTCAAGAGAGGTTTCTCTGACGCACATATACACACACTCAGAGCCGTTGTTCTGAAGCCTTTTGTCGTCTGCAAACCAGGTTTTCATCGGATCTTTTTCACTGGGTATGGGGGGAATACCATGGGTTATAATGTCAGAGGTAAACTTTCTACCCTAACACTTAAGATTAGTTTGTGACCAAACCAAAACAAAACATTCAGAACCGACAGACCAGACAGAATAATGCTTGCTGTAGTAATGATGAGTCTGACTACACTCATCTGTGGACATGCAGATATTTCCTATAAACATGAAAGGATCAGCAGGAAGCCTTGTGACCTTAGTAAGCTGGCTTGGATCGTGGGTGGTCTCGTACGCCTTCAACTTTCTCCTGATATGGAGCTCTTACGGTAATTAAGGCGGGGATAAGAACAAAATTTCAGTTTTTAGTCAAGTTTTAGTATCAACAAACAGAACCATGACATATCAGCAAATTTGTTCTACTCCATGACTTTGCTGATGTATGTATGTCTGTATGTACCTTGGATGATGCAGGCACATTTTTCATCTTCGCAACCATTTGCGGATTCACAGTCGTATTTGTGCATCGGTTAGTGCCAGAAACGAAAGGAAGAACCTTGGAGGAGATCCAAGCCTCCATGAACTCGTCCTTGACGCCCTTCCACAAATACTAGTTTGCTTGCATAGTGTATCTCAAGTTCCAGTGATTAGTCTCACGCATACGGTTCATTGTACACAAAGGGAAAAAAAACATGGCATTTTCACCATAATACTATATTATAATATGAGACATGCATACTGGACTTGTTTTAGCAAAGTTAGGCCTTGTTTAGTTCCCATTTCTTTAGTTTTCGGTACCGTAGCAATTTTATTTTTATTTGGTAATTATTGAATAATCATGTACTAACTAGACTCAAAAGATTCATCTCCCGATTTATAGATAAATTGTGCAATTAGTTTTTGTTTTTGTCTATATTTAATGCTTCACGCATGTGCTGTAAAATTCGATATGAAGGGAAATCTTGAAAAGTTTTTGGTACTTTTTGAAAACTACCCAAAACTTTTCAAGATTTCCCATCATAATGAATCTTACGGCACATGCATTAAACACTAAATATAGATGAAAATAAAAACTAATTATATAATTTGTCTGTAATTTGCGAAACGAATCTTTTAAGTCTAATTAAATTATTATTAAACAATATTTATTAAATACAAACAAAAATGCTACTGTACCCAAAACCAAAAATTTTTGCCAATTGAACAAAGAGCGAAGGGCATTATAGTCCTTACACTCAGCGTAACAGGCAGGAATATACCGTATGCAAAACGGGAAGTCAAGTCACCGACATCGATTTGGATTCAGGTTTCTTTGGAAAAACGTTGCCGACACGGATTCGAAAATTCGAAGTCGGATTCATTAAAAATGCTGGATTTGGCATTTCAGGCATCCCGAGAATCGTACTCGAGCCGCCGCGTATAAATCAAACCGGTCCCCACGTCCACACCCGTGTCCTTCTCAAATCTCAAGTCCTGCGGCACGCGCACGGCGCACGAGCACGAGCGCGAGCTCTCCCTGCTGCACCATGTCGGCGGCGGAGGCACTAGGGCTCCCGCCGGGGGTTCGCTTCGACCCCACGGGCGACGAGCTCGTCGAGTACTACCTCCTGCCGCGCGCCCTGGGCCGGCCGCCCGCGGTCCCGGGGATCATCATCGACGACGACACCGCCACCGCCACCACCAGCGCGCAGCACCCCTGGAAGCTGCTCACGCGCCACCGCCGCACCGACGACAGCGAGGCCTACTTCTTCGAGAGGGTCGCCGGCAGCACCGACGGCGCCAAGGCCAAAGGCGGCGGCGCAGGCGCTCGTCAGGACCGGAGCTGCGGCGGCGGGCGCTGGACGTGGGTGGGGCAGAAGCGCGCGCCGGACGAGGCGCTCCCCCTGCGAGGCGACAGCGACGGCGAGCGCGTCTCGTGGGGCAAGTACTCGCTCAACCTGCAGGAGGGCCGCCGCCGCAAGGGCGGCAGCACGGGGTGGGTCATGCACGAGTACACCGTCGCCGCCTCGCCGCAGTGCCCGTTGCTCCCCGTCAAGCTCTGCCATGTCTCCTTCACCGGCCACGGCCAGAAGCGCCAGCGCGTGCCCGACGATGACGGCGAGGGCCAAGAGTTCGAACCTCAAGCCACGCAGCCTCCGCACAAGCGCGCCGCCTCCGGATCTTGCATGGTAACAACGGCGACGGCGATGCCAAATCAAGAACTCAGCGAGGCTCCCGCGCAGAATCAAGATCTCAGCGATGCTCGAGCGCAGAATCAAGAACAGCAGTTCCCGGACTATGACTACACTGCATCATCCATTGGGCATTTCTGGAGCTCAGACGCCGGATTTAGCCAAGAATCATCCATCATCCTGCTGGATCCTTCGTACCCTGATGACCGATCAAACCACCAAGAACCCTTTGCGCTGGATGAACAACTCACTCAGATTCAACAATGTTCTGCGAGCCAGTCGCAAGCTTATCATCAAGAGCAGTTCATGGGATTCATGAACCCCGCGGGATCATCCACTGAAACCCATTGTGCGATGCAACCGGCATCAGACCTTGGATCAAGCCAACAACCTCAGGCGTCGCATCCTCTGAATGAAGAACATCAATTCAGCGTGGCTCAGCTTCTTGGCGGCATCAGCTCGCCACTCTGCCCTCCGACAACGCCGGCCGCCTACCATGAGCAGCAGAACATCCAGAGCTTCCCACTGGCTGATCTCCCGCTGTCGACGGATCAAGAATCCTGCACGACGGAGCAATCGCATGGAAACATGAATCAATACGACGATTTCTTCAGGGGTTGGGGCGATTTCAACAGCTTCTGCGACACGTCAGGCATCCAAGACGACGACGACATGGCTGCCCAAACGCTTGCCGCCGTTGGTTGTGGAGGAGGATCGTCTTGGGACCCGCATTTCTTCTATGAGCAACCAGCTCTCTAGGAATTTTGATTCTTTGCATTGTTCTTGTTGTAGTGAGCAACCTTAATTTGTACTGTCATAAGTTCCCTAGAAATTGTGAAATTCTTTCCCATTGCTCTTTGTTTTAGCAAGCAACCTTATTTGTACACTGTACACATACGGGTTTTTTTTGACGAAGTTGTACGCATACGGGTTCCCTAGGGATTTTGATCTTCCATGGTTATTGTTGTAAGTGAGCAACCTTAGCCTACTCTGTTTCTGTAGCACAGTGCTCTGTTTTTACTTCTTGTACTCTCAACAGAAAGGGATCTAGTAATGCATCGGTAGTACCATTAACTTCAGCTTTTGTCCCTTGAAAGGAAAGAGGTCTTATTTCTGTTTCATCCCCGGAAATGAAAGAGATCTTATGACACAATGGAGTAAATTTTGCGTGTGCCCAAAGACTGCTGTTCAATGTAACATTTGATTTGATGCAAATTAATGTGATGCCAATGGATAACTTATTTATAGTGTACTCCCTCGGTTCCATTAAAAATGTCATTTTTTATTTTTAGATTTCTTATTTGACCATTTGTCTTATTCAATGTATGCAAATAGTAAAATAAATAAATCATTGTTAAAGTATTTTTATTGACAAATACTTATACAAAAATTTTAAATAAGATGAACGATTGAATAAAAAAGTTTAAAAGTCAAAAACGATACTTTCAGTGGAATGAACGGAGTAGTCCTCCTATCTTGGAAATTGGAATGTAGTGCATCGTGGATCGATAAATTTCAGACTGAAATATAAATAAGGCATTTTATATGGTGCCAATACTAAGTTTTAACAAAATTTGTTAAAAAACTATAATTAGTATTTCCTTTTTTTGCGTTCGGTCTTTCCCCTTTATTTTTTAAACGAATAAACTAACAACTTTCTAAGACTTTGTTGTGTGTTGCAAAGGCCAATTTTCTCCTTTTTTTTGAAAAAGATCTACTTAACCCCTCTAGCTCTTGATGGTTGTCTACTTCTTCCCTCAGCTATAAAACCAGTTATACTACTTTTTAAAAATATCGACAATCATCTAATTTCTTGAGGCGGTTTCATTGGCGTGGCACATTAGAGCAACTCTAATAGAAGAGCTATCATAATCTATATTTGAATATTTTCGAAAGAAAAGAGGGTCAAACAGTTATTGTATCTTGCTTAACAAAATAGAAAGCCACCTATCCCAAAGTTATTGCATGCTAAATATAGCTAGCATATGTCGCTAGCCATCCATCTCGCCGTACTGGAAAGGCTATTGGAGTTTTCAGTTATTTTGTCGAGATTTGTATTTTAGTGGTTAGCTAACATACAAATAGTTGACTACATAACCTTCAATTGTAAAATCCAATATTATAGCCGTTAAAGAATCTAATAATATTCAAATGGCCTACTAAATTGTTTTGTAGCGTTATTTTGATACTGGCATACTACATCGGTTTGAGTACACATGCTTGTATGCAAGCTTATCTAACTGTCTACCCCCTCCCTCTCCATACTCCTTCCAGACTTGCCCCATCGCAACTAATCTCCTATCTCCTACTTTACCTCACAACCTAGCGGCATAAACCTCATATACCACTCTCTTACCCCACTTTAAGTACTTCTTAGCGGCATTGAGCTTATGCATGACGTCTACGCCCACCTCATCCTTCAACCTCTCCAACGTCTTTGGCCCCTCTAGCTTTCTCCTCCCACTCTTACAGTTTTGTTGACTTCTGTTGATATAAAGGTTGGTCATACACCAAATAAGGTTAGATCGTCTAGGTCATCATGGACCGAAGAACGCAACGGATAACCAACACTCTTTCATGATGAAGAACAACGAGGTTTATGAGCAAACCACTAAAGAATAATCAATCGTGCTTATGTGATGAAGAACGACTAGTTTCTAGATAAACTAGCAAAGGAACCATCGAACTCTTGCCCAGGAGGGGCAAGGATATCGTCAGGTTGCCCTAGGTCGTCTAGCAAGGATGATGATCTTATCCAAGTAGAAAATCTTTCCAAGATGTAAATTTCAAATTTTCTATGAGTCTAAAATAGTTTGGATTAGAATTCAAAAGGTTAGATTGGAACATGCTCTTTTTTAGGTTTGTCAGGAGTTTTGATGTCTGTCGGAAGTTTAGATTGTCAGAACTTTCAAGATATGTCCAAACTTAACATTTTAGGATGAACTGGGGAACTCAGTAGGTTTTTAGGTTTATCGGATTTTCGACATCTGTTGGAACTTTCCAGCGTTGAAGTTTCGAGATGGGTTAGAACTTCCGACGTCAGAGCATCTTTCCCACGGCGTATTCATCCAGATTCTAAATTGGACATTCTATATATGTTTTGTTAACCATATCTATGAGAGGAATGCAATGGTTAGGTCTATTTAACATTTTAACAATTCCACAAAATAAAAAAATGATTGTTAACTTCTTCTTTTTCATGAAATTTACCTCCATATGATATCGCTCATATGCCATGATAACATCAAAAGTAGTGATACTGCTCATTACAACAGTGCTATGATGGGAATCTGTGGTGGCATTCGCTAGCAAGGATGAAAATATTCTTTTTTTGAGAATACGGCAAAACTTTATTCACTCAAGATAGAAATATCGTTTACAATGCAATAAAAAATGAAACTAGGGGATTATCATCCCAAATATAGTTTTGCTTTGTCTGCATAGCTCAACTAGCAAGCAGATGAGCAGCTTGATTCGCCTCCCGGTGGCAATGCTCAATACTAATTTCCTGAAAACCGGACCACACCAAATTGCATTCATCATAAATGGGAGCAGCAGAATTTGCCGTAAATCCACTATCACTCATAATTTGAACCACTTCCATGCAATCCGATTGGACTATTAACCTGTTGCACCCAATTTGTTGTGCAAGCGCGCCGCCATCGGTGCATCAATTAGGTGTGGCACGTAGCTATGGGCAGCAGCTACGAAACTCCCATTACTATCTCTGATGATCGATCCCACACTGCCCCTTCCTCCTTCATCAAAAGCTGTGTCGACATTAACCATGACTCTCTCTTCGCTAGGTTTCTTCCATCCAGCAAGGATGAAAACATTTGTGTTTTTTTATCGAGAGCAATTTTAAGTCCCTCTATATCCTTTCTAATAGACAGAAAAGGAGATTTTGGTTAAAAAAAAGACCTCCAACAACCTCTTTATTTAGGTCGTCAAATATTAATCTCTCTTCACTGGCAAAGATAAAGAAAAAAATTAGCTCTCTAGAACACGATGAAGAAAAGTTTTTTAAAAAATAAAAAGATATAGTGGGCTGTTTTTTTTTCATATTAGCCTCCAAATTACGATTCTTTGGAAACGTTCCCGACACGGTTTCGAAAATTCGAAGTCGGATTCATCAAAAATGCTGGATTTCGCATTTCAGGAATCCCGAGATCAGAGACTCCAGCCGCCTTCCCTTCTAGTATAAATCAAGCCGGGGTCCCGACGTCCACATCCGTGTCCTTCTCAAGTCCCGCGGCACGCGCACGAGCACGAGCGCGAGCTCTCCCTCCAGGCTACCTCCAACCATGTCGGCGGCGGAGGCTCAAGGGCTCCCGCCGGGGGTTCGCTTCGACCCCACGGGCGACGAGCTCGTCGAGTTCTACCTCCTGCCGCGCGCCCTCGGCCGCCCGCCCGCGGTCCCGGGGATCATCATCGACGACGACACCGCCACCACCAGCGCGGAGCACCCCTGGAAGCTGCTCAAGCGCCATCGCCGCACCGACGACAGCGAGGCCTACTTCTTCGAGAGGGTCGCCGGCAGCACGGACGACGCCACCACCAAAGGCCGCGGCGCAGGCGCTCGTCAGGACCGGAGCTGCGGCGGTGGCCGCTGGACGTGGGTGGGGCAGAAGCGCGCGCCGGACAAGCCGCTCCCCCCGCGCGGCGACGGCGACGGCGACAGCGACCACGTCTCGTGGGGCAAGTACTCGCTCAACCTGCAGGAGGGCCGCCGCCGCAAGGGCGGCAGCACGGGGTGGGTCATGCACGAGTACACCGTCGCCGCCTCGCCGCTGTGCCCGTTGCTCCCCGTCAAACTCTGTCATGTCTCCTTCACCGGCCACGGCCAGAAGCGCCAGCGCGTGCCCGACGACGACGGCGGCGAGGGCGAGGGCGAGGGCCAAGAGCTGGAACCTCAAGTCACGCCGCAGCCTCAGCACAAGCGCGCCGCCACCGGGTCTTCCATGGTAACAATGGCGACGGCGATGCCAAATCAAAAACTCAGCGAGGCTCGCACCCAGAATCAAGAAGAGCAGTTCCCGAACTACGACTACAACTACAGTACATCATCCATTGGGCATTTCTGGAGCTCAGACGCCGGATTCAGCCAAGAATCATCCATCATCTTGGATCCTCCGTACCCTGATGATGCCCGATCAAACCACCAAGAATCCTTTGCGCTGGATCAACAGCTCACTCAGATTCAACATTGTTCCGCGAGCCAGTCGCAAGCTTATCATCAAGAGCAGTTCATGTTCGTGAACCCCGCTGAAGCCCATTGTGCGATAGAATCGGCATCAGACCTCGGATCAAGCCAAGAAACTCAGACGTCGCATCCTCTGAATGAAGAACACCAATTCAGTGTGGCTCAGCTTCTTGGCGGCATCAGCTCGCCACTCTGCCCTCCCACGATGCCGGCCGCCTACCAAGAGCAGCAGAACATCCAGAGCTTCGCACCGGCTGATCTCCCGCTGTCAAAGGATGAAGAATCCTACGCGACGGAGCAATCGCATGGAAACATGAACCAATATGATGATTTCTTCAGGGGGTGGGGCGATCTCAACAGTTTCTGCGACACGTCAGACATCCAAGACGACGACGACATGGCTGCCAAAACGCTTGCCGCCGATGGTTGTGGAGGAGGATCGTCCTTCGACCGGCGTTTCTTCTATCAGCAACCAGCTTTCTGAGAATTTTGATTCTTTCCATCGTTCTTGTTGTAGTGAGCAACCTTCTTTTGTACTGTCATACATGTTCCCTAGGGATTTTGATTCTTTCCATCATTATTGTTGTATAAGTGAGCAACCTTAGCCTACTCTGTTTCTTTGTAGCACAGTGCTCTGTTTGTGACTTCTTACCTTCTGAACAGAAAGGGATCTTGTAATGATTGGTACCATTAACTTCTGTTTTTGGCCCCTGAAAAGAATGAGGTCTTATTTCTGTTTTCATCCCGTTCCCCGTAGATGAAAGAGATCTTATAATTTAGATCCACTAGCTAAATTTTAGCGGGCTAAATTTAGCCGCTAAGAATCCAAACAACTCAACTAAAAGATCCGCTAAAGTTTAGCTGAATTTAGTTGTTTCGATCCAACAAAAGCTAGCTAAAATTTACCTGAGTCTACTATTAGCTGGAGGATCCAAATACCCTAGCTAAAATTTAGTTGCGACAACTTGTAACTAGTTAAAGCTTTGCTTTGAAATTTTAGCTAACTAAACTTTAGTTGGGTGGATCAAACATGCCCATACTAGGAGTAAATTTTGCGCGTGCCCAAGACTACGGTTTAATACAACACTTGATCTAACGCAAACTAATGCGACGTCGGTTGATAACTTACTTATAGACTATAGTGTACTTCTTCTGTTTTAGAATATACTCCCTTCATCCTAAATTATAAGTTATTTTAAGAAATTTGAAAAGTCAAAGCATCTCAAGTTTAACCAAAATTATAGAAAAAAACTGCAAAATTTTATGGTATCAAATAGATATACTATGAAAATATAATTAATAAAAAATCTAATGATACTTAGTTGATATCATAAATGTTATTATCCTATCATATAAATTTAGTCAAACTTGAGACATTTTAACTCTACGAGATTCTTGAAATGACTTATAATTTGAGATGGAGGGAGTAGTACGTTGTGACTTATATAATTTGTACTAAAATATAATGTATTCTGAGTGATGCCAACACTTTGATTTGACGAAGTTTGTTAAAATTAAAGGACAATGCTAAGGTACACCTTTACGTCTAAAGTGGTAATATTTCAAATAAATCTGAGCCGTTAAATTTTAGATTTTTAAAATCAATTAATTGATCTAAGAAAAGAAAAAAGAAAAAGAATGTATTTTCAAATCCCCTCATGCATGGGACGGCGGCCGGCCGCATGGCCCTTGCACGTCTTTTCTTTTAGTATGTTATATATAAATAAAACATCAATGTGTATACAACAACTATTCAGTTATTAAAAGTTACGTTAATATATAAAAAATATCATTAATTAACACATTAAATGAGACGACGTAAACTTTGTAGTGACCTAAAATATGTCACGTATATTAAGCATGCAAGATGGCACGTAAAATTTTGTGCATGTTGGACACATACACACATCATTTTCACGTCACTTTGAGCACATATACCGTAATACGAGTTACTTCTCTGCAACTAAAATATCTAAAACTATTCCGTCCACCGGGCAACCTGGTGTCGCTCGCTCCAGGCCCCCACCCGACACTCCGCATGCGCGCTCGCTATCACTTATCAGTCTCCCAGCCAGACTCCTACCATCTCCTCTGGTCCGCTTGTGCGCTCGCTCTCGGTCTCCCAGACTCCTCCTACCAGCTACGCGCCCCAGGCTCCATCCTGCCCACCTCGCTCCTCATGGCCTTGGTAGCCGCCAGGGTCCGTGGCCCCTAGCCTCACCCCCGCCCACCTCGCTCCTCACGCTCACGGTGGCCGCGCGGCAGTCGGTGGAGGCCGCGGTGCTCCAACGCTCTGCATCGCAGAGCAGGAGTGCCCCACTGTTCGATAAAAAGGACTGGCCTTGCTGTTTGATGCAGAGCCGTAGACAAGCTGACTGACGCTAGCGCTTGCACCCCCTCCCTCCAAGCAACAGCGCTCGGCCCCTCCCGGCTGCCGCCGGCACTCAAGGCACTGCAAGGCGATGTGAAGGAGATGGATATGTTTGGCCTGATGAGGACATGTGTGGGCGATGCGGAGGATGATGAGTGCAATG
>Ga0182004_10002960_pt1 | contig 13400 bp, 8 predicted proteins | sample Sormic07211540_1_FD_120479 | JGI IMG/M metagenome (GOLD analysis project Ga0182004, IMG submission 120479) | Endophyte microbial communities from Sorghum bicolor roots, Mead, Nebraska, USA - 072115-40_1 MetaG | ecosystem: Host-associated > Plants > Roots > Unclassified | place: USA: Nebraska...
TATATATATATCAATCACGGACGGGCGCGCACACATCAGCGTCGTCGTCACACATGGAGGACGTCTTTTATTATTTCCGGCATCGGCAGTGCACATGCATATATATTTGCATCAGTGTATACATAACCTGCGGTAGTGGTGCGGCCGTTATTATGTGCACTTGAGCAGAGTACGAAATTCTTCGCACGCGTGCTTCAACTTGCGTTTGCTGGAAGACCTCCATCGATCGTGCCAACTTTTAGACGAGGGAGAGAGATGGACCAACGTGTTGCTTGCTTTGACCATCCTTGCCTTGTTTAGTTACACCCAAAATCTATAAAATTTTCAAAATTCTCCATCACATCAAATCTCGTGACACATGCATGAATTACTAAATATAGACGAAAAAAATCAATTGCACAGTTTGTCTATAATTTACGAGACAAATTTTTTGACCTTAGTTAGTCTATAGTTGGAAAATAATTGTCAAATACAAACGAAAGTGTTACAGTGTTAAAGTCCAAAAAATTTTCACAAGTAAACAAGACCTAAGCAAAATATACTAATCTTATGAAAACGGAGAAATAACATAATGTACTCTGAACCTGCAGTGGAACACTGGAACCGGTGCCACTGCTTGGGTCGGCCATGACCAGGCCTGCTCAGTCAGTAGAAAACTAATGCAACACAGAGAGAACACCTTGTAGGCATTCTGAAAGCCTTCTCTTTCGTTATGTACAAGAACACTTCAAAAAATAGTTAGGAGTAGCGAATAGCTGCGGTAAACATTATCTAAAAACTCGATCACCCACCTATTATTTGTATAGCATAGGCGAAGCAACAAACCATGATTTCAGAGGTATACTCTTTTAAGCAACTGTGTACGATACACAGTACATATCTGTATCTAGAGAATCTTGTATGGAAATCTTTCTATGGCTCGCCGTCAGAAGACGCCACTGGACAGCCGACAGAAGACGCCGACACGGGCTGGAGGCAGCAGACCGGTGCTACCTTTGTGACCAGGAGCCCGAGACCATCGACCACATCATCGCCGCATGTTCGTTCTCGCGGCAAATTTGGTGGACCGTCTTGGCCACTCTGGGTTCCGACGCGTCGCAGATCGGAGCTGATAACTGGCTAACTTGGTGGGAGAACTGGAGGCACAGATGGCACGGAGATAAGCGTAAAGGAGCGGACTCTTTATTCGTCTTGGTAGCATGGGAGATTTGGAAAGAACGCAATGCGCGTTGCTTCAGGGGCTCCTCGGCCACAGTTGGTCAGTTTCTGTCGACCATCAAAATCTCTGGAGATCTCTGGATACAAGCCGGGGCTCGGAACTTAGGTTGTCTAGTTCGGGAGTAGTTAGCATGTCGTGTTGTGGGGAAGGCAATGTTCTTGTACCACCTGTAAAACCTCCGCCGCCAGCGCCTCGGCGCTTTTGTAAAAAAACTACTTCTACTTAATACAAAGATGCGCAAACCTTTTGCGTATTCGAGAAAAAAAAAGGCTCTCGGCCTCTCGCTCAATGAGATAACAACAGTCTGATGACTGCAAGAGTTAAACAAAGAAATCAATATTTGTAAATTGTGTTGAATTTTTATATAGCTTATTCAACTTTTGTAAACATATAATTAAGGTTCACACAATTAGTGGTTGTTGTTGGTGTTTTTTACCTCAAACAATTAATCTAATGAATCACACACAGTAGTTCAGAGAGTGATGTGTATGCAGGACATAGATTTATATTGTTTTAGACATAGGATGACATTATGTCCACTTTACGAGGAGAGTTGTATTGCTTGTGCACCGCGTGCAGAGTTTGACAGGGTGTTGGTGTGTGTTGTGAGGATGTTTCTCTCGATCGATGTTGATCGAAGGTCTCCTACAGTTAGAGATTAGAGATAGGGTCACGGATTAATTTTTCCGATCCGACATTGATTGATTCCCAAGTTGATTACAAAAGAGATCTAACCGGATAAAACTGCATTTTGATTGTTGGTTTCCATAAAAAAAATGTGACACGCGTCTATAGCAAAATGAAACAGGCCATGTGTCTTCGTAGAATGCGCTGATCAAGATCAACAATAATGCTCGATTGACAATGCAAGCAACAGGTTCAATAATAATCACACATATATAACCTCTCCTTTTCTATCTTCTCACAAACAAGCGAGACGAGGCAACAAAGAGCGATACACACGGTACATATGTTCATGTGCTTCTTTGAAGCAAGCATGCATGCATGGTACGAGATTAAAAGATTAATAGGTACAGTACGTCGGTCGTATATAGCACATATATATGTGATGTGGGACACAAAGTATATAACTAATAAAGCAGCCCAAATGAACATTATCCACCGCTACACGTATTGATTTCTTCTTAATTAGTTATTTATAATAAATAATTCATTGGCGCCGTCGATAGATTAACATGTAGGCAGCTCGTCCAGGACAGCAGCCCTTTGTAGCCTGTAGCCTGTAGGTGCACCACCTGATGAGAGTTCAGACTTCAGACGAAGGAGAAGGGCATGGTGCCGAGGTTGAGGATGCCGCCGATGATCTGCCCAATGAGACCGACGATCCCGCCGATGAGGGCGCCGAGGCCGCCGAGGTCGCTGCCGCTGCCCGTGGTGATGCCCAGGAGCTTCAGCGGCGCCGACAGCGTCCCGGTGGCTCCGGCCAGGGACTTGTCGCACGCGCCCAGCGGGGTGACCACGACCACCTTGCACAGGTTGCCCAGAATGGCGGCGATCAGATCCTTGCTGGCACTGCCTTGGCTGAAGAGGAAGGCCCCGGTGATGTCCGTCGTCGTGCTGCCCACTACGGTGCTGCCGCACACGAGCTGCACCAGGGCGTCTGGCGGCCCGACCAGAGATGACAGGAGGAAAACACATATATATAATTATTATGATCGATGTCCTGGAAAATTGTTACTAATATTCAGATGATCGACGACAGCGATGCATGCATGTCCCTTACTGGGGAACGACGGGACGCTGGCCAGGTTGATGGAGTTCCCGGTGGCGCATGGCACGATGCCGGAGACAATGAAGCTGGTGTTGGCGTTGGGGCTCGCCCCCAACGACCCCGCCGCACCGCGGGGCAGCTCGCCGGCGGAGACGACGACGACGGCGATGAGCAGAGCGGCGAGGGCAAGGCTCTTCGGCGCCATTATGCTTAATTAATTGCTGCTCGATATTGCTATAATAGTGTGTGTTTTTTTATCAGCTCCCTCTCGAATCTCGATCTCTCTCTCTCTCTCTCGGTCTGTTGTACGGAGCGAGGTTGAGATTGTGCTGAGAGCTGATGAGAGTTGTAGGTCATGCTGCTGCATTGATCCGCTATTTATAGGCGGTGTGCGAGGAGCAGGTCACACACAGGTCAGTGTCAGTTCAGTGTGCGCGCGTGCTTTGCAGTGTTGGAACGCCTCACGCTGCTGTCCCTGTCCGCGCCGTCGGGCGTGCAAGTAACCAGCCAACTTGACGGGAGGGCCACAGCGCGCGAGGAAATCCCGAGCAACTGACGACGGGCGGTGCGGGGCAGCCGACGGAGCTACACATCTCTTCTGTTTTCTCATCAGTGCTGCGTTGAGGATTGCATTGTTGAGCGCGAGGATACACTCAGTAAGCTGTTGTACTAATAGTGAGTGGTCGTAAATTAACACGCAGCTGATTAAGCTAGGTGATTATAGTAGTCTGATAATTGGTGGCCATGCATATGTAGATGGAGCTGATAGGTTAGCTCATAGGGATGGTAGGGTGGTACTGCCCTGAGAAAGCCTATCGGCGTGTGGTCCGACCCGATCGTGTGGCGACGATGCACCGCCGGCATGCCGCTGATCCACGCCCTCGACGCGAGCCCGTGACATTCCTCCGGTTCACTTCCTCACAAGCCGTACAATGCCAAGAAGATGGCAGCAATGGAGATCGACATCGTTCTAGTCTGAGTCACCACGATCTGTAGTGCCAAAATGTCTATGCAGAAATTACTACTTTCTCTGTCTAAATTATACACCGTTTTGATTTTTCGTTTTGGGTGCTGTTATATCCTGTTGTCCTTGATACCATCGATGAAAATTAGAGTATATGGTCTCTCCATTCTTTTTTTTTTCAACCACTCTAAAGGTTTGCACGTCTTTGTATTAATACAACACAATTAACGGTGTTCTAGGTGACTTAAGTAATATGTGGACGCTCAAACTCTCTCTAGTGTTACCGAGAGCTATGCTGTTACATTGGACACATTAAGATACATTTTGACTAGATATAATAAATTTATTATACATCTAGATATAATGTATATTAAAAAAAAGCAAAACGTCTTATAATTAAAAAGTCGAGTCAGGTTGCGCGCATGATCTAAGACACAAACGGTGCATGCTAAATCATTTTTTATCACCTATCATAATGGTGCCGCATCCCATCGAGCTGTTTGTTGCTCTATGTCCAAAATTATATTTCGTTGTGGTTTTGCTATGTACTAGATCCGTTCTAAAATAGTTTTACAGTACATTTTATTGTTCTGAAGTCATTTTTTTTCAAGCTTTGAATAGATATATAAAAAAGATACAAATCTTCATGATCTATAATAACTATCATTAGGTTAATAATGTGATAATATTTTCATAATAAACATATTACAAGATACAAATGTTTCTTTTTTGTGAATCTAGTCATATTTTGAAAATTTTATCTCAGCTCCTTGAAAAGTGAGATGTGCAGTTATTTAGAGGTGAGAGAGTATATAGATTTTGCTATGTAGCAAAATATACGTTATTTCTATACATAGTAAAAACTATAGATCCACAAAAGCCAAAATGACTTCTAATTTGAATTAGAATGAATAGTAAACACCCTTTTTTTTTCCTTCAAAACACATTGTTTTCTTTGTGACTTTTTCAAAAACATTGTGTGTATGTACATATCTATGTTTTTCCTTTTTTGTTGGCTTAGGCGAAACCTTCCCCTATATTAATAAATGACTTACCCTTCCTGTTTATATTAAAATAAAATGCACTTTGCGCTATTATATTGAGAAGGAGACAACACTATTTAATATTGGACATACCATTTGAAGTGTCTATATATATACCACCGGTGTGAAATAAGGGCCATCCATGTCCGATTTTCCAACCCTCAATTGAAATACTATAGTGGATCCATTTTTTTCTACGGTACCTTCTCTTCAACATCCCAACCTCAAACCTTCACATTCTACCTGCCAACCAACTGCAAACCCATGCTTGGTCCTCTTCCTCTCTCCCTGAACTTATGACCATAGAAATTATTATAATTTGTTGTGGAACATAAAATTTGCTGATTAGTTTTAATATAATGAAATTATATAAATTAAAATTATCTCTAGTTATAAAAATCCATATAAGTTTAATTATAGGTTACCAAAAAATCTGGTCAAGGGGGAAAAAACCAGAATTTTAAAAAATAAACACATCACTGGAGTGATCTGGGCCTGGGCCTAGGACATGCTGGATCAGACCGAAACAGCATCCAGGTCTGCTCGAGGCCCATGTAAATTTCATACAGCCCCGATCCCGGCGTTTTACCCCTGCGGCCTCCGTGGCTTTGCCTCTTCATCTTCACTTTCCCCCGCCCCCGCGTGCACGACGGTCGCCGCCGCCGCCGCCCTAACCCACGTCTTCGTCAGGTATTCTTCGGGCCCCTTCGCCGGCGAAGATTACGCCCACCCCTTCTCTTCCTTTCATGCTGTGCGGAAACCGAGCACTCAAACCCTAGTTCCAGCTATTTGTTTTCGAATCTGATCTAATTACAAGCGCATACATGTCCTGTGCCTGCTAGCTTCGATGTTATGTTTGCAAAAATTATCGGGTGTTCATGCCCTCCGCGGTCCGCGCCTTGGCTCGGGTTAAATATGTACTTGGTCTTGGTGGCTAATTAGCCAACCACACACAGCAGTCACACCATGGCAGCAACCCCTGTGTGGATGGTCAGTAAGCCCACCTATATTAACTCGTGTTGTGCCAATCGAAGGGGTTACTCTGCCTTAGTGTGGTTCCTTCTCTGACACATAACTCACAACTCCGCATGAACGAACTATTTTTTTTAGTTTCCTGTAGAACAATCGGCAAGTGTTTTCTTGGCAATTTTTTTTTTAACAAAAAGAGATGCTAAAATTTAGTGCCTGTAGTGCTCTTCTGGACTTGATGCAAAAGGACTGTTCTCGTTTTGATGTTCTAAAACGTCTTCGTGTTTTATCTTGAGGTTTATGGCATGGTGACTCATTAGCGACTTGCGTATTTTCAGTTGTGCAACTGGTAGTAGGTTCTCCTAGATATGGTTTCCGCGGTTATGTCTTGTATAATTGGCCCTTCAGGCTGCAGTTGCAGACAGTGCTGCCTTATGGCATACTGTCACTGTACCTCTAGTTGTCTTTTTGTAAATTTGTTTACAGAAGAGTCTCTGAACAATTAAGGGGTACTATTAAACTGCTCTTTCTTTTCAGCTCATCACTAGTAACTATTTTTGCTATTAATCTGAAATATCCTCAGTCCTAACTTTGGTCAAGTACTGTTAGTATCATGCTATGCCCTTATTCTTTAAAAAAGAATGAGGGACTATATGTTTCACAATTCTTGCATACACCAGTCCCTTTCACAATTTTTGTGCCTTGAGAATGAAAACTAGAGCATCTTTTGATGCACTATTTTCTGTTTTTGTGTCTTAACAATGAAAATGAGCATCTGTTGATGCACTATGTTTCAATTTTATGTTTCTTCTTAGAACCAGTGTTCAATTGTGTCTAGACATTCTATGACCTGCCAGTGTTGAGTGGACATAATATCTCCTGACAGACAATGATAAGATGTCCTATTTTGGATTAATACTGAATATTTGACTAGGTAATCCACAGCTTAGCTGTCTTCATGTCATCTGTGGTTACAGATATATGGTGTGGTTAGTATCTTGCTCAGAAAGACGTCCAAAACAGACTTATCTCATCCTGGAGTCAATTGGTTCAATTAATTGCATGTCTCTATAACTTCGTGGCTTTCATAAATCATACTTGTACTCGTGATGGTTGACTGGAATATGCATTTTTGCTTATTCTAAATTTGTGAAATACTCCAATTATTAGGTTACACTACCAATGTGACTCCTGAAAGCCTAGTTCGTTCTTGTATGATTGTATTGCACAATGCCAAACCCCATTGAGACATAGTTTTTTAAACAAGTCACTTAGGCTGTGTGAAGCAAGCTCAGTTCCCTTTGGGAAATCGGGAGTACTGTATGTTTGTCATTTTGTACGTGTTTCTTTTGGGTGATGAACTGATTTTTCTCGTGCTATGGCTTACATCTGTTTTCATCATTTGCAGTTTTTCGTGACAATGTCTGGTCATACCCAACCTGAAGGACCACACCAACTTGATTCAAAACGTGCTGTGAACTCATGCCGAAAGAATGTACCCGGCACATCATTCGTATCAGATTTGAGAGATCACATCCACGAGTTCATCAATGCCTCTGCAGATGAACACCGGACATGCTTCACAAAGACTATCAAGAGGATGTTCCAGATGTCAAAGACTGTCACTGAGAGATCCTCTGAAGCTGAGGAAGCTGGATCCGAAAGTGTCTTGCCACTTCAGACCACAGTGTCGCGGTAGAAGTGTCTACACTTTATATTGTCTCAGTAGAAATAGGATAACATGTTAATAAACTAGTTAACTACGGGCTCTCAGGTAGTCAGGTGAGGAAGTAGTTCTCAGGAAGCATGATTATCTTGTGTAGATAGCACTTTTCCACAGTTTTGACTGGTTTAAGATGCCCAGCTACATGAGGCATTTCTGTAACAACTGACCTGTGCAAAAATAGAACAAAAAGAAAAGAGTCATCTTTTCCACACAATTTGTGTGCAAAAACTAATATTGCCTACAGGTTTCTTTCCGCACTAGCTGGATCATACTACGTAAGACTTTCCTTCTTCTTTTTGCAGTCTCCTTATCTTTTTGTTTGGTGGTGGATGAAGCTGAAAAATACTAGCTTAGACCAGCAGGAGTCTTGTTAGAGAGCTGTACCAAACTAGGAGTCTTGCTGAAGAGTCATACCAAATAGGGCCTAAACTAGCATGAGTCCTGGCTGGGCCCATACAGCCACTTGGCGCCTTTGATATTGTCGTCGTCTCGTCGACGGTGAGCTCCGCCTTCTTTTCCCGCGGGCTGAGGCTTGGTTGCACACGAGACACGACCGCCTTTGGCGACGACGCATGCCCCAGCCTGAGGACGTGCCCAATCTCGACACCTGAGTGCGTCATTCCGTGTTCCATGTCAACCCGTCATTGTGGCTGCTCTCATATGGTGGTCTGTGGGCTCTTCTTCTACTCTTCTAGTATGAGATCCACAACTAAAAGCGGCTATGGCAGAGAAGCAGTTTTGCTAATGAGCCCAACAGATTAAACTGAACGGTTTATATAGAAGCCAGCTAGATATAGTTGATTCGGTGGTCAAACTTGTGTTGATTTATTTATGCAAATATCATCGGGTTTAATTTTAAAAAGTTTCAAGGCAAAAACGGGTAAACACGCGATTGAGACGGAACTAATATATAACGCGTATAACACGAAGTTCTTGAAGTTTCGAACCAAAGCATCATCAGAATTCAGAAAATAAAAATACGGGCGCTTGATGAAGAGCAGACTTATATATTGTTCCATTTCCATCATACTATATACTTATCCATGCTCATTTATTTTGAGGTACGGTACTGTATTTTGTAACTGTGGTCCGTCGCCAGCATAAACATGGAAGTTTTTAGTTTTGTTCTTTTAGATAGATATAATACTGACTGATGCATATATTGCAACCCAGTGAATTATGCACGGTCGTCGTCGTCAGTTCATGCGGAAGGAGAAACCGGCCGGGGCGAGGCGGAAGACGCCGCCGAGCATCCCGGCGAGCGAGCCCTGCAGGTAGGAGGCGAGTGCCCCCGCCGCCGGCAGGCTGGCGTTGCACTTGGCCAGCGGCGTATCCACCACCAGCTGGCAGGTGCCCACGAGCGCCGCCAGCGCGTTGGTCAGGTCCGCCTCGATCGCGAACGACCCGTTGCGGCTCGTCGTCCCGCCCGCCACCACGTTGCCGCCGCACCGCAGCTCCACGTTGGCGTCTGCATAGCATATGTATATGCATGCACGGCAGAGGCCAGAGAAGCGCACGTCGGTACGTGACGTGATGTTATAACATCATCATCAGTTGCAAAGTCCAGAGGTAATAAGTATGACGGAAGTTTTTGTCGCATGCACGCACACGCACCTGGGAATGCCGGAGAAGTGGCGGCGTCGATCAGCGTGCCGGTGTTGCACGGCACGACGCCGGTGACGACGAGCTTGCCGAGCCTGCTGGTCTGCGCGGAGGCGGTCGTCGAGCACGCCGCGGTGGCCACCGCAACGGCGAGGAGGAGAATCGACGCTTTGTTGGCTGTTGCCATTGGCGGAATCGGAGTAAGAATTAAGTTATGAAAAGCACTGCGACGATGGTGTGTACGTATGTACTGCTGCTCGATCTCGACCGGGAGCTCGTTCGTTCGTCTTGCTGTGCTACCAACTTACTACCTACTACTGCGATGCTATGATAGTTGGTTTATATAGACTGGAAGCCGGTAGTGGTTGGGGCTCAGGTGAATCCAGCTGTCCAGATGAAATAGGAGTACTCCACTGCCGGCGAGCTTTCGACGACGACGACCGAATTTTCTGTCATACTCCTATATGTGTGGCTCTGCTGCAGAGTTCCGTTGTGCCTTTTGGAACGGGTCGCGCAGGCCTAGAACCTAGGGGAGGGCACTCTGCACCACCCAAATCGCAGGGAAAAGTGCTTTAATTCGGCAAGGCGAGATTTTCTAGTTGATGTCGGCAAGTGTTGGTTCCACCGAGACAGACAGTGGTCGCCGTCCCGTTTCCACGTCTGGTTTTCAGCATCACTGCTCCCTCCGCTGCTTTTTTTTTTCACGTGTAGCTTTTCCGGAAAAAATTCTACGGGTGCTGCATTTAGGGGCTGGTTGGTTGCTTGCTCATCAATTTTGCCTGGCCAGGCACCAATCTAGACCCTTGATTTTGGATGCTTGGTGACAAGGATTAGTTGTCTGACGAGCATTTGTCTGCCAGGGCAAGAACTGAACAGGCCTTTAATTTAGCCTATCGTGCGACACCGGTGATTGGTCAGATCAGCGATATATGTGTGTCCCGGAACAATCATCGTATCTAGGCATAAGGTTGATCTGAATTTTTCAAACCATAGTTTGATGCCTAATTTGATTGATTGTTGTTCTGAACTTTGCGGAACTGGGTTATAGTGTGGAAGTGATGATAATGTATTCACCGCAGTAGTTGTATATGACAAAATACTCTGTGCTCGTGTTGTGTCTATGCGCTTCAACTTTTTCCTCACCACCTCGGGTGTTGGTGTCGCCGTAGTGGATACATCTTCTTCTTCATAGCAGCTACCTCGTCGTTGGTGGATACAGTCGCCTTCCTCTTCGCAAGGACTACCTAGTTATTTGTGGATGGATGGATGGATATTGAGCTCTCCACAACGGCTACCTAGTCATTTGCCGATGGATGCCGAGCTCTTCGCAGTGGTTACCTGGTCACTTGCGGATGAATGAGTCTATCGGTGGATGTTTTACCACCATGGCTTCACCCACCCCTTGTTGGTGACCCTTGCGTGGATGTATTTTTTTTTCTTTGGCAGCCATAGTCAGTTGGTGTTTAGAGGTGGAGGTCCCCCATGTATTTTTGTTGTTCGTTTGTGTCTTTGGGATTTCGCTGGTATTTCTAGGATTACCCGCGAATGTATGTATCCATGTTCCGGCTTTTCTTATGACCCTTTCTCTTAATGAAAAACGGGTAAAAGATGCGATCGCAAAAAAACGTTACCAACCTCAACCAAATCAACACTCAGATCAAATGTAGTAGTAATCAACTCTCTAGAAGACTCTAGAAGCTTCTAGATATAAGGATGAGGGCAGGAGGAAGGGGAAGGGGATGGGGAAATCTTGCCGCAACTAGCCTCGAGCTGCAGCCCGCCGAATCGCCGATTCATGTTCAGGTTCTAGTCCTTCGACAGTTCTTCTGCTCGGTTGGCTTCTGTATATGTATCACACTGCAACTCGCATGGCTTCTTTCATGGGCCAAGGTAAGTCTACAGTCTACTGCTGGAGCCTATTTTCTCCTCCAACCCAATAGCTAGATTGGCCCATAGCCCATAGGTTCCTGATAGTAAGGTATTTAAAATCTTCTAAAGACGATTTGTGCACCAAAAGAAGGCCAACCATTGGGCCACGTCACTTGCTTTTGTATCTGCCATAGGATCTAAAACTAACGGCATCAGGCATATCAACGTGGCCAATACTAAGTCCCGATTCTAATGCCGTCACGAAGCCTCGGGAAGGCTTCGGAAAGTCCCGGGCAGAAGATAAATCATCCTTTTCTCCAGTTTCTTCCACTCCTCGCTAGATGCTGTTCGTCCCATTCTTATCGCCGCCATCAGAAGCACCGAAGAAAAGCACCAAAGAAAAATCTCGCCTCAATGGAAAAGGTACTCTATCCTCTTTCCATGTCTGGTTTCCCTTTTCCGTTTCAAAAAATCTTGCTCGGTCAATGGTCCCAAAAAACCCTAGCGCACATGTGCCATGTCCTTTTACGCTTATGACAGGCTGCTTAAATATATATGCCTTTTTTTGCTCGCAAAAAATATATATATGCCTTTTTTTTGTTTTATTATGTCCTTTAACTGAGTCTCAAAAAAAAAAACCCTTAGGCATGAATGCCTGGAGCAAAAGAAGAACATGCAGTTGCTATTTTGATTATCAAGATTTATATCTTGAGAGGAATGAGGAAATGGCTTATATATTAGCTAAAAACATGTACTAATGAATCTCGCTTGAGTAGATTCTTTGATAACATCACATAGACACTTATTACATGCTCCATCCATTTTAAATTATAAATTATTTTAGTTTTTCTAATACATATAAATCTTAATGAATGATAAAAGTTATGTAGCTAAAAAAGATAGAACAACTTATAATTTTATAACGGAGAGTACCCTGCAGCTAGAAGCCACAGCGGTTGTAGCGCTTCTCCTACAGCACTTTCAGAATTTCAGATCACCAATTGCAGCAGCAGCTGCAGCCTCAATACATGATTATGTTAATAAATAATGAATGAATTTTTAAACCGGGTGTCCTTTCGCGTGTCGCGTGGTATACTGCTGCGGGCGTAGGTTTTGGCTTCTTCCAATTGTCCAGAGCATCTTCAAAAATTTCAAAATCCACTTCCAATCTTGATTTTCTTAGCAAGATTGTAAAAAAAAAAATTTTCTCTAAAGATTCTCTATCTGAAGTCACAGTCTTTCCGCACTTGGAAAAATCGACTCAATTACATGAACCACTTATATAGATTGGTCAATCTGAATGTGGAAGAATTTAAGGAAGAATAATGAGTATAACAGGTTTTCCAATACAAATGTACAAGAGACAAATAAAAGTTTGAGATTATCAAAACAAAATTTTCTTCTAAAATAAATTTTGAAACCAGAATAAATGTACTTCTAATATTTTTAACCACTTGAAAAACTCATTGGTTTATCAACTGTTTTTTAGTCTATCGGAGATGCTCGGACATGGCAATTCGCATCCTGCCATGAGCTACCTGACAGCCATAAACGTCGTCTCCCTCCATGCCTTAGCTCGCACTCATCCCTTTGTTTCATTCCACCACGGCAATAGTTGAAACACGTTGATCAGTTGCATCTCCGGCGAGGCAGAGCGTCGCAGAGCCACTTGCGCACCACCGCGCCACCACAACAAGATTTCCTCTTTGTTCCCCTGACAATGGAGCAGCAGACCGTCATCCTGTACCCGAGCCCCGGCGTCGGCCACATCGTCCCCATGGTGCAGCTCGCCAAGGTCATCCTCACGCACGGCTACGACGTGACCATGGTGATCGCCGAGCCGGCCGTCAGCTCGCCCGACTTCCGCATCGTCGACGTCGGCCGCGTCGCTGCCTCCAACCCCGCCATCACCTTCCACGTCCTCCCTCCGGTCCCGTACGCCGACCTCGCCGTCCCCGGCAAGCACCACTTCCTCCTCACGCTGCAGGTGCTGCGGCGGTACAACGACGAGCTGGAGAGGTTCCTCCGCTCCATCGTCCCGCGCCAGCGCGTGCACTCCCTGGTGGCCGGCATGTTCTCCACCTGCGCGGTCGACGTCGGCGCCAAGCTGGGCGTCCCCGTGTACACGCTCTTCGCCTCAGCCGCCGCCACCCTGGCCGTCGTGGCTCAGCTGCCGGCGTTGCTCTCCGGGAGGCGAGGAGCGGGACTCAAGGAGCTCGGGGACACGCCGCTCCGGTTCCTCGGCGTGCCGCCGTTCCCGGCCTCCCATCTCGTCA
>Ga0182004_10002961_pt1 | contig 13391 bp, 11 predicted proteins | sample Sormic07211540_1_FD_120479 | JGI IMG/M metagenome (GOLD analysis project Ga0182004, IMG submission 120479) | Endophyte microbial communities from Sorghum bicolor roots, Mead, Nebraska, USA - 072115-40_1 MetaG | ecosystem: Host-associated > Plants > Roots > Unclassified | place: USA: Nebraska...
GAATATATTAAAGATTTAAAGTATTTCACATGATATAGATGACATGGTTATTTTTTATAATTAATATGAAATGACATGGACTTAGTGGAGAATGATGTGGACATATTGCATGAAGAGATAAAAATATTTGGTGGATCACTTAGTGGGGAATGATGTGGACACTTTGCATGAAGAGAGAATTCATCTAGTGGGGTTTAGCTTTATAAGAGTTATAGATTGATGAGAAAATACATGGGCCCTACTCACTTGTTACCCAACAAGCAGGAGCGACGCCAGGTTCAGTTTGCCTGGTGCCTTGGTACCCGGGTAAAAAGATATTTTACCACTAAACATCCTCACACTTAGCATATACTTTAAGAAAATCATATATACTACTTAAGCTGTGCACCAGGGTCAATTCTGTACTGGATTCGCCCCTGCCAACAAGTTTCAGGAAGAAACAAGGAAGGGGGCAACGAGTAGGAGAAATGGGAATTTGTTCCGATGATTGAATTTAACTTAAGATAATATTGTCAGTTTTCACCACCTGCTGCTCTATAATACTAGTGGTAGCAAATATATCATGTCATAAAACTGTAAAATGCCGAATACAGAAAGAGGGAAAACAACATGAATGAATGCATATTCAAGTTTACATAACAAAAACCATCCATCATGGTTTGTATGGAGACATGGATGCTGGATCAAGATATAGCTTTGAAGTTGGCAATCGACATGCATACTGTACATCAAACTTATCATTACAAAACGGCCACTATCCATTCACTTCTAATGTTAGATATCGATTTGTTGGAACAAGTCTAAGGGTGCAAAATCCTGACACATACATGATACCAATTGGCATGCATAGTCTTAACTCTTGCAGAAATTAGCACCCACTGCCAGTGATGAATACAGAGCACAGCAACCCCGGAACTGAGTTATTATCGCACAGAGCAGTGTGGAATACTCACCTTGGTCCTCTCCTTCTGGGTGTACGGAGAATACCACTTGGTGAGCCTCACCTTACCCTGGCGGCTGATCAGGAGCACGAAGTTAATCTACAAAAGCGCACAGAAAAGGCTTCAGATTTCAAACGAGATGCAGTGCAGTGCTAGATCGTAACCGCCATCTACAGGAACCCGCATGAGCAGCGCGTCCGGCGCAAAACACAAGGGCACAGATCATATGATCACGGGGGAGAGGGGCGGATCTTACCATGGCGGATGGACAGGAGCCGCCGTAGCACGATCTGGATCCTGCGTGGGCGGAACACAGGCGTGTAACTGAGGTCAGATCCGGACGCAAATAGCTTACAGCACCGGCGGAGCCAAGGCCCGGCCACCCTGGGCAGCTGGCCGGGCTCCCACGGGAACAGCAACGGCGGGAGGGGAGAGGGAGGTGCGTACGCAGGGTCGTCGGCCGGTTCGTGGAGGACGCAGGCGAGGGCGCGAGGCGACTGGCGAGAGAAGGTGGGGGGAGCCGCCGAACGCCGCCGCCGAGCCTGGGACTGCCCCTCCGTCGCTGGACGCCGCCGAGGGGGAGCCGCCACCACGCGCGGAAGATCCGATCCTTGGGACCGAGCCTGGCGCTGCGAGGGAGATGAGCGTCGGCGCTGGGAGCCGGCGGTGCGTTGGTTTGATGGACGACTAAATAAAAGCCCATACAATTTTTTTCTCTTTTCTTTTTCATTTTTTGATCAACTTCTATTTTTTTCTAACATCTTTTGACAAATTAGCACCTATATAATTTATATATATATATAATAATATATGTTAGAGATCGTACTAATGTTCCCAGAGCCCAATCACACATTGTGACATAATGATTTTTTTAAAAATATTTTTTTTAAAATACAAATCCTATTAAGGGAAATTATGAAAATTTTCCCTCACACATTTCCTCTAAAAAGGAAAGAGGAAAGATAGACAAAAACTTATGTATTCATTTTCTCTTTCTCAATTGCTCTCCACTCTATTCTTTATTTATTTAATTTAAGATCAAAATTGTAATGTCTACTGAACTCTTAAGGGATTAGGAACGGTTGAACATACTTAAACTTAGTCAGCGAGTCACTACTCTCTTAGCACTTAACCTCTCTTATAATCTTTCATTATGTTTTTTCTTGTTAGTATTACTATGACATTACGCCTAGGCTTCATAAAACTTTTGGCTCCGTCACTAGCTTACAGAGGGTTTGGGGTGGTCAGTTCCGCACAGCGGGAATGGAAGGAAGGGAAGTGCGTACCTGCGTTTGCACAGTGGGTGCTCGTTTACCGGCGGCGAAGGGCCCTACGAAGAGGTCGCCGCCGTTAGCTCACCGTGGCCGCCGGGAATGAAGGCACGCGAGAGGAAGACTAGACAACCGGTTGGGGAAGTGCGTCGGGGAGATCTAGCTCGGTTGGTCGGTGGACTCCACAAGGAAGGAGAACGGCCAGCCTACAGGCCCACGGTAGAAAGTAACGGGCTTGCGGATCGGAGCAGCTCAGCTCGTGCTGAATGGTGGATATGGGCTCACCCATGGCTGGCCTTGCATGCTTACCTTTTCTATTTTTTTTCTTTTTGATTTGATCGTTACAACCAAACAATTAAGCACTTTTTTTTATTGGCAACATACTAAGACTATCTGGCGTATATAATTTATATATATATAGCTAATGGGTTAACCACTCCTAGGTCTTTATGCTCGGAATTGGTTAATTGGCAATAGGGATAGTGAACAAAAGCTGATTTTAGTGGGTGTCAACACTCTTTTATGGGCTATTTGGGGCCTGTTTGGTTCACTTCCAAAATTTACCAAGCCAAGGATTTTGTGATTTTGACTAATATTTAGTTGGCTATCAAAACTTACCAACTTTTCACATTTGGCTTGTCAAATCTTTGTCAATTTTTGTACCCAAATTTTGGTTGTCAAATCTTTGGCATGCCAAATTTTGGTTGCAAACCAAGTAGGTCCTTGGTATACACGGAGCGATGTTGTTTTTGTAAAAAAATCGATTTATTTATTTTATGCAAGTTACCTTAAGGGAACATAATGGCCACATTTTTGGGCATTGTTACAATGTGAGGATGGAAAGGAGACCATCACCGGTGAGCCAAGCACTAGAAGTTTTGCGTTATTTGCATTGGACTTTTTTTTTTGCCAAGAGTGGATGGATGAGTAATAATAGACCTTGCTTATAATCACTTTGATTCACTTGAGTTCTCGTTCCCGCTTTTACAGCAAATAGCTAAAGATTTTATAAGAACTTGGCTATGTGTAGGGGCAGAGCTAGGATTCAGATATTAGGGGGCAGGTTGTAGCGTCGATGGTCCTGTATGGATACGATCCTGCCATAAAATCAAGGTCGCCGTCAAAACTCGTGGTAGTTGAGTCACGCATAGTGAAGAGAATTGTCATCACCACAACCTGTTTGGTGTGATTGTTCATATCGAGGGAAATAACTTTGTATATTATGAAAAAATTTTCATCACCACAATATGTAATTTAGGATGTATTATGCCAAGTCTTAATATAATCACCCTTCCCTTCGCAAAAAAGGTTCACATCATGTTTATTTTATTAGACACTTAACATTAGACAATTGAAATATATATTTGAGAAAAACAATCTACAATTGATTGAGAAGGCTTGTTTACTTATAATTTCTAGTAGTGATTAGTCTATTAGTTAGTGAGAACTAACAAAGATTGTACAAAGTTAAGGGGGTAGGCCCTGCCTGCCCCCCATTGTGTCTGCCCATGACTGCGCTTGCAGAGGCTAAATTTTTTTTTCTATTATCTAAAAATTTCTATTTTTTGAAGGTGTATATGTGCTAATGAAGTTACAGCGACTTTTATATGTTGTTCAAAAATATACTTAGTATATACATATAGACCATACCTCTAAAAACATAGGAATAACACATATGACATATTATGAACTTCATATCAAACGCGATGTGCCTCACCGCCCATTAGTTACTCTCCATGTCTCTATTTCCATTCAAATGGGACACTCCACTGCTGCACAACCTCATCGTCACTAACTGCACCGGTGCCTGTTGTGGATCTGAGCCTATCTCAAAAGTTAAACCAATAGTTTCAAGGTTCAACGATGACTTGGGAACTCTCAGATAGATCACCACAGACGACAGTGGTCGCGCGCACGTGTCGGGTAAGAGGCTCAGTGAAACAAGTCATTTTTCCTGTGCATACTCTCCTGATGCCTTCCACTCTTAAAGTTGTTCCTCTTTGTTTGCTCACGAACTATTCTTTTCTTGGATTGTTCATTGAAAACAATGAAGTGAGCAAAGAAGAGTAACCGATATGATGCCAAGGTTGTAAAAGGGAATGGAGTCGGGATTATTTAAAGGTCCACACGGCAAGAACATCGATATGTCACCAAGGATAGCTGAGTAATGGGTGAAGAAATAAATTCCATGTTAAGTAAGTAGGCAGAGGATGTGCAATTAAGTACAGAGAAAAATGGACTTAAAGATCAGTCAGCACTCAACACACACATTTTAGAGAAAATTACACCATCATCACGTCTCAATTTCATCGTGCGGAATGGTCAGAATATTTATATTATATTACATAGTCGAGCAAAACTTATTGAAAGATACTCCCTTCATCCTACAAAACTATCATTCTCACTTTGCAAGAAGTCAAATATTTTTAACTTTAACAAAATATGTACAAGAGGATTATTAATATTTAGGCATAATAAGTATCATTAAATTATTCATCAATTATATTATTATAATAAGTTATTTGGAGACACAAACATTGTATATATTTACTATAAACCTAATCAAATTTAAAATAATTTAACTGGCTCAAACTCTTAGGTGACTTTCTTTTTGGGATAAGGAGAGTATAATGGCAAAATATTCAGTGCAAACTACATCTTCGGTGCAATCCATGAAAACCCAACTAAAATCATACCCCCTCCGTACCTATAAAGAAAGTCATTTTGGACAAGATTTGAATCAAACATTGAGAATATAAATCATCAATAACTTTAAGTTGTTGAATTTGAAAATATAAAAACCATATGAATAGATTTGACTTCAAAAATATTTTCATAAAAATATACATGTACTACTTTTTATAAATATTTTTATAAAAATAAGGAGTCAAAGTTAGGCTTTGGTGACCGTGTCAATGTTCTAAACGACTTTCTTTATAGGTATGGAGCACGCGCTAGATCCGGCCTCCCCGGACACACCACCGCCGGATCTCGGAGGGATCAAGGAGGAGTGCCTGCCGCCTTCGTTGTGGAGGAGATGGGTGTGCGACTACCGTAGCCAGGCCCTACGTCGTCGGGAGAGAGTGGAGGGAAGGCCAGAGGGAGAGAGAGTGGAGGGAGGGCTGGAGTGACAACATCAGAGGGAAAACACGCGTGAGGTAGAGCGATGGCGCATTTGAGGAAGAGAGGTCCCCCTGTTTTGGGAGGGAGAGAGAGTGGAGGGGAACCGAAATCCTAACTCGCCTTATATATGATGAGTGATAGCGGGCCGAAGTATGGGCTGTTTGGGCTACTATTTTTGGAAGCGGGCCATATAGCTTGCCCTCCTCTAAAAATGTACTTATGTCGCCTCCGAAAATAGATTATTTTTGGAGACGGTTGCCGTAAGACGACTGCCTCCATAAATAAAAAATACATATCTCTGTTAATTGCAGACATTAATTGAGGTGGTTTTATTTTGTGACTGTCTCTGTTAATAAAAGGACACCGTCTTGTAAAATCTTTTGTGTAGTAGTGGAAAATAGATCAAATTGAACAAAAGTCATGTATGCCGACTAGCTGTTAACTCAAAGCTTTTTGGGTTCGCAACTATGCGTAGTAGCTTCATGTTGCTTGCTAGAATAAGTAGTCTGTAGTAACTCATTTCATCAAGACCGGCTACTTATAGCTAGCACGGTTCTGAATACACAATAAGGTTTAGTTCGCGAAAAATTTTGGGTTTCGCTATTTTAACACTTTCGGTTTTATTTGACAATTATTATTTAATTGTAGACTAACTAGGATCAAAAGATTCGTCTCGCAAATTACAGGTAAACTATGTAATTAGTTATCTTTTTTATCTATATTTAATGCTTCATGCATGTCCTGCAAGATTCGATGTGACAGGAAATCTTGAAAATTCTTTGGAACTAAACAAGGCCTAAGGTTGTGCGGCACGGATCTGATTAATTTATAGATGTAGCCCCTAATACTAATAGTACAACTAGATTTATGTCATGTACTAGAGTTTATGTAGACGACAGGTGCTATAAAACTAGCTACTCCGTTCCAACCATCACCTCGATCAGCAAGTTTCTTCACAACAATGCAATATATTCCTCACACACCTTCATCTCTTGTTTGGTGAGTGCTTGTGTGCTCCTCACCTTATTGGTTTATTTCTCGCACCTAAAATCGTTTTTAGCCGTGCTTTGATATGTACGTGACACATGCATCTACAATCCATATTGGAAAGAGCGGCATCAGGAGAGAGGATATTACTTTCGTAGTAGCTGTCTGTGGCTGCATCGCTTCCTGTAGTCCAATTTCTTCGATTGGTCCTATATGCTGAGTATGTTGGTGCAATCCCATCATGGCCTCAATTGCTCAATTCGGGGCAAGAGCAAGGGTAGTGGGAGTAGCTGCGTCGTTGCATTTAATGGAAGGAGCTGAGGACGATATAGCACCCTGTTAAATAACGGGCACAATAACTTCAATAGCAGTTTATTACCTTGAAAGATTAGAGCAACAATATAGCTGGCTGAAATCAATATTACTATTTAGCTATGTCTTTCCCTACAAGTAGCTTTCACAATCAAAGAAATAAGCTCTTCTCTATTTGCCTGTGGATCATCCTGCTAGCATTCGATGATAAACAGAAGTTTTATCATTCCTTCGATCGTAGACAGCTGCCATAGATCCCCCAAAACAAAAACGGATTTCTAATTATCTCCATTATTATTCGATTGATTACGGGTCAACCATTCTTTCAAATTTAGAGAAAATAAGATTGGCCAAAGATTATAAGGAATAACCTGTTCCCAAATTCCTCTTGCATGAAAGCAGTCATGTATGTCAAGTTGTCAACACAAAAGTAGCTAGTGGACAACAGATAAAAGAGCCAGCAAAGCAAACGTTTGTGGACGTGCTTAAGAGTTTAATAATACAGTAGTATTATTTTTAGAGCGATGCGGAACAGGATTCCTGCACAAACACTGCAGGATAACTTGTCTATATATTCATGCTGAATTTATCTAGGAATGAACTCATTTTATTAGACCTTGTTTGGATGCATATGTATCTGTGTTGAATTGGGATTGGAGTGGGACTTAAACTAATTTTCACTCTAATCCCACCTCACACAACACATTGATTGATGTGGATAGATGTGTATCCAAACAAGGCAATACTTGAAGTGAAACTTAAACTAATTTCAACTACAATGCATACGAATATTTATATTCTTTATGCCAACTCTATTAATTTGTTCATGCTTTCTTCTGTGCAACGTAGCTAAGGTGCCTAGAACTTCAATTAGATGGGTACATTCAACACTGTTTTGATAGTTGCGGCTGAGGAGTGTTAGCGCTTGGGGTACCTGAATTTTTTGGAATGTCTTCTTGCATTGGCTTAGAGGATGCAAGGGTGGGAGCCAGCCTCACCAAAGAACCTTATAACTACCCCCTTGCCTCAAAGATTGGGTTTTTGTTTAGATGTGCATGTATTCATCTAAATTCACATGTATTGAAGTGGATTGGAGTTGGAGTGGAATTAATAAACTAAATTACATTCTATTCCATACCAACACATGTGGATTAAAATAAATACACATGTATCCAAACAAGGCCTCACTTGGGTTTCTCTTGAAAGTATGTGATTCTCGGAGGTCTTGCCAAGAGGCTCTAGGTTGGCTATCCGGCTGAGCTATGACCATGATTTAGTGGAGGAGTTTATTGCTACTGGACTCTGGCTCTTGTGTGGTAATACTTGGAAAGAATTCAGTATGGAGATAGTGTATCTTCCCCACTATAGTCCGGGTCACAGTGTCCCCTTCCCTTGGTTTAGGGTTGCGAAGGCTGAGGGTGAGACCGATGAGGCCATTGTCCAGTGGACGGAGGGCTCGGCGGTGGAGATTTTAGGTGATTACTCAGACAAGGAGCATGCTTTGCGGATTGCGATCCTCGGGAGGGCTCTCTGGCTGAACTTTGTCTTTGAAGAGCTCAGGGTGAAGTACACGGTGAGAAGGTGATTCTAGAAAAGGTATGACGCGCTAGTGCCAAGTAGGCGTTGCTTTGAAGGCTGGTCTCTTAATTTGGAATGGAGGGAGTATATATAAATCTAGTTAAACATTGAAAAAAATAATTGACCTGATTCTATCGGTTGATAGATGAAGCCGGATATAAACTATTCTTTATCTAAAAAACATGAGAAAAATTTGAGTAGCATGAACCCATACTGATACTCTTTTTGAGACGGACGGTATGCTAATGAAGTTACAACAACTTTTGTATGTTGTGAAAGAAGATACTTAGTGTATATTATACAAATATGGAGTGTATACTACTAAAAATATAAGAGTAGCACATATTATGACTTTTTTTAAACCAACTGACAGACTATTCATTCACTATATCATTACATCGTTTGTCAAGAATTGTAGAATAAAGCTAGGGGGTTCATCGACCTAGGTACAAGTTTGTCTTTAGTTGCATAGCTCTCTTTGCTAAATTATGAGCTACCTGATTTACCTCCCTACTGCAATGCTCAATTGTTATATCCTGGAATCCACTCCATATGATATTAATTCATCATACAATGCAGCTGCCGAAGTCGCTGAGAAGCCTCCATTCTCCATCATTTGTACCACCTCCATACAATCTGATTGCACGATCAATCAATTAGACCAAATATATTGTGCCAGCATCAAACCTTCTTTTAAAGCATATGCCTCTGCCATAAGTGTATCTATTAGATGAGGCACAAAACTGTGAGCAGCTGCTAGTGCCCCTCCTGGGCAGTCTCTGATGATAGCACCTACGCTGCCACAACCATTTTCTTCATTAAAAGCAGCATCAACATTGACCATAACCTTTCCTTCCGGAGGTTTCTTCCATCCTTGTTTCAATTTTGATCCTTTTTTCCCAACTACTTTATAATTCTTGGTTAGCACCAAAATTGACATGGCTGTCCTTGAAGGTTTTTGGACAGTCTCTCCATGCACAATTTGCCGTCTTTCCCACCAAATATACCAGCCGACAGTAAGGGTTAATTCCGTAAAACCCACTTCAAGCACCTGTATCTGCTCATTCCTTCTAATAATCTCGTCTAGGATCACCGAGCCTGATCGGTCTGTTTCCAAGAGATGTTGAATCATGTCCCATACACCAAGTGAACATCATACTTGTCTGGCTCGGTTACACGTGAAAATCATGTGCTTGATATCTTCTGCTACGTTGTGACAAACTGGGTATCCTCCTTCTCCGACATGCCTGTTAGCAAGGATAGCTTTGCATGGCAATAGCCCCTTGAGTGCCCGCCACCCAAATATCTTTATCTTCCCTGGTAGATTCAGCTTCCACAAATTCTTCCACATATTGGTTCTTGTTACAGTATTGGCTTGCTCTTGATTACATCTCGACCCAAATTTGCTTTTCCATTGGCAATGATAGGCTAATCGAACTGAGAACAAACCGTTTCTGTTATAGTGCCAAGCTACTACATCCTCTCTACCAGATGTGATTGGTATCTACATTATCCGATAAATATACATTGGCCAGAAGATAGCTTTCAGCAGGTCCACGTCCCATGTTAAAGTAACTGAATTGATCAGTTCATCAACCGTAGACACAATATTGTTTCCTCTGGTCGTTTGGATTTTCAGATTGTGACTTGTCCGTATCCAATGGTCTTCCCAAATTTTAATTTGTGTTCCATCACCAACCCTCCAAATATAACCTTGTTTAAAGCAATCCCTTCTAGCTAGGATGCTTTGCCAAGTGTATGAACTCCCACTTTTTACTTTTGCATTTAACAATTTTCCATCAGGGTAATACCGAGCCCTCAGAACTCTAGCACAAAGAGAATCTAGGTCACTGAGCAGTCTCCAAACCCGCTTCACAAGCATAGCCAAATTAAAAGACTGTAAATCTCTGAACCCCAGCCCACCCATGGCTTTGGGTAGACACATTTTCCACCACTCTTGCCAGTGTATTCTCTTATGGTCTTCATCATCCCCCCACCAGTACTGTGAGATGGCACTTGTGATTCCTTTACAAATGGTTTTTGGAATACGAAACACCATCATCGTATATACTGGGACGGCTTGAGCAATAGACTTAATAAGAGTTTCCTTCCCTCCCGACCTCCATCCACACAAATTTGGTTCACCACCCTATCAATCAAATGGCTTCGTATAAAAAAAGTTGTGCCCCGCAAGCCCACTAGTTAATTTCCATGTCTCCATTTCCATTAAATGGCATTCCACTACAGCCCAGCCTCATCATTGTATCCACCGGTGGCGCTTCTTCTAACTCTGGGTACATATGGAACCGGTTGTTTAAGGCCGTCCACAATATGCTAGTGCAGCTATAAAATTTATGGGTCCAAATACAGTAGATAGAGCACTAGCTAGCAAAGCTACAGTGTGCAAAAATAGATAGAACCGGTGCTAGTTTTTAGGAGGAACCTACAAGTGAATAAACTATCATCTTCCTCTACAGCGTCCATTCAACTACTTTGAACTGCCATAAATTCTTCAACGGATGCAAGGTACCTTGGGTGGAATTGATTTGGGATAAACACTACAGGAATGCAAAATTACCAAGCTCCTCCACCCCAAAGGGTTCTTTTTGGTGGCGTGATGCTCTCAAGCTCTTGGACAAATATAAAGGACTTGCAAGTGTGTCCATAGCAAATGGACAGACATGCCTCCTGTGGGATGATCTATGGAATGGCCAAGTAAGCAAAATTAAATTCCCTGAGTTATACTCTTTCGCGAAAAATAAAAGTATCAACCTCAACACAACACAAAATGCGCCTGTTTTGCATGATTTTTTCAATTTGCCAGTGTCTGTTGAAGCCTATGCACGGTTATAGGAATTCCAACTAGAACTGTGAAACCTTGTACCCGGTGACATGAATCGACAGAGTATTGTGGAAGGCCTAAGGTCCAACGCCATTGGGACTTGGGACTAGTATCCGCTACGTCAGAACACCCAGCGGTGAAACAGTTAATGTGCATACTCTGTCGATGCCCCACACACTCTTAAATCTATTCTTTTTTTGTTTTTACGAACTGTTTCTTTAATTATTTGGATTACTCGTTGAAAATAATGAAATAAGCAAACAAGGGCAAGGTTTTTTTTTAAAAAAAGGAATGGGTCTGGATTATTTAAAGGTCGAGACGGCAAGATATCACCAAGCAAGGATATATAGCTGAGTAGTGGGTGAAGGAATAAATTCCATGTTAAGCGAGTAGGTAGAGGATAGTACAATTATTAAGCCATTCAACAATGTTTTTCTCTCACAACAAATCAGTCAATAGTACTTTCTATTTATTAGATCTTATGGATCAAGTAAGATATATATTTAATTATATTGTGACGTCTCAATTAGCTGTGCAGAACAATCACGTGCTTGACATTATATGTGGATGATATTACAACAGTTGAGCACAACATTATTAAAAGGTACAGTAGCGGTATATGTGTTGTCAGAACGAACGTGGCATCATGGTGTTGGGTCCAGCTATGGAAATATGTTTAGGCCCAAAGAAAGATGTTTTATAGGCACAACTATGTCATTCTCGACTGGCAGTAGCTTGTATTAAGCGAACCTAGTATTTATAGTTGTATTAATTTTCACTGATCATGTTATATGGCCACATACCACCACTGCAAATTATATTCCACTGGCGGTGTAAAAGGATTTCCACTGGTATTTCTTGACCGCCACTGGCAGTTCACTTAACTGAAGTGCCAGTGAAAATGCCTAATTTTCATTGGCGGTTTTATTAAGAAAACCGCATGTAATAATTGGTTTACACAGGCGGTTTATGAGTCGGGTCGGTCGTTTTCTTTGCACTGGCGCGTGATAACGGAAACCGCCTATACAAATTAGACACAACCACCACCTTTGAGCTTTTTTGTACTAGTGCGTAGGCCCCTCGGAAATTCGTTTCTTTTCTTGTGAGATATGTTACAAAGTTACAATTATTTGTAACTAGGAGGATTCTCTGCGCGTTGCCGCAGGTATGAAGAAGGAATACAAAATAGGTTAGAGTGTTAATCACTAAGAATCGGAAGATGTATATGTATGGTGTCGGTAATGCAGCAATACATATGAATAAATGATGTGGTTCGCTTATGTAAATACCTTGAATAAAGACATAATGATGTGTGTTAGTTGGATGTGTTAGTGGATGCTGATGTGGACACTTTGCATGACGAGATAATTAAATATGCTATGTGCTAATGAGATGTTGTAGTAGATGCTGATGTGAACACTTTGTATGGCAAGAGAAGTTGCTAGCGGGGTTTATCTTTATAAGAGATATAAATGAGCTCACCTACACAAGGAGGAGGTAGCCCTGTGTCTCGCTTACAGAACAGTGTAGTACTGTTTGTTTTGCTAATTGGGCTAGCTAACCCATGCCATGAGCACTATACTACACCACCGCACTCTATCCTAATCTTTCAGAACTTTACACGTCCGGAAGCAACCTTACATGTTTTAGGATCTGTCCTCTCTTTAGTCGTGGTTAGTTGTGATATCAACACAGCGCTATCTGACTCAAGCATCCCCTTGAGATCGCACTCACTCCGCAGCAAGCTGCTTCAGTCCTTTGAGGCACTAGTGTGTGACCGTAGAAGCACTAGCTTCCTGACGTCAATGATGCGTTAACTATCAGCTACTTGAGCACATACCGTGAATGAAACAAGTCACCTTTCCTTGCGTACTCTCCTGTTGCCTTCCACTCTCAAAGCGATTCATCTTTGTTTCCTTACGAACTGTTCTTTGGATTACCAGATTAGCATGAGCAGAGTAGCTGACGGTGTGAAGTCTATCTACATGTACGTTGTTGTAGGGTGAGAAGGAAGGGAGTCTGGATCATTTAAAGGTCTAGATGGCAAGATGTCACCAAGGAAAGGATAGGCGAGAACTATGCATTTCTAGTTGTAGCCTCTATCCTACTAGATAGTACAACTAATTTATTATATCTTGTCGTGTACTCCCTCCGTCTCAAAAAGAGTGTCGTTTTAGAATTTCAGACATCTTGTTTGATCATCCGTCTTATTCAAAAAATTTTACATAAATATTATATATTTTGTTAAGACCTATTTTATCATTAGAGATACTTTACTAATGATTTATTTATTTTATAATTTACATAAAATTTTTGAATAAGACGAACGGTCAAACA
>Ga0182004_10002962_pt1 | contig 13385 bp, 10 predicted proteins | sample Sormic07211540_1_FD_120479 | JGI IMG/M metagenome (GOLD analysis project Ga0182004, IMG submission 120479) | Endophyte microbial communities from Sorghum bicolor roots, Mead, Nebraska, USA - 072115-40_1 MetaG | ecosystem: Host-associated > Plants > Roots > Unclassified | place: USA: Nebraska...
GGTCATGATACCTTGCCATATATAGGATATCATGTAAAAGATAACTATTATGCCTACCGTTAACATGCCTTTTATCTTAAGCAATAGGATGTGTTTAAGCTCACTCATGTATTGCCTACCTTTTCTTGGTATGGAGTTTGCTATAACTTGGCATAGGCACACATTATCTATTTTGTTGTAAATTGATATGTACCAAGTACCTATATTTGTTGGAAAGTAGAATTTTCAGTATGGAGATGCTTGGGTGCCAGTTACTTAAGGTTGCTTCAAGTTATGAAAGCCTTCCATTAGTCCTGCTCATTTGTTTTTTTTGTGATCTGTCCTATTCTAAATGCACCATCTAATCCTTACTTAGCCATCTGATCTTTTCTCTGCTGGAAATAAATCACTACATTTATGACTGGCGTGCGCGCGCGGCCGCGCGCGCGTGTGCATGCGTGTGTGCGTGTGCGTGTGTGTGTGTGTGTGGTGTGTGTGGACCACGACTGGGAGCAGTAAGCAGCAGCGACTAAGTTGGGATAGGGTCTGTGTTTGGCGGTGGCCAGAGGCCGCGAAGCAGGCGAGGCGACGGTGGGAGCACCAGGGTAGGCGACGTGGGGCAGTGGGGGTAGGAGGCGGGGAGGGGGGGTGGTGCAGGCCAACAAGAGGACTGGCCTCTGGTGTGCACGATGTTATAGCGCGAAGGACAGCGACACGTGGGACCATTAGTGGTTCTACAGGGCCCTACGTGTAAGTGTCTCTGCGCCGTCGGGTTTGGATCCGTGGGCCGACACGCCATCTGGTGCGACCCTGTGTTTTTTGTGCCCTGCGTCTGCTATTGGGCCCTTAGAGGGAGTGAGTAATTGGGCTGCACATGTAAATAAGGCCCATTGCTAGTCTTTGCCTGTTTTCTTTCAACGTTTATTTCTTTTGAAATACTTCATCCATTTCAAATTTAAACGTTGTGGCTTTTTGAGATATAGGTTATAGATAGATCTACATTATGTCTATATACATAGTAATGTTGGATATCATGTAAACAGATAACTATTGTGCCTACCATAAACATACCTTTTACCTTCAGCAATTGGATGTGTTTAAGCTCACTCATGTATTGCCTACCCTTTTCTTGGTATGGAGTTTGCTATCTATTTATAACTTGGCATAGGCACATTATCTATTTTGTTTTAAATTGATATGTACCAAGTACTGCATATTTGTTGGAAAGTAGAATTTTCAGTAGTTTCAGTGTGGAGATGCTTGGGTGCCAGTTACCTAAGACTGCTTCAAGTTATGAAAGCCTTCCATTAGTCGTGCTCATTTGTTTTTTTTTTTGTGATCTGTCCTATTCTAAATGCACCATCTAATCCTTACTTAGCCATCTGATATTCTCTCTGCTGGAAATAAATCACTACATTTATGACTGGTGTGTGTGCGTGTGGGTGTCTCTGTGTGTGTGTGTGGGTGGGGGACCACGACTGGGAGGAGTAAGCAGCAGCGACTAGGTTGGGATAGAGTCTGTGTTCGGTGGTGGCTGGAGACCGCGAAGCAGGCGGTGCGGCGGCGGGAGGAGCAGGGCAGGGCGCGGCCAGGCGACCGCTCAGGCGACGTGGGGCGGTGGGGGTAGGAGGCGAGGGGGCCAGGTCGATGAGAGGACTGGCCTTTGGTGTGCAAGATGTTATAGCGCGAAGGATACCGACACGTGGGACCATTAGTGGTTCTACAAGGCCCTATGCGTAAGTGTCTCTGTGCTGTCGGGTTTGGAACCGTGGGCCGACGCGCCAACGGTGTACCGTGCCCCGTGTTTTTTCTGTGTCCCGCGTCTGTTAGTGGGCTTTTAGAGGGAGCGAGTAATTGGGCTGCACATGTAAATAAGGCCCATTGCTAGTCTTTGCCCGTTTTCTTTCAGCGTTTATTTCTTTTGAATTGCTTCATCCATTCGAAATTAAGACGTTGTGGCTTTTCGAGATATATGCTATACACTTAGATTCACATTATGTCTATATACATAGTAAAGTACGTATCTAGCAAGCCAACATGTCTTATAATTCGAAACGGAGACATTGGTCCTTTTTTCTATATCTATATCAATATCTAAATCTATATATACTGAATAGCAATGAGCCAAAATTTCTTCCTTATTTTTCTAGACCGGCTCTCTCCTAGATAACTCCATGAATGTGGAAACTATCTTTGTTTCTCTCTCTCTCTCTCTCTCTCTCTCTCTCCCTCTGTGTGTGTGTGTTGGGGGGGGGATTGCTTATGATTAATCTAACTCTTTTTTTCATTCATGTCTATCCAGATACTTTTCATGAAGTGAGAAGAAAGCGGGATAAGAAAAAGGAGGTTAGTAGATGCATGAATTCCTTATATCCCCAGCTTTTCTATGGTTCATTGTTTGCATTTCGCCCTTTGATTTTTGTTTGAGAGTTTCCTTTTCACTGCAATGTGAGTATAGGTTCATTGATTATGCAAACTTGCATTGATTGTAGGTTCACCATTTGCTTTTCCATCCTTTGTTTTTTTGTGAGATTTTCCTTTTCACTGCAATGTGAGTTTAAGGTCATTGATTGTGCAATCTTGCACTGAATAGGAGACTTAGGTTCCTCCCATGTTATGGACTGGTTGATATGTCGTGTATAGTGCCATTTGCTTGATGAAGAATCAGCATACTACTATTAACTGATCAGTTATTAGCTTAGCAGTAGCTTTCCATTGTACCTGCTTTGCAATAGATTCATGCATTTATATGCCTTCTTTAGGTACTATGTTATTACACTCAAAGACCCTTTTCTGTGATTTTTAGTGCATCTTGGCATTTTGATCTGAGTCAACCCATGTCTCCAGGTTGTCTAGTATTCCCCTGACAAAATCTCTCTCATCTGTAGACTAAAGTTAATCAGGATACAAGGCCTCGACCATTCCAGAAATCTATATATCGAGGATATAAGGCTGGTTCAGATCGAAGTGGACGAGGTAATATTCTGCATTTTGTAGTTTCGTGTTATAACAATGTATGGTTTGCAGTTTTGTCAGTCTAACTGGTGCACTCATTTTGTTCTTTCCTCTTCATGTCTGCAGACTCAGGCGGTTTCAAAGGCCCTGTCAAGAAGGAGCCAGAGTTACATGCTCCACTAAACTCATCAGCCTTGGATGTCAAGACAAGTGACACTACAGAAACATTTTCTGCTACTGGGTATGGGCTACTTATTGGTTCCATATAGGATTCTTAGCTATATGTTGATTGTTTTGTACTTATTGGTTCCATATAGGATTCTTAGCTATATGTTGATTATTTTGTTTTGTTAATGTTTGTTGTTTTCATCGTTTCAAGTCAATTTCTTCTCCATATCTCACTGTTGCCCTTTTCTTTATTTGTTTCTCTCTTTCTTGTGATTTGTAACTCGTTTTGGGTTTCATAGCTAGTTTACCCAACTTACTCCAGACTGGTATTGTAGTTGTTGAACTGTTGCATTAGTTTTAGTTATTCCCTTGACTTATTTATTGTTTTTGCATCATTTGTTGTCCATTTGTCTATTTGATAACTGAAGTACAACAGAATCGAAATATACATTTTGGCTGGGACCTTTGATCTTAATGGCTATAGTCCACTTCTAGTGTTCTCTTCACAAAACACATGTTCAAAGGTGGATAACACAGATCATATAAGTCAAATATAGGTCCTACAGAATAGAGTGGAGTAGTTTTTGACAAACCAGAATGTCATTGTTGTTTTTTTTCACTTGTCATCCTATAATGCGTGCAACTGAAGCCTTTTTTTTTTCTGTCACACGAAAATTGTAGTAGTAGCTTCATCACTAAATGTAGGTTAAGTGTCATTATATTTTTGTTATTATATTTCACTAACATAATTCTAGAGAAAGGAATGGTAGAAAATGTTTATTTGATATCGTTATGATGTCCTTCTCTACAAGTAACTTGTTACGGCATTGAAGGACCTGATACTTTGTAGCCTGAATATTATGAAGAGATCATCATTGCAGTCTCAGAGTTTCATTACTTTGTTTTCTTCATTTTTGCATCATCTGTTCTGTATTCTTAACTGTTTATATTATTCAGCATCCATTTTCCAGGGCAATCTGGCAGTGTCTTTAAATTTTGGCAATGTATAGCTTCACCCATGGAAATTAAACGTGTTCACCTTTTCTGGTAATTTGTAAATGTAGCTTCAAGACTTCCTTGGCAGGCTTCCTAATTCTTTTAGGCTTATTATGTTTGCAGCAATGTTGCCCAGGCTGATGCTAAGAACACTACTTCTCAGCCTCCATCTCAAGTGCAGCATGGTTGGGGTGGTATTCCAGGTCGCCCTTCCATGGCTGAAATAGTGAAGATGGGCAGGCCTCAAGCTAAGGTTGGGAGCAGATCTATTGCAAGTAGCACTGCCATGCCAGCCATTGGTGATTCAGCCATTTCAAATATACCAAATCTTGCGCCCAATGAATACAACAGAACTGTTTTTGCATCAGAAGTAGGCCATGGCGCAGCAGATATATTGCCAAATGGTGCTGTTGAGGTGCACTCTGTACCTAAAGATGCTTCCTCACTTGATATGTTACCTTCAGCAGAGGGAACAGATGTTGAAGCCCCTTCCATGAGTGCTAACGCACAAGGTTCATCAACGCCAGATGCCAATGAAGATGACATTGAAAAAGACGCAAATTTGGAAGAGGGCAATACAGAAAGCTTGACAACTCAGGGACAAGTTTCTGCTTCTGGTAAAGATACACAATCAGAATATACTGAAGTTGTCAGTCATCTGGATGAAGGCTCGATAGAGAAAACAGATGACTTTCAGCTCAATGGCCTTTCATTTGAGCACAACCAAAGTAAGTCAAAATGAGCATTGTTTGTCTTACCTGCATTTCTGCATGTTGTTATTCAGCTTATATGATTCTGATACCTACTTACTAAGTAAATTAAGTTGTAAGTGCTTTATTTTATTTATTATGTGGATTTTTTTTGTTTCCTATGTGGTCACTACATATTCACACCTCTATGTGGCTATCACACATTCACACCCCTACGTGGCAATCACACATTCACATTACACCCCTATGTGGCTATCACACATTCACATTACACCCCTATGTGGCTATCACACATTCACATTACACCCCTATGTGGCCACCCTTTTACTACTTTACCTGTTACATATTGTGCCCCTTTTTTAGGCCTTGTTTAGTTCCCAAAAAAATTTGCAAAATTTTTCAGATTCCCCGTCACATCAAATCTTTAGATACATGCATGTAGTATTAAATATAGATGAAAATAAAAACTAATTGCACAGTTTGGTCGGAATTGACGAGACAAATCTTTTAAGCCTAGTTAGTTTATGATTGGACAATATTTGTCAAATACAAACGAAAATGCTACAGTGTCGATTTCCCAAAATTTTTTGGAACTAAACAAGGCCTTAACTAAAAAAAGGGGATGATGTGCCATCTATTGTGTCACTGTGTGAGATGTTCCTGAAGGTGTTCATCAAGTTTCTCATTTTGTATTACTGTTTACCTCTTTGATGGCAGGTCTGAATGGAGATATGTCTACAACGACAACACAATTTGACCATTTGACTCTGCATGAGGGACCAAAATTAACCGATGATAATCCGGCTGTAATAATCCCTGATCATCTTCAGGTTTCAAACGCTGATTGTGCACACTTGACATTTGGTAGTTTTGTGTCCGGAACACTTGATGCATCCTTGGCAACAAAACCTCTTGATAGTCATGGGGATGTTGCGACAGTTCCTGATGATGATTCAATTGACCAATCAGATGGCAGGTATGCTCCTTCGTTTTCTTTTATATTTTCTTCACCCCAATTTTTATCATGTAGCTCTTATAAGCCAAGCCCTTTTTCAGAATCCACGATGACGAAAGCAAGGTGACATTAGCTCCTCCTGCTAATGAATACACTACTCCTGCTAATGAATATGTTACTTCTGCGGCAAACAGCAATGTGGAGAATCTTGATATCACATCAGCACAGCAATCTGAAAGAGCCAATTTCCTGGATGTCACGAGCAATACTGAATACAACCTATCATCAACCCCAGATTATGCAACTTCGGGTCCAGCACTGCAAGATTCTGCTTCACAGAGTTATCTACAGGAAAACCGACAATTCCAGAACATTTCTCCTCTCTCAAGCTTCATGGTACATACCCATGTGTCATCCTAGCTCTAGTTGCAGTGATATGTTGCAAATTTCTATGCAATTGTGTATATGCAAATTAAGTGTTGCAGTTGCTATTTTACTTATATACCGTTATATAGTTTACATCTAACTCTTTGACTTGTCCGTGGGAGAGAAACCTCATAAAAGGTTGACATGGCTCGCTTATTTTACTATTTGAAGGCACACTAGCTCTTTGAAAAAAAGAAGTGTACCTGATTTCCCCATTTGCAGTTCATGTGCTATTATTAATTTGTTTACTTTGCATTAATGTTCTCTACTAACAGCTGTTTTATTATTGTGTGTCTGCAACTAACAGCTGTTTTATTTTGTGTGTTTCTGCAACTAACAACTGTTTTATTGTTGTGTGTGTCTGCTACTAACAGCTGTTTTGTTGTTGTGTGCGTCTGCAACTAACAGCTGTTTTATTATTGTGTGTGTCTGCAGCAAATACAAAATGGTCTCCTGCCACCAGCAATCCCACCATTGCGTGAATTTGATCCAGCATTCTCACTATTGCTCACGAATCCTCCTATGATGCCTGGTGCAATGTCATCATCCATGAGCAATGCAACTGTTTCTACGCAGCCCCAAGAAGTATGAACATTTCGCTTTATTATGCAATTTCAACTCCATTTGTGCATTCCAGTGAAGCAACAATGTATTTTTCCCCTTCTTGCCAACTTTTTACATTCTGTCTTGCCAACTTTGTACATTCTGTCTTGTTGGTTATGTTACATATAGTTATTTGATGTTGCTAGGTAATCTGATATGTATAATTACGGTCTTGAAAGGGCAGCATATATTTCATTTGTTGTTGACAAGCTAATGTCATAAACGAGGCTCATGTTTGCTTTAGACAACGGGTCTTTTTGTCTGTTGTATATAGGTTGTCAATAGTCCTAAGGTTTGCATTGGTGGAACATTTGTAGTTTATGGTGAAATACGAGACGATGCATAAGATTTTGTTATGTTGCTATCTGATTGTGATTATTTCCTAACAGTTGAACTTACCATGTTACATGTAAGTGATAAGTGTTAAGAATGTGTGGAACCTGCTAGAACGATAATCTTCCTTTGCAGTTTTTGGTGAAAGATGAGGAAGCGATGCATAAGATTTTGTTATCTTACTATTACTATTTGTTTGTGACTTTTTTAGTCTCTTATTGTGGAAACTCGAGCTACCATGGTCTCCAGTTTGAGCTTTGGAGTGACTTGAGTTTCATCTTTAGGCATCTGCTGTGTTTTCTCTGATTACCATCTCTTTTTTTTTTAAAAAAAACAATCGAAGGGTTAGAATTTCTGTTCTCTATCACTCTATAGTGTACACTACTATACTTATTTTAATTCCAGTGAAGATTCTGCTACTGACTACTTTAGTGATTGTTGCATTCCAGTTGTGCCAAAACGTTACTTTCATCTTATGTTCCACTTAAAACTTGTAGTCAGTTGTCTTTGCCTAATGGACACATGCATACTAATTTTCCTAGTATATACTTTTGTTGGATCTGATATATACGTGGCACAACTCTTATTGTGTGTTTGATTCTTGCAGAATGCCAATCCAGTTGGTTTACCCAACCCTCAATTGACTCAATCTCAGCCAAGCACCAGCATTGCTTCAGGGCCTCCGCTCCCTCAGCATCTTCTTCATCCCTATGCTCAAGCAACCCTTCCTCTTGGATACGCAAGCATGATTGGCTATCCATCTCTTCCACCAAGCTATGCATATCTCCCACCTGCTGCTTTTCAGCAACCATACATGAACAGTGGCTTGTTCCACCAAGCAGCAGCCGCAGTTCCCAACTCGAGTGTGAAATACCCTCTACCACAGTACAAAAGCAACATTGCCCTTGCTAGCCTACCACAGCCAGGCTCTTTGCTCTCAAGCTATGTTGGAGGCTTTGGAACTGCAAACAACATGCCTGGAAATTTCCCTCTGAACCAAAGCACAACATCAGCAACCACAACTCTTGGGTTTGATGGGACGGTCCCTTCACATTTCAAAGATGGAAATCAGTTTATTTCTCTTCAGCAGGTAAACTATACGGCACCAGTGTTTTGCATATGAGGTTGGCAAATTATATGATCACATGATCACTAACTTTTCGTCTGCTGCTGACAGAATGAGAACCCTGCAATGTGGATGCATGGAGCTGGTTCGCGAGGGATGCCCCCACTTGCAGCCAGTACCATGTATGGCTATCAAGGGCAGAGTCATCAGGCCGGCCTTCGGCAGGGCCAGCTACCTTCACAATTTGGCTCTGCGCTTGGGCAGTCACAGCCAGGCCTGGGCCCTGAACACAGAAACCCTAGCGATAGTAACCTAAGTGGTGCTGCTCAGGCTAACCAAATGTGGCCGAATAGCTACTGATCCATCCCCTTGTCAACTTTTGTGGAAGGCGGTCCTGTTGTGTGTGCAACCCCAGAGAGGCCATGCAATGCTTGTGGTCTGATCCAGGCACGCGGATACCAGCTGTGTGCATGAGTTGGTGTCGTGACATTTTGAGAGGCACAAGAGATATATGTTCGAGCATGTTCTACCTGTAGGGTTTCTAGGATATGGCCAAAAATGTAGCTCGATCTATTTATTCAAATTCTGATAGAGAAAGGATGGTTCTTTTTTCTATTTTATTTTTCCTTTTTTGCTGTTTAAATATTTTGTGACAATAAAACCGAAATATCTAACACAGCAGCACCATTAGTTCCCCAGGAAGCGAAAGATAGGCTATTTTTGCACCACCAGTATTGCGTGCCTCTTGGATCGAATTTTATGATTGAGATCGTTATTTGATGGATGAGTATTTCCCACTCATTGTCTTGTCAGGTGAGATTGCAGCACACATTTAGCAGCCAAATATTGGGAGCATTCCATCGGATCTCTTATACTGCATCTACTTTAATGGTGATTGGTTGATAAATAGAAAGAATTTAATGCAAAAGTTTGAATGCCACGGTGAGAATCTTCACCTAGGCTTCTCCCGGTTTGTTTTAGTTGTTGGATTGTCCGTCAATCGTCATAATACACTCCACAGAATTACTTCTGGTTGCGTTTGCATCAAGCCAACAAACTGATCAATTGAACCACCGACCTATGGTAGCGTCATGCAATGCGAGGTAATCAACTCTTAAAGTAGATATGGCTATGGCGAAGCGCACCTACAGTACCTTCCTAATAGCAAGGCTAATAATAACACCAGCAGTAGGCTGTTAGCGGGCTGCATACCCATGTCATGTCACTACACTCCTAATGCAGAAACTATCATCGTTTCCATAGACATTAATTGTAGTGCCACCTAAGCATTTTACCGATGTGGCAAGATAGTTATTGAAGAGAGAGCAATAATCATAGAAACTGGGTCTAAGAGCACTCCCAATGCAGAAACCATTGTGGTTTCTATAGACATTAATTGCAGTGCCACCTAAGCATTTTGCTGATGTGGCAATGCAGTTATTGAAGAGAGAGAGTAAAAATCATAGAAACCGGGTCTAAGTTAGAAACAATGTCTACACAAAATCCAAGATATGAAGTGATATGATTGGCTAAGAATGGAGGGAGAATGAATGTGATTGGATATAAAAATATTCTATAGAAACTATCCATTGTGACTATAGTTTCTATATATAGTGTCTATAAAAATTAATGGATATAGAATCTATATGTAGTTTCTAACATTGGGAGTGCCCTAAGTTAGGAACCATATCTACACGAAATCCAAGACATGAAGTAAAATTATTGGCTGAGAATGGAGAGAGAATGAATGTGATTAGATAAAAAAAATATTTTATAAAAACTATCTATTGGGACCATAGTTTCTATATATAGTGTCTATACTATATATAGTGTCTATAAAAATTAATAGATACAGAAATTATGTGTAGTTTCTAGCATTGGGAATGCCCTTAAAGCCTTCACCAGCGAAGACTTGTATGGTGGTCAAGCTGTAGGTTGGTTGTAGTATTTAATGGTCAAATGTATGGACTATGACTTCTCGCTTGTATACAGGCTAGGAGAGACATTTTTTTCTCGTGGTTTGTGCTTCAGCCGCAAGATGGGAAGCGCCCGCTCCATAGTCTCTTTCCTACCGTGGCACTTTTTTAGTCGTTTGCCGGCTAAAAAACATTACTATACTTGCTCAGGCCTCAAATTCACGAACCAATAAAGTAGGGTTTGGTTGAGAGGTAAAGTGGGGGTAGGGTGGGATGAGATGATTCTATTTCATGTTTGGTTGAGAAGGGACGAGATCAATTCATTTTTTATTTGGTTGGACGACACTAAAAGTGAGATCTGTACTGACAAATAGGACACGTGCCAGTCCTTTTCTTTCCTCTTCCTTTCTTACGGACAACATCCCTTCCCACGGACGCATCCAGAAGCCCGCTCCTCTTCAGACCCTATGGACGCATCTAGTGAGCCAACAGGGCAGGGTTCGGCCGTGAGACGACGGCGCGGAGCTTGCGCATGAGACGACGGAGAGAGGCTCGGCCATGCGCTCACCCACGTGGCAACAGTACAGGGCTCGGCGGCGGTCGAAGCTCGCCCGAGAGGCGGCGGAGCGAGGCTCGACTGCGTGGTGGCGGACTGGAGGTCGTCTGTGAGGCAGCAGGGAAGGGCTCGGCTACACGCTCGCTTCTTCCTCAAGTTCAGTAGCTCCGCTTGTTTCTTTGTTAGGTGCGGCAAGCCCCACTCCTCTTCTTTCTTGTTCTTCTCGCGCGCGTGCCTCACTCATCCCACCGGGGATGATTCCGTCCCCTCGTTTTTAGGAGCGAAGTGAACCCACATCTCGTAGGAATATTCCTAGATAGGATGTCCCTACCCTGTGGGTCCTTGCAACCAAACAAGCTGAAGTCGAGGTCGTCTCGTCTTGCGCTGCCGGTCCTCACATCCAAACATACGGTAACATAACCTGCCTACCTACAAAGGGAACACAACCACTTGTGATGAACCTCAGGGGGGTTGACTTTATTTACATATTGAGATATCGAAACAATGTTGTTGATTTTTCTAGTAAAACATTCGTGTAAAGTTTTGTTGCCAGCGATGGGGCTGTGACATGTAATTGACTTTGTTGCAAGTTTAGTGGCAGCTAGTGCAAGTCTTCCTAAGATATAAAGCTCAACTTTTTTTCCAGAAAAAAAAATATAACCACGAAACAAGGGCTCTGCAATGGTAAAGTCCATTATATCATGGAGCCTATGTTTAAAACTGTGTTCGGAATTAGGAGACTACTATATAGATGATCTGGTTTTATTGTGACACAATATGTGCCAATTTGGCTCGCCAATGTCTACTAGGGCTGGGCATCTTACCGCACCGAGCTGAAATCACGGTTTTGTTTTGATTTCGTTTTTAGTACTGGGAACTTGGTTGTATGGCCAACCGAAAGCCGAGCAAACACCGAGCAGTGGGTCCGGTGCTTGTCTTGCTGCTCTGTAATGTAATGCAGAGATTCCTCAACTTTCACGAAAGTCTGTTTTTTATCCTTAAACTTTAAAACCGGATAAAATACATCCCTCAACTTTCAAAACCGTGCATATTACGTCCCTCACATGGTTATAAGCGGTTTTGAAGGCTGTTTTGTCTTTTTCATTTTTATTTATTTTGGCTAAATATTTGTAAAATTATAGTAAATCACATAAAATTAATAAAATAGTAAATCTGATTTTGTTGGACTCCAGATAAGTAGATCTACACAATGAACATATAATATGGTATGCTTTAGTAGAAATTTTTTATTGTAGCTTTAGATCTGTATTTTTCTATAATTAATTAGAATAGTTCATAGCTATAGTTTATATGGTCCAATTACGATGAATTTTTTATGTTGGGCTAATTATTATATGTTTCAATTGTGGTAAAAATTTAATACTCATTAGATCATGTATAACTTAGTTATAGATTTATTAAGATTTAACAAGCATAAACCTAAATAAATCTATAACTAAGTAATACATGATCCAATGAATATGAAATTTTTACTACAACTCAATCATAGAATGATTAGCCCACCATATAAATTTCGTCACAATTGGACTATAGAAACTGTAGCTATAATTAGTCTAATTAATTACAGGAAAGCATAGATCTAAAGCTGCATCAAAAAAATTTATACTAAAATATATTATATTATATATTTAATGTGTAGATCTACTCATCTGAAGTTCAACAAAATTGAGTTTTCTATTTTATGATTTTTATGTGATTTACTGTGATTTTTCAAAAAGATTAGCCAAAATAAATAAAAAGAAAAAGACAAAACCGCTTTCAAAACCAGGCCAAGGATGTAATGTGCATGGTTTTAAAAGTTGAGAGATATATTTTGTCTGGTTTTAGAGTTTAGAAATGAAAATTAGATTTTCGTGAAAGTTAGCACTTAAAGTGGACTTTTTCCACGGGGTAAAGGCCAAAGCCCATCACAAGACGGCCCATCACCATCCTCTCGCTCACCCTTGTAATCCTAACTTCTCGGCACGAGCACTGAGCGCAGATCGAGTCGGCGTGGCGGCGCATCGACGACGACGGCCGAGGTGGCGCGGCGGCCGCGAAGCCTGGGCATCGGGGCGAGGCGAGTCGCACGGCGGCGCATCGAGGCAGGGCGGGGTCGCGCGCGGGCGCGGCTGCAGACGCCGCGGCGGCAGTCGACGGTGACCGCGATTGGGCGCGTCGGCGGCCGGGCGGGAAAACATCTCAGCATCACCAACTGACGAGATTGACCCATTTGCAAATCCAGCGCAGCCCATTGTGCCGCTTAATTTAGCCGGCCTTTTCATTGGCAGAGAAGCTCCGCCCCGTCGCCTCAATTCTCCAGGCTCCAGCGCTGTGGTGCGTCGGTTTGAATCGACCGGCGATGGGCGTCTCGCGCCGGTTTCTGAATTTGGTCGTGGACAACAGGATCCAGGGAGCCAGATCGTTGAATTGCATCGACCTGCGGCGCCGCAAGCTGTTCAACACAAGAACACCTGTACTGCCGCCACCCAAAGGAAACAGTTGCTGGACCATCTACTGCTTCAGTGCCCGTTCGCGCGAGAACTGTGGACACGTTGCCTCAGGATTTTCCATCTTCAACATCGAGTGAAGGTCCTGGAAGGGGCGGTGCTTGATTGGTGGATCAGCTCCAGGAAACATATCCCGAAGGGAGTTCGCAAAGGTTTCGATTCGCTTTTCTTTCTTGTTGGTTGGCTCATTTGGAAAGAGAGAAATGCCAGAA
>Ga0182004_10002963_pt1 | contig 13382 bp, 10 predicted proteins | sample Sormic07211540_1_FD_120479 | JGI IMG/M metagenome (GOLD analysis project Ga0182004, IMG submission 120479) | Endophyte microbial communities from Sorghum bicolor roots, Mead, Nebraska, USA - 072115-40_1 MetaG | ecosystem: Host-associated > Plants > Roots > Unclassified | place: USA: Nebraska...
ACCCTTTAGCACCGGTTCGTGTTACAAACCGGTGCTAAAGGGGTCTTTAACCCCGGGCCGCAAAAAGGCCGAGGTTTTTGGCCATTTTGGGCATCGACCAATGCCTCATTCTGTAGTAGTGGTGGATAGGTGCATATATAGTATTTAGTGCGTAGGTATGGAATATGGTGGATAGGTGCATATATAGTATTTAGTGGCTAATCCCATTTCTACTTTTGCTCTTTGAAAATTACTTCCTCCTTTAAAACTTAGAACATGTCGCGGGAAACCATGGGCTATCTTTATTCTCTTTTTTTCATTACTGTGGGAGGCGGGCATCAATGTACCCGTTGTTTTAATTGCTTGGGCACTTGTCCATCTTTTACTTCCTCTTTTTTTTATTTTTTCTTTCTTTCTTTCTTTTTTAATACTTTTGCATAGCCACATGCATCCTTTGAATTAAATAATCAGAGAGATAGTGATAAGAACTTAGAGCAATTAAATGTGGGCTGTCCTATAGGGTATATTTTTGGGTGTTTACTCTTAGTGTAGGAGAAAAACATTTTTAAGGTGGATCTAGATGAAAATGGAAAATAATTGCGCTTACTCCCAGAGTAGGAGCAATGCATATGTAGGTGGAGTGCGTGAGTGATCTTGATTTTAAAAGCATGACAAGACTCTCATAAGGTATACTCCAAAGGTTGACTAAACTCAATGTAAAGCAAGCAGCATGAATGTGCAAAGGTTTTCCTAACTCCAAATGTATCATATATGGCTCAAATTTAAAATTTATCATACAAGAGCTCATGATATAGGATTTTGGGTTTTTGAAAATAAATCTCCAGAACTTAGTAATGCTAGGAATAAGATAAATAGCAGCTTAGACCTTCATGCATAATAGCAATCACCTAGACTTAGCTTAAACATATGCCTCCAGAAATTTTAGATTCAGAGTAAATTCTTAAAGTGGTCATGTCTAAAACTTGGGAAAATTTATGGTTGAAAACTAGGCACTTGAAAGGAATTAACTATTCATCATCTCCAAGACAGAACTTTAATATTCTCTAATTTTTATTTGACTCTAAACTAGACTGACTATAGACACACTCTATGATCACACCTTAATATATAGATAAGTATTTTGTTTGGTTTTTATTCATTTCTAATGGACTCAAAAGACTCTAAAGACATGGACCTTCATATGCCCATATATTTTGGTACTTTTATATTTTCTTATGATATTATTGTGAACCTTCATGTGCTCACATATTTTTGATATTTTATGACAATATAAAATAGACTCGATAATCGCTTAGGTATAGCTACCTGATAACTAGGGGATGCTCCTCCCCCAAGCTAGATGTTTGCAATAGTTGGTGTTGATGGTCTTCAGAGTGAGCTAGCTGGTAGCGCTCCCCAGGTGGGTGCCACTAATAGACTCTCTCGTCATAATGTTGTTTCTGCATAATTACACTCCAAAAAGAAAACCAAAACTCGAGGCTCGAATTTAATAATAGGGTAGATCAGCTAATAAGTAATTGATTATTCTTATAAGTTGATTTTAAATTGACAAGTTCTAGCAGGATTCTCTCTTTCTAGTTTAGTTATGTAGAAATTAAATATGTGTGCATGATATATATAGATAGTTGTATTTTTATGCCTCCACAGAAAATATTTATTCTTATGGGGCTTAGGTTTTTCATAATGCAAGAAAATAAATACAGAAACTATTATTATTATTCTTTATGTCACCACAGTAAATATTCCTATAGGGTTACTATAAGTTTATTCCTATAGAGCTTTTAATATTCTATGATGCAGTAAATGAAGCAATAAAGATTTATTTTATTTTATTTTTTAATATTTATGGAGATGAAAATATTAAAGTGAAATTATTAATGCATATAGGAATACTAATTAATTAGATAACTACCATATTACCTTATGGCAATAATGTAAAATTTAAAGTTTTATCGATAGGTCTTCTTCCACTCTTGTGTATCTCTCCATCTTGAGAGATGGAGGTCTTGATGGTTGCACACCTCTAATGATGGTAATGTAACTTTTGTTCTTTGATTTGGTTAGAAAGTTGAAGTAGAGCTTTAATAGCAGCTGGCAGCATCTTGCTCAGTGTGCATCTTCACGGAACTTTCACTTGTAGAATTAATAAACTTTGCTTGATGTGTTGTTCTGTTTGCAAAACTAAGGTAGAGATCAAGTGCATGGGCTCTGCTGGTGGAAAAACATCAACAGAACCAAATCTATTTCTTTATTTATTTTTCTCTATCCTTAGGCACAGTAAACAAGATAAAGTTGTGTTACATGATTTATTTATTTATTTATGAGTAGTAAGATCAAAAGATTAAGCATTTAATGTTGCATTTAAGTTCACATGTCAGAAAATAATGAAATTGCTTAACCAATGGAAGGATTGTCTATTTCTATATATATTTTCAAATAAGTATGACTATCATCTTCCCAAGATTGAATATAATGTTCTAACTTGTTTGGTTAAGACTGAGATTAAGAGAATGGTGTCATAAACAACCTTAAAAGATAAATCATGTTGAGTTAACCAGGTTGATCAATTTAATTTGTAACTCTAACATGTTTGTGTTTTATGTGCACACCAAGATCAAGAGAAGAGAGTGGCCACTTACCTTAGAATATTACCTTTACCTTCATTATTAGAGCGTTATGGCACTAACTGATGAAGGGTAAATGACTAGTGGTCCTTCCTCTTGCATCTTGAGTTGTTCATAGACATCTCTCCTCTGTTGTACTCATTCTTTTGTCGTCTTTTGCTTCTTTAATCTGTTGACTCTTTTCACTCTAGTTATTATCATGCCTGCAACAGATTAGTAGACAACACATACCTGAAGGAATATACAAGTAATGACAAGGGCATTGTTGTAACATAGCTAAGGGTCACTTTCTATGCTACAAAAAGGAATTTGCTTGAGCATACTTAGCATAGCGCATTTATTATTTACAATTACTTCTTTCTAAGGCTTTGAATTTATTTTCCCATCTTATGTTTTAAATCTGAAATATAGGCATTATGAATGAGCTCAAACTTATAGAAATAAAGTAATAGTGAATTTAGAGGTTGCAAACCAGCATGTGGGGCGATGGAAGCATGAGATGTGGAAGAACTTGGTTGGATCATCTAGAGAAGTTTGACCTTTCCTCCTCATGTCTCAGCTTCTTGACCATAGAAGTGAGAGTGCTTTGATTGTGGAATACGTTTTGTGGCACGCTTTATTCTTCTTGGCTACGAGTGAGTTGTATCTTCCTTGTGCAAAATTATTGTATCTCTTCATCTCCAGTGTGAGTTCATCTTAGGACTTTCCCAATTTGAATTTGGAAGTTTTCCTGCAGGGTTTAGTCTAACAAAGTATTCTAAAATACTATCGGCTCAAAAATCAACCTAGACACCTCGTCTAATTTGACTTAGGAGGGCATTTTAACCTAAGCACCATGCTTAAAAAAGCCTTTGAATGTAAGATCACCACTCCTAAACTAGGCACCATGCTTTATTTAAGAGATGTATGAAACTACTCCAAACCTAAACATATACTATAGCAAACAAAGGTAACATAAAAGCACTATAGAGATTTATTCAAATAGTGGTGAAAGAGTATTATTATTGTTTAGCAAATTGAGCATATCTTAAAAGTAGGGACAACCAAGATAGTAAAGCAACATTGCAAGAGATGTATCTATGAAAGCATATTGCTTGACTTTTGCAAAAGTCAAGATTGGATGAAAGTAGTTCAATGTTGCATAATTATTAGTTGCACATACCTTGCATTTGTTACTCCTTTGACCTTATTGCTCTAATCCTGGAGGGTTAGTGGCAATAATACCCGAAGGAATATTTTATAATTATAATTCTATGCTCAATTAACAAGGGTAGCACAGTAGAAGAACACTCATGTCATGGTCTAAACAGTGCTTATTTTAGGACACTAAGCTTGTCCTTGGGAAACCTTCAAGATGTGGTTTGGCGAAGTGGTTTCCCTTCCAACATCACTTTAAGTGTATTATTCACCACAACGGATCTACAATATTTATGGTTAACGTATGTGTCTACAACCACCCTCTTAATGATTTTATTAATAGGTAGAATAAGGGGGTTGAGGATCTCATGTGTGATAATATTATAGACTAATTGATCTAGAAGAATTCTCATATGAGCATGGGTCTGATAGGGTGTTTAATGAAATACTTCACATAATATGATCTCCCTTTTCAAACTCCAAGGATGTCTCTTCATGGTTGTCTATAGGCAATAAGTTTGTCTCTATTATTTCATGCCTATGACATTTATTAGATATTTTATTTTCTAGAATTTCCCATGAATTGATGTCCCTAAGGTTGGTCTCTTCTAAAGCTTTTCTAAACTTGGGTGAGTTTTGTTTATCAAAGAAATTGATTTAAGCTCAATATTTGAATTTAGACCAAGTTTAGATGCTAGTGCTAAAACTTCATCTTCTTCCATCCATTCTTTGACAATAGCATATGTATTTTTAATATGTTATATGCATTCCTACTATTGTTGTTGCTCTTCTTGGGTATTCCTATAATTTTCATGACTCCTATTCTTAGGATGTCTTGATGGATTCCTAGGGTCATTATGAAGTTTAGTAGAAGGAGCATAAAAAGATTTATTAGGGTCAAGGATGGGTTTAGAGATGGGTTCAAAGACATTAATATGGGCATAGAAGGGGAGAAGATAGAATTTATTTCTAAGTGGCTTGGCTCTCCTTCTATGGCATTACTTGGCATGCCATCCTTCAATTCTTCCCAATGCCTTTTGAGGAAGGAAAGGAAGTTGATGATGCTTTTCCCAAGATACTCTTCTAAGAAGATCTGATATGCATTTATGAGCATCTTGGCTAATTGGAAGTCTAAATCATTGATGTGGAATTTTAAAGGTTTAGGATTGATAGCTAAATCTTAAGAATGATGTGATTGTGTTTTAGCTACCAAGACTTCTATTTTTAGTTTGGATAATAAATCCTTTTCTTCTTTTGGGGAGATCAGAAATAGCCAGAGCAACTCTTTTGAGCATAAACTCTTGCTTTTAAAAAAGATAAGAAAGAACTCTCGAGAAGATAAATCAAGGGATTCCTTATAACTCTTGGTAAGACCCAAATGTTGAATAGTCATGGGGCCTAGCAAACCAAGGTCAGGATTAATGATCCCATGATATATTTGAGAAGGGTTTATTATATTATGTAGACATGGGCATAGCCTATAGATATTATGATAAGATTTATGCTTTAAGCTTTTGCACATGCCATAAAGATAAATAACAATAGAATTAAAAATATCCATAAGGATGAACATAAAAATAATGAAGAGACTGGGATAAAAATAGGAAAACATAAAAGTATAATACAAGATTAAGCTAAACTAAGTCAACATTAGCAAACCATTCCCCGGCAACGGCGCCAAAAATGCTTGTTGGTATAAATTAACTGCACTCCATTTAAATAGATTTAAGTAGGATTATCCACAAGCACACATATATCATACCAGTGTCATATTTTACCTAGAGGTTTTAAATATCGAATCCACAGGGAACAGTTGTGATGATGACAAAGTATATAGACTTAACCCTACAATTAGGTAAGATCATATCAAGAAAAAGAAAGTAACTAATGTACTCTGACTCCGATTTCCGGTAAACTTTGTATAATATCGTCTTATCAGGCAAGTAACCCGAATAGGGGGAGAATCAGAGTAACCCCCTATCAGGCACCTATAAGCCTATCAATCCTATCAACGGGAAGTGGACTAGAGAGGAATCAACGTAGTTGTTACTTACGCGAACTACCACTGTCCGGCTGATGAGGGGACATTCACAAGCAAACCTAGCCTAGGCATCACGCCTACACTACGAAATACTAATTCAACCAAGTAATGACCAAGATCAAAGCACTCAATATGAGTTGTGAACCAAAGAACGAATAAGAACATGTTGCGTACTTAAACCTGAAGGGTAAATACAAAAGTACCTGAGAACGCAGCTCCGAGCGAGGAAACTGAATCTAGAAGAATACAGCCACGAAGAAGCACCGACATGCTGGAACTCGTCCAGAATCTCTACTCCTCTACTTAATCTCTCTAATCTCTAAACAAGACTAGATCTAGAAGAACTAGTCTCTCCTAATTGCTACATCTAGATGAACTAGATGAACTAGAACTAGATCAACTAGAGGGACCCTTACTCTAATTATGTAGAGAATATGAAGCACCGGATGTAGAATGCCTCTTGGGGGGAGCCTTGGGCGTAATTATATAGGGGGTAAGGAACCACCACGTCTGTGATCCGCATCTTCATCTTGTGTGCACCGTCGGATCAAACCGACTTAAAATCGACGGAGGGATACTTTGCTTGGCTTCCAAGGGTGCGTGGGAGGAAGACTCCAGAAGGCAGTGGAAATTGGGTGAAACAGGGCGCCGACCGGCCCTAGGGTGCGGCTGGCCGGCTCCACCTTTCCACCTCCTCGGCTCTCATTCCTTCGGGTGTCTTCTAGACCCTTCCTAAGTCTTCTCGTGATATTTTCTGGCATAGATGAGTTTCGTGGTAAATATGCACTAGAATCCCTCTTTTCAGCTTTCTATAAATTAAACCCTGGAAAACACAGAATATGCAAAACTCATGGAAATTGTTAGTTTAAACCCTATACTATTGTGTATTCATGTTCTCCTTCAGGTTTAAAGTTCTAATAAATATTAATGTTATCGACCGTCAATAGTCACATATGTCTAGCTTAAGTTTAATTCTAGATTTTGCTATTGCCAAAGGTTCTAAGTGCTATAGTTGTGTGCAATCTCAGCAACCTCAAAAGCCTCACAAGGCAGCAGAGGAGAGAAACTTGGCACCTCTAGAACTCATACATTCTGATCTTTGCAGGATGAATGGTGTGTTGACAAAAGGCAGAAAGAGATGTTTCATGACTTTGATTGATGATGAACTAGATTTTTTATGTTTACTTGCTTAAGACTAAAGATGAAAAGTTAGACTACTTTAAAATCTATAAGGCTAAAGTTGAAAATCAACTACAGAGCAAAATTAAACGTCTAAGGTCAGATCATGGTGGTGGATATTTTCCTATATTATTTGATAAGCTCTATGTGGAACAAGGTATTATTCATGAGAGGACAGCTCCCTATTCACCGGAATCTAATGGAATTGTCGAGAGGAAAAACCACATGTTGACAGACTTGGTAAACGCCATGTTAGACACTGCTGGTCTATCAAAGGCATGGTGGGGGGAAGCATTGTTGACTGTGAGTCTTGTCCTAAATAGAATTCCAAACAGATATAAAGAGTTAACTCCATATGAGAATTGGGTTGGAAGGAAACCATCACTTTCTTATTTGTGCAAGTGGGGATGTTTGGCGAAAGTCAATGTTCCAATTTCTAAGAAGCGCAAGCTTGGACCGAACACTGTGGATTGCGTCTTTCTAGGATATGCTCACCATAGCATTGCCTACAGATTTTTAGTAGTAAAATCTAAAGTTCCTGATATGTATGTGGATACAATCTTTGAATCTCGTGATGCAACATTTTTTGAGAATATATTTCCTATGGAAGATATGCGTAGCAATGCTACATTTTCTTCTGAGATAGCTTTTGATTTTACTTTACCTGTTGAGTCTCCTATTGAGTCATTTGAGCAACCACTTGAAGAAATCCTTGAGGAGAATGACAATGAAGTTCCTGTGAGGAACAAGAGACGAAGGATTGCAAAATCCTTTAGTGGTGATTTTATTGTGTATCTTGTGGATGATACTCCCACCTCTATCTCAGAGGCATATGCATCTCCTGATGTAGATGATTGAAAAGAAGCTGTTCGTAGTGAAATAGACTCGATTCTTTCTAATGGAACTTGGGGAGCTTTGTGAGCTCCCTTTTGGTTCAAACCAATTGGTTGTAAGTGGTGTTCAAGAAGAAGCTTAGACCTGATGGTACTATTGACAAGTACAAGGCTCGGCTTGTGGCTAAGAGTTATACCCAAAAGGGAGGCTAGGATTTCTTTGATACTTATTCACCTGTTGCTAGGATGACCACCATTTGAGTACTACTATCTCTGGCTGCCTCATATGGTCTAATCATTCATCAAATGGATGTGAAGACAACTTTCCTTAATGGGGAGTTGGATGAGGAGATTTATATGGATCAACCTAATGGGTTTGTAGTAAAAGGTGAAGAGCATAAGGTGTGTAAATTAATGAATTATTCGTATGGCTTGAAACAAGCACTTAAACAATGGCATGAGAAGTTCGACACTACGCTGACAAGTGTGGGCTTTGCTGTTAATGAGGCTGATAGGTGTGTGTACTATCGACATGGTCTGGGTCAATCTGTTATATTATGTTTATATGTTGATGATATTCTAATCTTTGGTACAAACATTGAAATTGTTAACGAGGTCAAGTCTTTTCTATCAAAGAGTTTTCGTGAGCTTTCTAAATTTGCTACAGAATACTACTTTTGGTTGGCAAGAGCTTCATATATGATTTTTTGAAGTTTCATGTCAGGTTTTGTGCATACCTACACAGCAATACTTCTTTATGCTTTTGGACCCTATTAACATAGAAACCAAGCTTGTGTTACGACTAGAATGGTACCAATAACTTTTTAAGCTTTTTGAAATGTTAAATAACAAAGTTTTCGTGTTTTAGAACTCTGGCTGTGATTTATTCTTTTGACTGTACCTTGTTGTCCTATTTGTTGTATAGCTTCAGTACAATATGCTTCTTGTATGTGGGTTGTCCTAAAATTCTAGGAATATAGTTATACGATGAAATCAATAGCCTACTTCATGAAAACAAGTCTATATAGTAATGCATAACTAAATTTTTACATATCTATTGTTCTCAACAAATGCATAACTAGCATACTGTACAATCTCTCAATGTTCTTCTGGACACTATTTTTTTACATATACTTTGTTCTGGACACATGCATAACTAGCAGGCTGAATTTTTTGGTTGTTGTTGTTGCTAGACTGAAATGGAGGACTATCTTGCTCAACCAACTGAAGATGGGCAAGATCCAAAGGCACCGCTTCAAGCTGTAGCTCATGTTCTGCCCAAGTCTTCTTTTCTCCGCAATATTGGCATGGAGTCCACACAGATGAAGAAAAATGCCAAAGCTGCTGCAATGAGCAAGCATGTGGAAGAACTTGAGGGCGAATTGCAAGCCGAGAAGAAGGGATCAACGGGGCTGCGATCACAGGTGGCTGATCTGGAGAGGAAAGTAGAGGACCAGAATGAGACAGCAAGGAAGAATAAAGAAGAAACCGAGAAGCTGAAACAACAAGGAAATCAAATCCAATCCATCCTTCGCTCTTTGTTTGGAAGTAATCTCTCAAACTTAGGCTCTAGATGATATTTTGGCAACATCGTGCTGGTAGCCATTTTGGTGAGCAAGACATGCTCTTTTGGTGAGCTGCAGCAGGATATTTCTATGTTGGTAGCCATGGTGCTAGCCATGCTGCTGGTGGTGCGCCGCCGCTGCTGGTGTGCCACTATTGCCGATGTGCTGCTTCACTGCTGCCGGTCATGTGATGTTGTGTTGTGGATGTAGGTGATGTTCACGAGACATTTGAGATTCTCGATTTAGCTGATGTTCTGATGTTCTAGAGACATTAGGTATTCTTGATGAAATTGTATTGCATTTTAAAACTTGTAGAATGCTTGTGATATTTCAATGATTTGTGGAGATTACTTATTTGAATTTGGTTGTATGGCTGAATTGTTTATGTTGGCTGGATGTTGTATGGGCTGAAATGTACTGTGGGTTGGAAAAAAGACAGGATTAATAGTGTGGGCCATAAAACAAGTTGGACTGAATTGAATTGATGGGCTAAATTCTATGGGCTAGAAAATAGGCTGGGCCGAATTCTATTGATTGGGAAAAAATTATAGGCTAAATTGTGATGGCTAGGGAAAATATTGGACTGAAATTCATGGGCTAGAAAAAAATGGCTTTAATCTATGGGCCAAAAAAACATGGGCTAAAATTAGTGGACTAAAAAAGCTAAATGGGCTGAAAGACAACTGCGTTCTATCAGGCTAAATTTCATTTTTTTAACATTTTTTCCTTCCTGCCATGTCAGCAACTGATCCTATATGGCATTTGCCCATGTGGCAAGGACTAGGATTTAATGACACTAAACTAGTGTCATACGATTATATGACACTGAAATCAGACGTCATATACTTATGACATTAAGCAAAACAGATGTCATATAATAATTTTGTGATTGTGGCTTTTTGACGTTTGGATTTTCATCATCTGGACGTCAAAAAATTGAGGTAATGACGTAAATTCTATATATTGTGACCTAATAGAACTTCAAAAAGCCACAACCCTAACTTCGTTGAGTGACCAGTAATCAACACTCATTCTCTGACCACCATCTTTCTTATCAACAAAAAATGACCGGTGCACCCCAAGGTGAAGAACTAGGACGAATGAAATCTTTCTCTTGCAATTCCTTATTTATTTCTTAAGTTCTTCTAATTCATTAACCCCCATTTTATATGGACACTTAGCTATAGGTGCAGCACTAGGTAGTAATTCAATAACAAATTCAATTTCTCGGTCAGGTGGCATACCTAGAAAATCATCTAGAAAAACATATGGCAATTCATCCACGGCATGATCCTGAGAGTTGGTCTCATCATCCAGCTGATTCATTGTGACTGTGGGTGGAGGTTGCACTGCTACATCGAGACTAATTTTCTGTCCCTTTGATGTTGTCAGAACCACTACCTTCTCCTTGCAGTAAATTACTGCCTGGTGCTGTTTCATCGAATCTATACTCAACATCACATCACTGCCAGAAGTTCTCAACACAACAGGACTAACTGGGAAGTCTACCCCCTGAAAGAAAGGCTTGCGGAGGGGCAATAATAAGAAGCTGGCATAGTCCCTCCTGGTGAATTTACTAGTATAGAACTTTTCATGGCACTAGTGGTATGCTATGGATTCTACCAAATTCTTGTGAAATAAAATAATGAGAGGTTCGAGAATCAAAAAGAATTGTAATGGGGATAGAGTTGATATGTACCAACATAACTTCTGGTGCCTCCTAAGCCATATCGAAGGACACGTGGTTCAGTCTTCCCGCATTCCAAGTTGACCTTTAGTTGTTCTATTGATTGGACATCTTTGAGCAGTTATAGGACATGTGTCCCTCTTTCCCACAGCGGAAACACATGTTCAATGTGTTGGGAGCACTATTCTTCATCGGAGTGGCATTAGAATTCTCGGAACGGGGTCTCCACTGACCACCGTGCAGCTGATAAGAATTACGCTACTGAAACCGTGAGCACTGATTTATTTTGAGAGAAAACACTGCTGGCTGACAGAAAAAGTAAGGCTCGTACCATAAGTGAATGTATTCATAGATCCGTGTGGAGCGACTCGGCAAAGAAGCTTTTGGCGAGTGTTTTTTTTGGACAACCGATAAAGAAGCCTTTGCCGAGTGTTTTTTTCAGCTCTTTGCCGAGTGTCCTTTTAAGCACTTGGCAAAGACCTTTTTTGCCGAGTGTCAAAAAAAAACATTCAGCAAAGAAGGTCTTTCTAAAGTGTTTTTTTGACATTCGGCAAAGACTTCAAAAAGACACTCGGCAAAGAAAATTTCTAATCAAATTTTGATGCCCTAAATAAACTAAAATCAAAAACTTTTTAACTACAAAGTCGTTTAACTTCTCAAGATCTACAACATTTATTTTGTTCAATTCTTCATTTGACAAAGTCAAAATAAATTTGTCTATAAATTTTACATATCTCTCTTATAGTTTATGAAACTACAAGAGAGATATATAAGATTTATGGAAAATATTAGAATCACCATGTTGGAAGAACAAATGACAAAAACCAAAATAAACTCTGTAGATCTGGAGAAGTTATGAAATTTTATATTTGGCAACTTATTCATTTGAGTTCATCCTGTCATGCAAAACTGCATCTTTAATTGAAAACTTTAAAATTCGAATTTTTTAAATGACCTTAGATGAAAAAACTCTCTAAATAAACTTTGTAGATTCCAAAAAGTTATGAGACTTTGTAGTTGACAACTTTTTGTTTTGGAATCATCTTGTTATGCAAAACCACTGTTTGAATTTCTCAAACTTGAAACTCAAATTTTGTAAACAACCTCGGATGGAGAAACACCCTAAAGAAAATTGTAGATCCTAAAAGATTATGAAACTTTGTAGTTGACAACTTTTGATTTGAAATCATTTAGGACCTCAAATAATCAATTTACACATGACTTGGTATAATATATGAGAACCGAAATGCAACATGGGTACAAGTGACATTGTGATGCAGTGGTCAAGGAGGGAGTCAGGCGAGAGAGAGGTGGGTTTGAATCCCATCAGCCGCATAGACGCGAAAAATTCCACAACTTCAGCAGCAGATAGGGACTGGCCTCCTGCAAAAAAAAATTCTTTTCCCTTTTTCAGATTTTTTGGACTTTTTCCGTTTCTATCTTTACCGAGTGTCGAGCACTTAGCAAAGATCCGTTTACCGACTAAAAATTTGTTGTGTGGTCTTTACCGAGTGCCACAGACACTCGGCAAAGCATCAATATCCTAAAGTGGATATTGGCAAGTTCATGGAGATGGAAACTGATGGGATTTTGTTTGGATTTTTTCCGTTTCTATCTTTGCCGAGTATCGAGCACTTGGCAAAGACCCGTTTACCGACTAAAAATTTGCCTTGTGGTCTTTGCCGAGTGCCACAGACACTCAGGCAAAGCATCAGTATCCTAAAGTGGATATTGGCAAGTTCATGGAGATGGAAACTGATGGTGCTGAATAGGCGGCATGCAGAGTTCTCCAGCTTAAGGTCCATTAGGACATATGTAATGCCCTACATCACAGAATCATTGCTGATCTGCGAGGTGACAGAGGAGAAAGGTGGTGCTCTGTCACCTATGAATATCTTCGTGACATATGTGCGGGAGTCAAGTGCAGCAGGCGATCAACTCGACTACTCGGTACCTCGCTTCAAATGGGGACCTGTTTAGATGTATTCCTGAGCTATTAACTGATCATTTTAGGTGTTCAAGAGTATTGAATGTTCCATGTGCTTGTAACTCGTGTACGCATGAGACTGCTAAGATCGACATGAGAGTTGGGACTCATGTCGATCCTCTGTTTGGAGCGATCCTCTCCCACGGTTTGTAAATGTCACTGTAGCTCACGATTTGGATGAGCTCGGGCGCAGTGCAAAGTTCTCTAGCTTAAGGTGCATTAGGACATATGTAATGCCCTACATCACGGAATCATTGCTGATCTCACTACTGGATCTGCCTGCTTTGCCCAGAGCCGGCAGCCCTCGGCAAAGTCTTTGCCAAGAGCCA
>Ga0182004_10002964_pt1 | contig 13379 bp, 11 predicted proteins | sample Sormic07211540_1_FD_120479 | JGI IMG/M metagenome (GOLD analysis project Ga0182004, IMG submission 120479) | Endophyte microbial communities from Sorghum bicolor roots, Mead, Nebraska, USA - 072115-40_1 MetaG | ecosystem: Host-associated > Plants > Roots > Unclassified | place: USA: Nebraska...
CGGCGGCGAGACCGACCGAGTCGGTTTCGTTCCGCTATAAAGCCCCCGCGCGGTCCGCCGGGCTCCGACCTGGTTCTTGCAGATCGGCCCAGCCAACACCCCATAATTCCGGATTCCATCCTCCACTGGGCTCGCCTCCCCTCCCCTCTCCTCTCTCTCCACGAAGCCAACAAACCAGCCGCAGCCCGCACCCCGCAGGGCAGCGATGGCCGTGGCTTGCGCGTCGCTGGCGGGCGGGTGGGAGATCGGTCCCGGGCTCGCGCTCGGGGCCCTGTTCACGGAGGCGGAGCTGGCGGTGGCGGACCAGCTCGTGCAGCTCAGCGGCAGCGGCGGAGGGGACGAGGCGGCAGAGTCGGAGTCGCCGCGGTCCGTGAACACGTGCGCGGGCGCCGCGGCGTGGGAGGAGCGGGAGGAGGAGGAGGTGGTGGTGGCCGGTGTCGGGATCGGGACGATGGAGCTGGATAGGAGGGCGAGGAAGAGGTACCGCCTCCTGTCGGACGTCTACGCCGCCACGAGGCCGGTGATGACGACCGGCGCCGACGCGGACGCGGGCAACGCCAGGAAGAGGAAGCGGGGTCACGAGCCGGAGGCGCCGGAGACCGGGACGACGACGATCAGGTACGACGGAGATCAGTGCTTCTAGACTTGAACTAGAATCTAGAGGGAGGACGGAGGAGGAAGATGAGGGTAGGACAGATGGGAGGGAAGGGCTCTTGTGTAATTATCGAAGGTTAGTAGGGTCTGTTTTGCAATGTCAGTCCTCTTGCTTTTCAAAGGAAAGAAGGCCACAACAAAGGGGGCCAGAACAAGACAAGAAAGCGAAGCTAGCTTGTACAGAAAGTTGCTCGTCGTGCTGCTGCTACGTTTTGAATTCGAATTTTGGATCCGAACTGGGCCAGCAAGATATTTATTTCCAGATCACGAATTGAAAGTCTTCCCCGGCCAAGTGCGCGCTGGTGCCCCTATAGTAGTACCATTGTGTGGTCTTGTGTGTGGCCGGCCGGCCTCCCAATTTGAATTTTCAATCCCATTTTTCCTGTCCCCCGTTGCCCAAATGTTCATCGGGATCCGTACGTGGAGCCGTTTAGAAAATGGAACCATCCGCCGTCGCCGCCGTCCGCCACAGCATTCCAGGATCGCTGCAGCTGCGATGCGAAGCATGTATACGAGTAGACAGACGAGGTACACAAGCTTTGAATTGAATACGATACGAAGTAGTACAAGCAGGCTAAGCATCATGCATGCATGGTCCATGGAGGTGTGGTGTGGTGTGGTGTGGGTGGCGGTGGCGGTGGCGGTGGCCGCGCTACGTTTCCGGCGAGTGCTGGAACGTTTCAAAGCGGCATTTCGCTGGCGGCTGTTTTCAACTTTGGAAGCGGAGATCTCCGAAGATCAGAGATTATAAAATTTACATAAACCGTCTGACGTTTGCTTTGAATTGGCAACGATGGCTAGCGGGAGATTACGATCAAGTCGTAGTATCCAGGCAGCAGGCAAGCACTACGTTAGTTGCGGTATTTTATTATGCACACGAGCTGCTGTCTCCAGGCTTGTGTGATATAGTTCACCCTAAAATTCAAAAACTTTTCAAAATTTCTTGTCATATCGAATCTTGCGACATATGCATAGAGCATTAAATATAAACAAAAATAAAATTAATTGTTATAGTTTATCTATAATTTACGAGACAAATCTTTTAAGCCTAGTAAGTCAATAGTTAGACAATAATTATCAAATACAAAAGAAAGTACTATAATATCAAAATCTCGAAACTAAACAAGGCCTAATTCTAATGCACGTCTGGCAAACAACAAAGTAGGAGCACCTCATTTATCGTCAGCACAATAGAAACACCAAATACATGTACGGTATATTAGATATGCGAGTATGGTATGCTCCTGAAACTAACATTTCAGTCCAAATCAACCTGCTTTTGGTCATGCACGCTAATATCGTACTAGTTTTCTTGTCTGATAAGGCATGGCTGAAAATAATATTTGTCAATCTATTGTGAGAGAAAAACGCTGCTGCTAACAAAAAAAAAGTATGGGTTATAAGTCAAGCGAATAGATTTGTACATACGGTCTATAAGTACTGTTCATTTTTTCCCTAAAATAAAAAAGACAAGGTGCTTACTGTTGTCACTGTCGAAGGGTATGGTTATCGTGCATCAATCCACTAGAACATGATTAACGCTGGTACTTCTGTGGGGGCAATAATAAGTCCTGTGTGCTAATCACACATTTTCTACTGTCCGCATGCGCGCGCGCAGCCACAGAATAATGAATGGCTCATAATCCATCGCACAGCATTTTTCAGTCTAATTCAATAATTTTATGATCTGCTCAATAAAGCCTCAAAGTCTGCTTTGTATGGCTTCACACCCTTCAGGTCTTTATTTAGGTCTCTTTGGTCCTCCTTGCTAAATTTTAGCCAGCTAAACTTTAGTTACTTTAGTAGCTAAAGTTTCAAACACATTAATTAAAAAAATTAAAATAGTTTACTTCCATTAGTCACTAAAGAGTAGCTAAGGGGAACCAGACAAGGCCTTAGTGTGGTATTTGCATGTTGGCAAAGAAACTTACTCCACCGACAAATTTTCAGTATATATTAATGACTGATTTCAAAGTGGGAAAATTAAAGGCACTTTGATTAGGTACATAATGAGTTGTTTCATAATTTTCCTAGGTTTCATGTGTGGAAACTGTGTGCCACTCATGTTTGGTATTCTGCAAAGTAACGGAACGGGTGTTAGTTACTAGTAGCTTGTTATACGATGGGCGGATGGCGTCTGCCGCTCCTGCACCTATATCTCCTAGTAGTTGTTTTATCACAAAAAAAAAAACTAGTTGCCGACCAGTATTATAGGTATAAACGACGTCTGGAAATGGCAGTTCGCACCGAAAGTCGTTCACGTGGAGATATCAGATATGGAAACCAGCAGCAGCAGTCCTTGGTGACGTGTATGTGTATATGGATGGGAAAACGTAACTTGCATTGGTGGCCTAGCCTATGATGATAGGATGTTCAGTTCGGCAAGCTAATCTATTCATGACAACAGGACACACGTATATAGGAACTCCATAAAAAGGAAGTATGGCATAGCCTATTCCTTCTCAAGAAATGACATCGACACGGGAGGAACTTGGAGTTGAAATGTCAGAGGAATTGATGAAGTTCATGTGTCGGATAGCGATTGCTGCAGCTTCTAAAGGTTGTTTTTTTGCCATCATCGTGTGATTGTGAAGAAAAGTTAGATTTTCCAGATGAGATACTTTAGCACGTGTACGTATATTATCATTGCCGAATCGAATGATTAATTCCATGGTTAATGGTCAACAGAATAAACTAACTTCGTTCCCAATCTCTTTGGAATGAATCGTTGAGTGATTGGAGGCAAATGAAGAAAAGGTTAAGCAATTCTTGCAAGCATACATTCCCATAAATGCGGCGTGACATGTAGTTTCTTCGCGGAAACAAGAAGATTATGCACGCATGTGAGCTAGGTAGCTCGTATGTACCTGAATGCATATTCCAGTCAAATTTCCATACTTTGTAGATGTTAGATATGTATATGAATATTATGTACAAGTCCACGTTAGGATTTATTGTGTTTAGCAGTATATGTTAGAGTTAGAGTTAGACTCTTGTAACCTAGTCTCCTAATAAATATTAGAGGAATGATGTCCAATATATATAGATCGTATAGTAGTTCTTGTTGCTGACCCTGATCTCTCTTAGTTCTGATGCTCTAGGTTGGGGACCAGGGTCTTGTTGATGCTACTTGCTCCATGGATGATCAGACAAAGTTTGTGATGTGCTCTGTCAAAGCGTGGCGCATGCATATCATTAGTTACCTATTATAATGTGCACTGCTGGCGGATGGGTGGGGTACTGGATTAGATAACATTGTGGCATTGTTTTCCATGACTCATGCTAGGGGTTGTGCTTCACTAGTCGGAGCGAGCACAGATAGATTCATCTTGATTTTAAGAAATTGTTGTTGCTATACATGTTAATCAGAATGGTCATAGAGAGATATAGAATTTTCCATGTCCGTAGATTTTTTTTGTGGTTGAAGTAGAACCTAAGTCCTAACCGTTCACATTTAGGCCTTGTTTAGTTCCCACCAAAACCCAAAAACTTTTCAAAATTCTCCGTCAAATCGAATCTTGCGGCACATGCATGGAGTATTAAATATAGATAAAAACAAAAACTAATTGCACAGTTTATCTGTAAATCGTGAGATGAATTTTTTAAGCCTAGTTACTCCATGATTGGATAATGTTTGTAAAATAAAAACGAAAGTGCTACAGTACCTTAACCCAAATTTTTTTGGGAACTAAACAAGGCCTTAGTTTTTGTAGGGGTTCAATTTCCATTTCGATTTAATTTAGGCAACCAATTTACTTTGATTCTCATGTTTTTTTCATTCACCATAATTGGGAGGAGAGGAGAGTGTGTTGATTAGACACTATACATAAGTATAGTTGCTGAACAATTCTGGAGAGTTTAGATGCTTTGCGCACATACTAGTGAAGATGGACAAAATGTCCATTATATGTTCATGTACTTCCTATGATGAAATGTTGTATATTGATGCTATCCTATCATCTCTCTCATCATAGGATTGAGAGAATTCATTTGTTTCTTCGCGCACATACTAGTGAAGATGGACAAATTTAGTTATATGTTTATTATCAAAATGTTAAAGTTGAAATATGAAACTTCAGTCCTCGACTTGGCACAGGTGTTCGTATTTTCCTGAATTTATTCCAGGATATAACGACACTATGCTTTTTAGTGGTAGACGATGTCTCCGTCGACAGCGAGGCGTCTGTGGTGACTTCGTGAATTTTGTGATCTACCGGCTCAATCCTTCCGATGTTCTCATAGGGATAGGGTTTGCATACGTATGTTCATACTTCATAGAGATGAGTGTGCGTGCATTATGTGTAACACGTAGGCTCACACATGTTATCACTGCTGCGCTGCATATCTCATGCACTGTAGGCATGCAGTTTTTTTTGTAAACATGCTAAATAGCCATCGAAGATCAGAAGAGATAATTAGTTTTGTGATATTGCTGCAGTGATATGCTAGGTCTATACAATGTTCAGAGAAAACAGATATTTGTGGTTGTAATATACTAACCTTTGATAAGGTGATTATCTTGGTTTTAAATGTGTGCCTAAATAGAAGTAAATAGAGACCAAGAGATAACTAATAGGAACTAAACTCATGAGAGGCTAAACAAGCTCGTCTGTGTAGTTTTGGGATTAATCAGCAAACTGAAGCATAAATGGTAACAAATAAGAGTTATAATATTTTGTACGTGCACCTAGTGAAGAAGAACAAGATGATGATTATAGTTTCATGCAGCTACACTAATGAAAGGTTGTAGCCTACCGTCTTCTCATCATGTGATTGAGCATATTAATTTCTTTCTGGTGCATTTTAATAACTATTCATTTTTTGAAAAAATAATAATAACTATTCTGGTCTATGTGTTTTGCTTTTTATTTCAGAACACTGATTAATAATACATCTTTTATGAAGCTAGCAAAACACATGGTCGCGACAGAAAACCGAAATATCCTTGTCTAACAGTCTAACTAAGAATGACATCTATTTATATTAGGGCATCTCCAGTGTATAAATCGATTTTACTCTGCTCAAACAGCATCGTGTCAGAGGGTTCGATGCCCACTATGTGAGCATCGGTTTGTGGGGCCTGCTACTCTTGTTTTTGTCTTCACGTGTCAGCTCTAGATAGGATGTGAATCTGTCACTGCTGGTCTAATACCATTTTGCACTAGAGAGATGATTTTTTTATGTAGCTTTGGTTCGACTCTTCGGTAGCATCCGGTTTTAAATCTGACACACATGGTTCGGTTGCTGTAGTGTGCTCGGTTTGACTTTTCACTCCCATGGTTCGATTTTCGCATACACTGAAGCTGCTCTTATATAATAAAAGTGCTGAATTATTTGCCTGGCCAGAGCAGTTATGGATGTGTTTAGATCCAAAGTCTATTTCATTTGTATTTGACAAACATTGTCTAATCATGGACTAACTAGACTTAAAAGATTATTCGTCTCACGATTTACAGTGTACAATTAGTTATTTTTTATCTATATTTAATGTTCTGTATACATTTGCCGCAAGTTTCGATGTGATGAAGAATTTTATAAACTTTTGGGTTTTTTAAGTGTATCTAAACAAGCTTATATGTAAGTAAAACTGAATCGCCAAATCTGTATGGATGGATCCCACCCCATCGTGGGTTCCTTCCCTGTGCAAATCATTGAGCAGCTGGGCGTGCTGCTGTCGGCACAACCGGCGCTGGGTAACAGGAGCAGTGGCAGTCCGACACTGCTAAACTGACGCAGTATGTGGCCACCCACAAATTTACGTGGCCACAATTCTCATGAGTGAGGAGGGGGTCAGATAAGCCCCTTTGTTTGTGAAGGGCAAAGGCCGGCCTGATCCTTTTACAAAAACATCGTGTTGTGGAAGTGTGGTTCTCTTTTCGTTGGCTGGGCATGCAACAGTTGACTGACTGATCAGACGAGGTGATAGTCAAGTCTAACCCAAACTAACCGAACTCTTTTGGCATCAGAGAAAATAGCAGCCCATGGTCTGCTGGTCCTAGATTATATAGAAGGTTCTTCTTGCATGGAAATTCTTGTTGGCTCTATCTAATCTACCTGATGAAAAGCCGCCATATCAAATATCGAACTGCACTCTGTACACGCGTATACAGAGAAACTCGGCAGAACTCAGGTCTTGTTCAGTTGATGAATTTTTTTAGTGTTTAGGTACCGTAGCACTTTTATTTATATTTGATAATTATTGATTAATTATAGACTAATAGTCTCAAAGAATTCGTCTCATAAATTACAGACAATCTATACAATTAATTATTTTTAATCTATATTTAGTGCTTAAGATTCAATGTGATGGAAAATCCGGAATTTTTTTGAACTAAACAAGACCTCATTCTAGCAAGCCATTCAATGAACTTGCACTGAAACTCACCCGTAGCGGCCCATGCTTCGAAAAGAGCTTTCGAGGCCCTGTTTGGGTCTCCTAAGAAAAATGAGAATAATAAGATAAGAAAATTAGAAATGAGATTCAAATAGGGCTTTACTTCTGCTAGACAGGTCGTGACTGCAAGAGGCAGACCATGCAAGACAACAAGTAACAACGCCATGATGGGTCACAGATCAGATGCACTGAACAAGAAAAGGCACAATCTTTGAATGAATGAACCACTATCTTTCTTTGTTCAGCAATCAGTACCAAACTAGCATCACGTTCAACATACAAGCAGTACACAGTGGGGAGTGATTTTGTCAAACAGGTAGAACACATATGTTTGATTACAGGAAGTCTGGCAAAAGTGGCATTCGATCAACTGGTTATCCCTGAACCGAAGGATTTCACGATGGTGCTTACTCTTGCACCAAAGCTTCTTGAAGCAATCTTTTTCCCTGGGACATGGAACGGGTTTGAGACGGCATCTACATATGCAGCATGGAACTTCCTGAAAAACTGAGAAAACAGAAATGGAAATGAACTGGTATTCTTTTGCACACATAGAAGATCAAGCATGAGCATCAAACCTCATGTAAAATAAAAACGGTTACAAAATTTTGTTTCAGTGCATCCTTAGAAAGAAGAAACAGTTCGTCTAGAACTTCTCAGGGAACACTTGATTTACATTGCTAGACGGAGAAACTGAGCAGCTGTGATTAATGCAAAATATCTGTGTACTACCCAATGAAATCTATATCTATCTATATATCTATAGCTATATCTATATATCTATATCTATATTCTATATAGAATATATTCTATGTCTTATAATCCTAAACCCACTAGCCATTCTATCTCGACATGCAAGCAGTCCACCTCAGCAATCCACTATCACTTGCATTTAATTGTTTTCTTTAGTATGCCACGTCATCCACTACCATTAATTTATAAGTTTATTCTTTCATATAAGTAATTCAGTTTGATGTCATTTTAATTCATCCGCAATTCCCCCAGCAACATACGGGGTATGCTTCTAGTATAATATATGTTGTATACATGTTCGATACATATATTAACATTTTTCATTAAAAAATGGTACAGTCAAAGCACTGAGGAGCTTACATTTCGGGCATCTGCATCTTTGACATCAAGATCAGTCGTGACCATGATAAATTTGACCTTTGTGTTTGTCAAATAGCCGTACCTGCACATAATATATCATAATAATTAATCAATTTCCTAGCAATTGGCAGCCAGATTAAGAATGTCAGTGCTATCAGCAGGAATATTTAGTTGGCGACAGGGGAACACATATAAATATTTAGTTGATAGTCATTATTTTAACTTCTTTGTGAATAATCCAAGTACAAGAATTTCTGAAAATAGAACCAATAGATTTTTTAAACTTCAGCAACCAATGGAGGCAGATGTCATCAGGCAAATCAAGCAAATAACTAAAACCTGGAATAAACTTACACTTTGTAGTTCTCAGTTGGGTACAGAAGACCCAAAAATGTCTCATTCAACGTAGGCGCACTCCTTTTAGGATTGTTCACTGTCAACAGAATGAATGTCGAGGCAAATAAGAAAACGATAGCCAAACAGCACTGAGAAAAAGGAGATTGATATTTCTATACGCCAAGGAATCACTGAGTTAAAACTAGTCTGATAAGATGGAATCAACCATCGCATTTGTCCATTATAATCATCTAGAACCACTAAGCTTCTATGCATGTCTGCAAAATGATAAGTGCATGCTTTTGTCCGCATATGCCACATGATTTGAGTTTTCCCCCCATTTGTACAAGTTGGATCGATTGTCAAGTTCTAATGCTCACTCCAGTACCTTTTTTTTTTCCCTTGGAGAAACGCTCACTCCAGTAACTAAGGGCCTGTTTGGTTGGAGGACTCGCAGGCAAATGGCAGGCCCTAGATAACTGGAAGAGTAGATTTTGATTCTTCTAACCTGAAACTGGTGGTGTCCGCTTCTAATTTCAGTTTTGAATTAGTAACTCCAGAGCAACAAGCACGCAATTTAAACGAACGTGATCTCCTCCACAAATGACTACAATCTACAGCATGCAACAAACACTAGCATAATTTCAACAGGCAGAAACTAACTAGAACTCCCAGCTACTCACAGCCCGCTAAAAAGAAGGCCATCTAGATCTGGATCACGATGCCTCGGCGGGGGGCGCGCACGCGGGGGTGAGAGACGCTTAGCTACCTCGCTCGTCGATGACGTCGAGGGAGCAGTGGACGATGTGGTGGAGCTTGAGGGCGTCGTCCGCCTCCGTGAAGCTCTGCAGGTACAGCGGATTGTTCTGCAGCACCGACGGAAACGCAAAGGCGAAGTTCTTAAGTCGATAATTTCAGCAGCGCCCAGGACGAGATCGCATCAGGCCAGATCTGCACGATCGGACGCGAGGGTCGAGTGGGGCGGTGAGGGTCCTGACCTGGTGGCCGACGACGGCGACGCAGACGATCATGATTCCGCCGGGAAGAGGACTCGAGCCAGTCGCCGGAGAGGAACGGAGGACGCGGCCGCCAGTCTCGCCGGTTGCCGGTAGCGAGACCTCCGGTCCCGAGGACTCAGGCCGCGAAGTAACTCTGGGCTCTGGCTGGGCTCCCGGCCGGCCCGCTCGTGTGGGCGAATGGGCGATGACGGCATTACGGCAACAGGCACCATATGCCCACGGAGCGATCGGACGGTCAGGAGAAGCGGAGAACCCTTTCTCAGCGCACGAATCTTGATTCATACCTAGGTCGAAAAAAGACTTCACGCGTGCATAATCGAACGTCTGAAGGACAGACATATTCATAAATTCATTCAGACGAGAGAATAGTGGATTGATTTCACACACACAAGATAAAGAGGCCAAACCGTAATCAACGACAAGAAAAGTTCAGACAAAACAGGCAAAGTCACATAATAATAAAGCGAATAAAGCTCCTGCGTCAATTCTAGTGCTTATTTCGTCCCTAACCTTTTGTGTTCATGTTACAAAATCAGCTTGAGTTCACAGTTAACTGATGAATAAGCGGGAGTTCCACATGAGACCTGGCTCCAGGGTCCGTGACCACAAATAACAAACGCATCTTCTGTAGTGCTAAACAGCAAAACGAGTACTTCACAGCCTTTTCGGTCTTGAACCCATTGCAGGATTTCCTGGATGTGGACGCACACGCACCTATCTCCCAAAGCAGCAAAGACACCTGAAGATCGTGTACAGAGGTGAGGTTAGTATTGTTAGGAGCTTTCTATAGACACGTATTCAAGCTGAATTTTTCTATCAAAGAAATTCAAGCTGCAATTTAATGATTAATATATTTGCTTGAGCCGAATCTGCTAGTCATTCAGCAGTATTTTTCTCTCACAACAAATCAGCCAACGGTACTTTCTGTCATAACTTATCAGCCAAACGAACAAGGCTACACAAGATATGCTAAGCAGCCTTGACCAACGAGATCATATATATATACCCATAATGTTATCATTAAAGTATGCCCTAAAAATTATAGGGCAATAAAATTCATTGTTCAATTTTCTGCACACATAGTTTTTCAGACCATGTTTCAGTCTGAAACTGGAAGTATGTTAATAGCAGCAACCCTATGTCCCACTAGAAAACTAAGCTGTTGTATATAGTAACAAGAAAGCTCAAGCAACTACCTGGATAAACATTACACAGTTGCACAGCAACCCTGCTCAGTTCACTTGAACTTATCAACACTATTTTTCCAGTTATGGAACAAAGTTTTCCTCTCACAACAAATCAGCATCAACATCAGCGCCAGCCAAAAAATCAGCCAGTCCAAAAAATAAGACAACAACTTTAGCACAAACGAACTCTGGATACAATTGGCAAGTAGAATGATTGGGGAAAAGGATATCAACTAAATAGTTCCCAGACATTAAAAGTAAAAAATAAAATAAAAAGGAAACATCTAGACATATGGAGCACTGATATCGCCCAAAGATAATTGCAATTCTGGAATCAACTCAAATCTGGTGAATTCAAGGGACTACAAATTATATATAGTGTTGCTAAAAGACCAAAACAATTGATTTTTCTTCTCCAATTTCATGTTTCCCAGAGACAATCACATACATGATACACTGCAAAATTACATTGTCACACCATTTATTCAACAAAACCTTATAAATCGGCCACATCATCCAACAGCAGATTGAAGTTGAAGGTTGCAACAAAGTTTGACTCTGATCCTAAAATTGCAGAGGGCAATCCGAAGCGGTCGACAGACTCACAAATCAGCTCTTGACGACCCTCCAGCGGCTCAGGGCCCTGGCGACGGGCGGCGTGAGCGCGATGGTGATGGGGACCCTCACGGGGAACAGTGCCTTGTTGCAGAGAAGCGCGAGCCCGAGCGCGCCGCCGCTCGACGCCACGAGCTCCATCGTCCTGTTGCGGGGCTGCCGCTCCCGCTCCGTCTCTTCTTGCAGGACCTCGCTGGGTCTGGGCGGCAGGGGGCCGTCGCTGGAGGCAGGGGCGGGTGAGGCCTCGCCGTCAACGGTGACGCCAGGGGACATGCCGAACCTCCGGAAGACGGCTTCGACGTCGACGTTGTTGTTGATGGCGACGTAGAGGCCAGCGATGGAGGCGCACGAGACGGATAGGTGGACGCCCACGGCCACCTTGCCGTACTTCCTCATGAGCTCCTTGATCCTGCCGGAGAACGCCATGGCCGCCGGCGAGGCTGGAGGTTTATGATTCGGGGGCGGCGCTGTGACGGCTAGGGTTTTGGTCTTTTGCGGCGGGTCGGTTGCGGGCTCACGGCTGAAGCGAAGGCGCAGGATGGATCTCGGCTTGCCGCTAGCGGGCCGCGTTCCTTTTCTCGCCTTTCCTTGCTTGGAAAATCAGGCAACCGATTCACGATCAAATCCGATCGGATACAGTGGATACTAGTATCATACATTATTGTCCATATCCCCTATTTTTTAATCGGATATTAGATACAATCAGATATTAATTTTTTAGATTTAGATAAGAACTATTCAAATTATGTTTTGACCGTTTTTAGACGGACGGATATTAGAAAATAGTTGTCCCATTTTCATCCCCTCTAGAGCAATCGATACATAATTATGAGACTGTTTGCTTGAGTTTATATGTGGAATCTACCAGTTATTTAATAATATTTTTCTTTTATAATAAATCAACAAACAATACTTTTATTTATGACTTATGCTTATGTATAGTACTAGTAGTATTTTTGCAATCAAATTTGTGTATTATTAGGACATGGTTAAAATTTGCCCCCGCGTCCGATTTCAATTGTCTCACATCAGGACTGAGGTCGTAATCCAAATAGACCATAAAATACTACCGTATAGTATGTGGCCTCTAGCAAGATCAATGGAAAGTACAATTCACCAATCCCATACAGGAATCCAAAAGGATGATGATGTAGAGACTTCCATTTGAACGTTATATTCTTTTCCATCTCTAGCCACGGAAGACATGAGAGGAACACTTCAACATCGAAAAAGATTTACGCTAAATAAAGTTTTGGAAAATTTTAGAAAGTACGTTGCTTTTGTTATTTCTTGCCAGCGATACAGATCATCCACGAAAAATCCAAACAAAAGTTCAGCGATTTATTCTATAGCAATATTTTCTAGTGATGTTTATCTCTCATAATATTTCAGTATCAGCAACAACTTAAGCCAAATTTTGGCAAAACGAACAGAAAAGCTAAAAATTTGTACTGCTCCTTTTTTATTTCGCAAAAATTTTCAAGATTCCTCCTCACATCGAATCTTTGGTCGCATGCATAGAGCATTAAATATAAATAAAAATAAAAACTAATTGCACAGTTTATCTGTAATTTGTGAGATAAATCTTTTGAGTCTAGTTACTCCGTAATTGAACAATGTTTGTCAAATAAAAACGAAAGTGCTACAGTAGCCAAAAACCAAAATTTTTGCAAATTAAATAAGGCCATAGTGAGTCGGGGTGGGCATTCGGTTCTCGGTTCGGTTTCGGTTCGGTTACCTTGGTTATTTATGAAATTCGGCTCCTAGAATATAAGAACCGATCGGTTCCAAAAAAATTTAGGAACCGAGCATTTCGGTTCTCGGTTATTTCTGTTCGGTTCCGGTTCTTACCGAACTAACCGAATTTTTCTAGCAAAGGTTAATACAACAAAAAAATATGTAGGCTTTAAAGCAAATATAGGCAACATCACTTCTAATTTAGATAATAATAATTGGTAAGATTACAATAGCAATATAGTAACATAAATACATAGTAATTTAGTATGAGACGTCACACAAAAATCAAACTTTGTCTTATAAAATACTAGTAAGTAAAGTAAA
>Ga0182004_10002965_pt1 | contig 13378 bp, 13 predicted proteins | sample Sormic07211540_1_FD_120479 | JGI IMG/M metagenome (GOLD analysis project Ga0182004, IMG submission 120479) | Endophyte microbial communities from Sorghum bicolor roots, Mead, Nebraska, USA - 072115-40_1 MetaG | ecosystem: Host-associated > Plants > Roots > Unclassified | place: USA: Nebraska...
AAAAAAATTTAAAATTTTTAAAAAAAATTTTTGGACTAAAAAAGGGCTTTTTCCCCGGTTTTGGTTAAATGTGCCGCCCCATAACTGCCGGCTGCCCCGGGCTACATCCGTCATGGCGTCAACACATCGCCCCCCCCCGCCCCCCCCCCCCTCCTTGATACCACCACCACTCTGCTCTGCTCCGCGTGCCTCTCCTTGTCTCCTCTAGAGGTAGAGAGGGAAGGCACACGCGGCTTCCAAGAATGCCCGATGAGGCGAGACCAGCAAAGCAAGACCTTTCTCTTCTCGCGCAGACCGGACCGGAGAGAGATGTGTGGAAGCGAGCCGGAGAGGGACAGCGGCCCACTACTCCCCAGTCCACGCACCATTACCACCGCCCTCCTGTCTACCACCACCAGCTGATGGGTAGAGGGAGAGATAGAGGGGGGGAGTTGAAACTCCATCAGTCGAGTCTCTGGGCATGCGTGCTTCCTCAAACTCTCGCCCCGTCCGCCCCAGCCTCCTGTTGCCACCACCAATCCATGGGCCTTTTTGGGTTTTCGACCTCACCTCACCTCACCCATGGGTCAGAGGAGCTCTCCCCTTCACACGCCGCCCACCCGCCCGCCCGCGGCAGGAGAGGAGAGAGAAAGCGGGGGCGAGCAACAGCAGGCCAGGCAGGCGCAAGAAACTTCCCCCCACCTCCACCACCTCCTTCTCCTCCTCGCCTTCCGCCTTTATTTCTTGTCTCCTTCCTCGGTCCTATCTCCTCTCCTGCTCCGCCTTTTCCTCATCGGTTCCTCCTCCCCTATCCTCTCGTCCTCGCTCCCTGCGCTCCGTTTCTTGGGTGCTTGAGGTGAGGTGATCCCGGCCATGGCGGCCATCAAGAAGACCAAGGTCGTCTTGGCGCAGCCGGCGGTGGGGGCTCCGGCGTCGCGGCCGCCCTTCTTTTCTCGCGCGCCGGGCCCGGTCCGAGGCGCCGGCGACGAGGCGGCGTACAGGGCCAGCCTCAGGTACCGCGCCCTCCTCCAGGACTACCAGGAGCTCATCAAGGTGAGCCGAGGGATTCTCTTCCTGGACCTTCTTCACGTCCCCCCGCTGCTGATCTGATCTGATCTGATCTCGGGTTTGGGTGAGGTTTTGCCTTCTATGATCGGTTTTGGAGCCGCGTTTAGTTTTTGTCGTTTTTTTCCCGGGATTTGTTTGTGTGAGGGTTTGTGGTGTCTGTTCTGCCCTTTCTTTTTGGGGGTTTATTTAGATTTCACTAGAAAGACACGGGCGCGGCGTTGCCACGCCACCCTTTTGTTGGCTTGTCTGGACACTGAAACCTGTATATCATGTTCTTTACCTTTAAAGTGTCTAATTTATCCTGATTGTAATTAAGTAGCATTGTTATGTACGCAATATATTGATAAAGGAGAAATAGTCCCCTCTGGTTCTGCTTGTGAGTTTTCTGGAGGCTCAATATAGATGATTCTTCACATACTCTCTGATACATCTTGTATACCTGTTGAACCTGAGATGTTCTAGGCCTTACATCATGTTAGATTGCACACATACAAGTTCATAATTTCAGATTATGGCATGGCAAAGTTTAGAAATAGAAGCATATCTGTCATAAAAGAATGCCAAAATGGCCTTGACACTGAACGAAAGTTGTAGAGTAATGCAGCTTTTGAATTTCCAAAGGAAGTGGATTGCTCATTGGAAAATAGGATGTTCATTATAGTCGGAACTGGCAACTATTCAATGTATATATAGTTAAAGCAACAACAAATAGAAGAGTTCAGAGGTTTAGATGGAACAAATGTTTGACAGCACAAGTGCATACCGGTTCCCAACGAAGCTACATCACCAAAATCAAATTCAGTTGGAATCTAAGGAATGGGAAAGTAGCACTGCTACTTATTGGAGAATGGAGAGATAAATTAGATCAGATTATGGATGAATATCTTTGTATCCATTGGATTGAAATGAATAAGACATATATGATTTTGAATAAAATAGAGAAAGATCACTCACAATGACTCATTGAAATTGCAAGTGAACCAAAGATGGCATTGCTTATTTTTATGAGTTGTTTTGTTTGACATAACAATTACATGGATTTACTCAAAAAAATTACAATGATGTAATGAACAGCTCATCAAGAGAATGTGGAATGAACCTGCTCAATGTATTCCTGGATAAGTTCCTAAAACGAAAAAAAAATCAAGAAATAGTCACTAAGCTCTATACTATTTAATGCGACAAGGACAAGCTGTAAAATTGAAAACTTGTTTCCAAATTGGCCTTTTAGATTCAGTCTGTTTGTACAGTAAAACTGTAAATAATTATCTGGCAGCTTTAGTTAATCTAATTGGAGAGATCTAATCAAATCTATCTGATAGGGAGTGGGGTTGAAACCAACAATGATATAACAGTTTATAACTAATCAAAAAAAGTTTAGAAATGCCCTTCAGAACTTATGATGTCACTTCCATCAAAAAACTGTGGATGGCTATTAAATATTAAGCAATTCACAATGAAAAACTCATTTCAGAATATGCATTTGATATTTTAAAAAACAGCAGCAGGCGAAATATCTATTAGAAGTTAGAACATAGGCTATGAGGAGGTTTCTCTTGCTTGTAGCGTTCCTAAAGGAGCAGAAGGTCAGATCCGTATTGCAAAATAGATCACCTGGACAATGATGACAAAATCTCAGTCCAAGGTCTATGGCATATTTTGTAAATAGAAATTAACAGATTCATTTCTGACTTTTTAGTATACAAAAGGTGGTAATGTTTGTCCGTGAAGCTTAGGCCACAGAGATCAAACAATTCAGGCATAATAATATCTCTAATTAAAACTAAAGACTCAGAAAGAGTTTTGCTATTATCTAGTATCCTTCCAACATTGATGAGTCTCACATAATTGTTGGTTCAAAACCTGCTATATTTTTGTCATCACTAAATGTAAACAAGGGTTCTCTGCACAGAATCAATAGTGTTTGCTTGTGGAATTTCCAAATAGAAAGTGCTCATGGTTCTAAATAGCGTGTTCCACTGGTTGGGGAGGAAGCATCATTGGTCCCCACTTCCACAGCTCCATCAAACTGGGAGAATTATGCTCACAACCCTGTTGGTCTTAGTCTTTAAAGATTGAGGAATTTATCTTCCATTAAATCTAATATGGAACCACGCAGAGAGGCTTGGCTGGTCTCTTTAGCTCTGCTTCCCGGGCAGTGGTTGGGTGCCATGGCTGCTTGCTCGGAGAATGCTTGCCTCAGCATGGATCTGCAAGCTGGCACCTAACATCCCCTTCCAAGGCAGCCACAACCGCCATAGAGATGCAGTTTGACGGAGAGCTGATAGAGGCAGTGGTTGCAACTGGAGCAAAGGGTGACGCAAGGTCTTGGCAGGCGCACGGGACTGCAGGAGACCGCGCACGGAGAAGGGCCACGACGCACAACACTGCCGGTGTTTCGTGTTTGTGTTTGTGGAGGGACATGCCGTCGCGGGGGCTGTGGAGCCGCCCGCGCCAAGCTCGAGCGTAAAGCGATGGGAGGGGCGAGGGGCTGTGTCAAGTTGGAGAGGGGATGGGGAGGAGCGGTCGATGGCCGAGGTGGAGGACGGGGGCCGATTCATGGGCAGAGCATGGTGGACCGGCAGGAAGCTCCGAAGGGAGAGGTGGTGGCGGCTGCGTGACTACAGGCGGGGATGGGTGAGGCCGATGATGAATGGGAGGAGAATTCGAGATGGGGCGAGAGCGAGAGGAGCTGACGGGTATGGCTGTTCTTCACACTATCAGATGGACGAAGAAGCGGATGGGGAACCGACCGATCCAAAGCGGATGATCCATATCGAGTCTTGGGTAGATCCAACGGTTGGCAAAATAATAGGCATGACTAGTTGGTGCAGATTTCATCTTGTAGAGATTCATTCATCCCCTGTGTCCTTTTGAGGATTTCTTGTGGATCTGTTGTCTTTTGTTAGGTTCAACCTGCTTGCTACGGCGTTCTTAGATCTATCTGTGCATTAAAGTTTGTTTAGCTTGATGGTGTTAGTTTCAGTTCTAGTTTGTTCCACTGTGATTTGCAATTCAGCTTTTGTTGCAGATTTGAACCTTCGAGGCATTATAACTTCCATAAGATTTTGCTGTTCTATTTATCTCCACTTTGATATATATGATCTGAATAACATCTGACAATTGTTAGGTCTTGTTGACCTGCACAGGAAACCCAAGCAAAGAAGAAGAGGCTGCACATGGAGAGGCTCAGGAAGCAGAGGCTTTTGGCTGAAGTCAAGTAATTCTCTGATCATACCATTTTGAGAGTGTATGTGTGTTATCTGTGTGTTGTATGGTCCCTCTTGCAGTGTGTATGTGTGTGTGTGTGTGTTTTATTGCTATGTTGTGTGTTATCCCTGTGCATGTGAGTGGCATACTGGCATGTTCGCTAAATTCTTGTGTAAAACCCATGATGTTGCAGATTCTTGCGGAAGAGATACAAATCCATGTCTGAAAACCCATCTCAGACAATTGTTTGTAGACTGAGGAATCCAGCAATGTCGTCTGCATCCTGGACAGCAGCTTCGGCAGGTGATGCCCAGCACCAGTCAGTTCATGGCGTCGGGAGCTCCCAGCACCAGTCAGTTCATGCTGTCAGGAGCTCCAGTAGAAGCCAGTTGGTGCACCGAAGGCACGGTGGTTCTCCAAGGGCATCTCCAGTGATTGACCTCAACGAGGCCTGTGAGCTGGTACAAAATTGGGATAACCTCATTTCACTTGCTGCAATAGCTCTCAAGTTTGTCAGTATCTCAACCGGTTTCTCTCATTTCAGGGTTATGAGGAGATGGAAATCGATGAGCACCATGGTTACAGGGCCCCTCTAGGCATCAACAAGTCAAAGAGGTATCCGATGGAAGGTGATGCTGCTGCCGGACCAAGCCAGGTTAGAATGCCTGTGTTCTGGGATGTCCAGAACCCAGCAGGGCGATCTGGGAAGAGGAAGATCTCATGGCAGGATCAGTTGGCCCTGAGAGTATAGGTAAATGATAATGTTTAGCTCTAGTACAGTAGTACTATTCTAGTAGGATCAGTATGTGCCATTGCTAGCCTGGTAAATGTAAAGGGATGGTTGGGACAATTTCAATGGTTATCTGCTCATGTTTAGTGCTGATGAAAACATAGGCTGTTGGCTGTTGCATGATAAAGTAGTCGGGTGTGTGTGATGAATCACCGAAATCTTATGGTTAATATTGGTATGGAAGGCTAATGCTTCAATGAGAGATGTAGCTTCCAAGGATGTAATCTGTTCATGTAGAGTTGCAAAAATGAGGGTGCCTGCTCTCTTGACATAGTAAACATAAAGTTCAAGAAAAAGACAGTTTTGGCAACAGTTTATTGTACATATAATGTGGCAGTGTTTTGTCAATTATGGTTCTGAGTTCGAAGCATCTGATCTGATAGCATGATGTATGCAGATCTATGCATTATGATCCAGGAGCTTAATTGTGTCCTTACTTTTCATGTGATATTATTGTTTAGCATGAATTCCAGAACTTTATCAATTTTTGATTTCTTGGATACTGGACTTACCTTTGTTTTATGTAGCCTGAAGTCTTTGTAAACCATGGTTGGAAATTGTTCAGATCTTCATTTTTTTCAGTGTGGTGAGTTTTTGTGTGCATGGGCTCGCATTCCCACTTTGTGAAAGGAAAGTTGCAGAGTGGGGTTGGATGTTGAGGATCCGGGAATGATGTGTCTTTTCTTTGGGACACGAGGAATGATGTATCTTCAGTGGTTGTTGGTGTCCATGGATAGAAACACCACTATTCTTGACTTGATCCACGGTATCTAAGGCCATGTTCTGTTAATCAACTTTGTTTGCCTGAGATGTGTATACGCATTTCGCATTGTAGTGCACCAGGCCTAAGAGCACGTTTCGTCAATCAGAATGCATCGTAGCATCGCTTCTGATGCGTTCCGTCAATACTCGCTAGCAAGTCTCTTAAAAAGGATCCTTCTGTCTCAAGCAGTTTCTGTAGTCGATCATTATTTTCCCTGCAATAAGCAATCATGGCCTTATTTAGTATGCATGAAACATTAAATATAGATAAAAAATAACTAATATAAAAAATAACTAATTTAAGTCTAGTTAGTCTATGGTTGGACAATAATTAACAAATACAAACAAAATTAACAAATACAAACGAAAGTGCTACAGTAGTTAAATCTAAAAATTTTCGTAAACTAAACACAAAAATTTTCGTAAACTAAACAAGGCCCAAGTATTCGTAGCAAGTTGTAGAAGCATTCCCTTCAATGTTGTTAAAGGACTCATGACACATCTCTACTATAATTGGTCATTTCAAATTATTTTGGATCCACCAATGAAAATGTCCCCTGCTGAGTAGTCTAACCATTGTGTACCGAGAAAATTATACACAAGAATTTATCTCCATCAAAATTAAGGGCTCCAAAAGAACTACGTCACATCCAAGGGCTAGCAGACAAAGTTTGATGCGAGGCTTCTCACCCGCTCCGTCGCACTTCAACGCCGTGATCTAGGGCTCCAACCACGATGGAGGCCAATCATCCACCAAACTAAAAAAGAGAAAAAACGCCGAGGTCCGTTCGAACCTGCGGTCGCCGCTGCCGCGTCCACGCCCTTCGTGGAGGGGAGGAGCTGTGGGGCCTTGTTTGTGTGTGCCTCCTAGGTCTCCACCTCTAATACGGCGCCTCCGACCGTCAGGAAGGCGAAGGCGTACCCGTTCTCGACATCCTCGTCCGTCACCGTAAGTTCTCTAGCTCGAGGGTTCACCTATGATGGTCGTCGGCAAGCGCGAGCACTTCAACCTCACCCTCTCCTTATGGGACGCTGGCAGGCGCGCAGGTGTCGCCCTGCTCCCGTCCTCTCCTTCCCATGGCCCCACCCGTAAACGCAGCTGTGACCCCTAGGCGTGCCGCTCCCTATGACCACGTTGACAGATGCCCGCTGCGGCCCCAGGCGTGTGGGCCGTTGTGTGAAAGGATCTAAACCATGCCTGGAGAGCGGGTTGAATAGGCGTATTTGGAAAATTCTACACAAAACTCAAAGACATTTGTCAGCAACTATCGGAAGTCTTGATAGTTTGGGTCAGAACACAAACTGTCAGCAGTTTCGACACCTACAGGAAAAGAACTATAAGCATTTAAATAAACTTTGTGAGATCAACAACTTACAACACCACTTCCTAGTGGTTGGGTGAGGATGTTGAGCAACTTCCTTGACATTGAGAGCCCTCCAAATCATAGATCGAGACCAAACCCTAAGAGAGAGGATGGGAGAGACAGAGACAAAAAAATTCAAGTAATAACAAGAAAATCATAAAAACAACAAGCACACGAGACACAAGGATTTATCCCGAGGTTCAGCAACTTCACAAAGGAGTTCCTACATCCTCGTTGTTGAGGTGACCACTAAGGTCAAAGTCTCTTCCACCTCCTTTCCTCTCTCAAGTAACCACAAAGGTCGCTTGAGATTTCCACTATGAAAGAAGGGTAATACAAACTTTCCAAGGCTCTTCCACATGTCCATAAGGTATCCTAACACATTACAAGGCCCAATGCCCCAAAAGATAGTGATTGGAAGCAAATGTTTATTTTGAGCACAAGTATTTGGTTTTAATACAAAAGCATCATTTTAATCCAATAGTTGTGGCATATGTATAACGAAAGCACTATCACACAACTCTTTATCACAAAGATTAATAGGACATTCATCATGCAATAAAGGAAAATCAATAGATGGTTGTACTATAGCATTATTAGCATAATTGGCGGGCAAGTTCAGCACATGAAGGGAGCTATTACCTAAGACATTTACATGTTCTTTCTCAATTACCTTGTCCTCTTTTTTGGATACATGCTGTAAAATATTAGTTCCAACAAGAGACAAAGCAATATCTTTATTTAATAAAAATTCAGATTTAGATGAAGGTATTATAACATCTGAAATAATTTATTCTTTTTCCTCTCTAATCTCATGGGATTTTCTCTTAAAATTTCAGCAACAATCATAGGAACAAGTGTAATTCTTTTACCATTATATTTGAACAAATATTTATTAGTAATTGTATTTTACACAACATTATGCCATATATCCATGGTTTACCAAATAACAAATGACAAGATTGCATAGGTACTATATCAAATTCAACGCTATCTTTTTAAGGACCAAGGGAAAACTCAGTGCGTGCAGTTTCAGTTACCTTTATCTTATCCCAAGAATTGACCCTGGATGTAATATAGATGTGGATGTGGCTCTATGGTCACACTAAGCTTCTCAACCAATTCTAAGTTTGCAAGGCTGTTGCAAGTCTTACCATCAATTATAATACGACAACGTCATTCCTTCACAATAAAAGTATGTTTGGAATAAGTTGTTGGACTGGTTTTGCTCAACCTTCTTCATTTGAGAACTGAGCATTAGTTGTGCAAACTCGGTAGTATAGGCGGGAGGTGGCAGTGATGGCGTCTCTATAGTAGTGGAGGGGACAGTTGTGTGGACGCTCTAGTGCCACTTTTGCAATTATTTCATCCATCCTTGTAGACAGTCGGTCCATAATATCCTGCAATTCACTCTTGTAAAGAAATTTGTTGTTTGGCATTGTGAGCAGTCAAAATAAATGCCCTATCAACTATTTATGGGTCACTGAAATCACGCTCTCACATGTCTTGCCAAGCTCTTACAAGTGTTCTTACCAAAGAAAAACAATGGATGGTATAACCGGTGGCTAATTCGTGATACCTGTGAGGGCATAGCACCAAGATTGTAATAGTCTTTTTCTGTACCAAACAGAAGTATATATGAAGCTTAAGAGGCACACAAAAGAATATATATATATGTCTATATACAAGTCGGTAACAGATAGCAATATTGAATAAATGTCTAGAGCACTTGTCCTAGTTGTTAGTCTATAAGTGTTTTTTGCACCAGTTATGATAAACAAGGGAGTAAAAGAAGTATGAAAGGTAGCAATAAAAATATTGATAAGGCAAAAGGCACCACAAACATAGAGCTATTGAGTATTCCTTACGTGCTCCTTTTCTCTTTTCTTCACTTTTCTTTTATTAATTTTTCTTTCGTCCAAACATTTTTTTCCTTTTGCTCTTTTGATTTTTTTCTCAGCAAGGAGCATAGAAAAATAAACCACAGATGTTTGGGTCAGCAAGGACCACAGAAAAATATGTAGCCTATAGAAAATCAGGTTATGCTCAGAAAAGCATGCCAAACCTTGTGGGCCCTAAAATTCAATTTTTCTGACCGAATTTCACAAATATAATTTTTTAACCTAGACTTGGTAGGATGAAATTGATCTAAAATTTTCTGGCATTCTCCATAGATATAAAATTCACCTTGTTTCGATTTTGAATGCAAAAGTTATGACTGTTATGAAAGACACGAAAGCTTCTAGGCCCCTAGAATGGGTTTCGATGATTGATGACAATAGTTGATTACTATGACTAACGTATGTTTTGCAGAGACATTAGAATGTTAGGTCATGGTTATAGCAATCTTGGGCAATATGGTTTTCATGTCCCTTATCGATGGAAATCATTTTGGTTTTCAAAGGATGGACGACAAGGTTAAGGACGGTTAGTTTCGAGCGTCGAAGGTGTTAGGTGATGTTTGGATTGCAGCGTCCGATCGCTACTCAGAAAGTTCCAAAATGAGTTTTGAGCAACCGGACACGTACGGTGGCTATGGACTAGACACAGGCCTACGTTCTCTACAACATAAAAGGCACTCCGATAGTTTGATGTACAATAGCCGTGGCTACTGACCGGATGCCTCCAATTGTCACACCCGGATGTAAGAGAGCATATGCGTACCAATCATATGTGCGCCAGGATCTCAAATTCACACACATGCATCGACATCATCAATGGTGCAAAATATAATGTTTAAACGTATAACAGAAATGAGTATAAAAGTACCATTATTATAAGCCTTTAATCAGAGTGTGAACAGAAAACTTAAATTGAATCGTTCAATACGTAAATCTGCAACTAAATAAAACACCAACGTAGCGGGACCACCTCCCACAGGAAGGCCAACGTAGACAACTCAGGGTAATCCTCAGGGAGGTCGAAGTTGTTTTCTTGATCATGTGAGCAACCTTTAATGATTATAGCAAGGGTGAGTTCATGTCGAACTCAGCAAGCACAGAAGGAAAGTAATGACATGCAAAGCGTAAAACAAGGTAACAGCTGACCTGGTTTGACTACGATAGCATTTTAATTGGTCACTTTTATTATAACAACCTATTACTATTAATGAGTACTAAAAGTCCAATCCCTTATTTAATGAAAGTAATTACTAACATCATTTAAAAGACTATCCTATCAGTTATTATAATCCAGGGATCAACCCCAATTAAGCACACTGGGTTAGCCATCCCAGCCAACACAGAATAGCCATTTCACCAAAGCATGAGGTAGCGACCTCAACCAAATTCCTTCTCCAAGTACCATGTGATTCCAATTTGCTCATCATGTGAGAGTTTGGGACGCTCGTGACCGTGACCACGGCTGATATATCAGTTTTACACTCTACAGAGGTGTGCACTTTCACTCCAAGTCGTGATTCCCATTTGCCCGGGGTCGCGACTCCCTAAAACACTACCAAGGTGAGCAGGCAGGGTTTTACTACGAGACCTTTCACAGGGTCCAACTAATAGGATGCCACTCGTATGTTTTGGTCGGGGCGCTCGACCGTCGTGCCCATAGCCACATGGCGCACCGAACAACCAACAACTTAATATCCATTACCCAAGTTACTTCCTTACGCCTACCTAGAAAGTAACACCCTACTAGTGGTGGTCGTGATAATTAGTCAAGCCAGAGCTATATAGCTTGGAGCTGCACTGTATGTCCTAGGGGGCCGCTCCATGACTAAGTCCTTACAGATAGCAGAGACGGGTATGCCCGGCAACCAGGCCAACCACCAGTACCCGCTCCCCCTGTCACCACCAACATCACAGTGCTTGCAAGCATCCAACATCTCCACTACCGCAGTGACCATTATCCAGCACGTATTAAGCATCAAGTTAAGTAGAGATGATTCTTTGTTAGTAACTTGTGTATAAGATGAGTGGAGCAGCTAAGCACTACTAAAGTACCCTAGTCTACCATACACATAACCCCAGGTGATCAAGGAATGATAAGTAAAACCAGTCAGGTCCTTAGGGTTTGTATTTATTAGACACATGCATGGAAAATAAATGACACTAAATGTATAGGATCAAAATGATCAAATGGTGTCTCCACTTGACTTGATCAAACTTGGGTTGCTCAAACTCAGCGGTGTCCTACACCTCTTCCTTCACAAACGTCTCATTGGCTATACGCGACAATCATCACACACAGGAGCAATACATGCAAGCAAACAAACTCTAATTAGGAACAATACACCAATACAATAAAAAATATTAAACAGCTGCGTAACAGTAATCTACGCGTCGATACGAAACTATAGGAAGAAGAACCACCTAAATTGGAGTTAAAACATGAAAGTTATGGCTAAAACAAGTTAGGTAGCAAAACTATAATTTTAATGAACTAATTTTGTAACTTAAATAATTAAAAACAGAATTTTAAAAGCTTATTGGATTAAATCTATAAATACTAACGACGTCAGGGGCTATTCTGCTAAAATTAGGACCTAGATCTAATTATATTTGAATTGCAGTGAACTGCGGGTTAATTTTGAATAAAGTCAGGGACCTTTTTGCAAAATGTCCAAGGTCATGAGGACATCCCAACTATGCACGTTTGTTCAAGATCAAATGCTACACATCAAGGCCCACTTACAAGAAGTCGTGCCAAGAAGCTACAAGGGCAAGTGAATTCTTTCCTTAGTGATTGTAATTTTCACACTTCTAAGAATGTTATACTACCTAAGTGCTCTACATTAGTTGTACTTAGGAATATATTTGAAGAAAAGGAAGAGAAACTGCTACAGAATGGTAATATAAGAAAAGTATCGTACATGAAGGTTTAGACGTTCGAAACTGATCCCATGAATGTTCGGACGAATGTTCGGACATCGGAAAGAAGCCGTCATAACTCTCAACTCCATGAAGATTTGGAGGCCCATGAGGATATTTTGGAAATATCATTAAGTCCACTTTCCAATGCCTCAATCCCCACCTTATATGGATGTTAGAATCAAGAGTTATGTTTGGATTAGTCAAGACTGCTTAGAAGGTCAACAGTCTATCGTGACAGAATGTTGGTCCAATTTTCCAAGCAAAACTATACCAATATATAATGTTTCGTGGTGCATGGCATACATTTTTGGAAAGCTCTTGGAGTTTAGTTTTCACACTCAAGAAACAGTTCATCATTTGGACTTTCCAAATAGGAGTTATGGTCAGTTTATTGGGAACTGCTCTGGAGGCCAACAGTCACGTGAAAACCACTTCGGGAATCCATTTCGAGGGGGCCTTTCACATTGCCTCCCCTCAGAAACTCCATTTTGTTTTCATACCTATCTAGGAGGGTTGTGCCTAGTATGAATATTCCCTACTCTAAGCTATTAGGAACCTTTGATCATTTGATAAACTACATGATATTACAGCCATGCTGCTTTGTGCCTTACTCAACCTTTGTTCTTCCTTATTCTTTTTGGACTTGTTGAAGTGAATCCTCTGGATTCCCCTACTTCATGCTCTACAGCTTCTGTTCGGCTATGTCATATTGTGTGGATTAGTTCTAGATTGTGGTTCTGCAGTTGTTTGGAGATCGAGTCGAATTCTTCGTGGTTTCTGTGCCTCTCTTCCCGCCGCTTGGTCGCATCGAACCTTTATCAGGTATAAAGCTAGTTACCCGCTGTTCACAACAAGTTATCTTTGTTCTTTTGATCTGCTGTCGTGAAGATCAGGCCACCCTCATGCCGATTCATATTGATACCTATCAGGTTCGGTCGCGTTGACGGCCACGCGGTGCTGCGGGTAGGCAGGGTCCATGGCCCGCGTGGTGGACTGAGGTGGTGGGTGCGTGGTCCACCGGTCCATGGTTGTCAACGAAAGCTAGTGAGCAGTCTACCTTGGGGTATACCCATGGTAGTAGTTTATCGGTAGACAGGTGCGCAAGCTACGAAGTTGATAGTGACGCAAGACATAGACAAGGTTTCTATCCAGGTTTGGCCGCTTTGTGGGCGTAATACCTACGTCCTGCTGTTGATATTTGGGAACGCAATAAGGAATTGATCCGCAAGCGCACGGATATCGGTGAGCACTTCACCCATGAGGTTATCCAGAGTATCGTATTTATTTTTTTACCACTAGGAGAAAGAGTGCATCTGACTAACCGGTCTATTACTACTAACCCTTTAGGCAACAAAGAATGTCTCTCGATGTGAGTGATAAAT
>Ga0182004_10002966_pt1 | contig 13376 bp, 10 predicted proteins | sample Sormic07211540_1_FD_120479 | JGI IMG/M metagenome (GOLD analysis project Ga0182004, IMG submission 120479) | Endophyte microbial communities from Sorghum bicolor roots, Mead, Nebraska, USA - 072115-40_1 MetaG | ecosystem: Host-associated > Plants > Roots > Unclassified | place: USA: Nebraska...
ATCGAGTCATCTATATATAGCTTGATTAATATAGTAGTCAGTTTTCGAGAAGGAAGAGAGGAAGTCACGTGAGAATAATGCTAGCAGTATATATATGCATGCATGGTCATGTGCACGTAACTGCATTCACTACTGAAATCATTTATAAGTGGGCACTTGTATGCGGCAACAGGAGAAATGGATAATGACGTGGCTCAAGGAGGTGCGAGAGAATTAGGCCAGTGAAGTTTATCTTTATAAGAGATATGGATATGAGAACGATAGGTATAGTCCTTTCTTTTATCTTCTTAATATAGTGGTATAAGTTACACAAGTCTCTCTAAAAAAATTAAGGGGCTGAGAAAAAAAATCAGCTTCCTTGCTTCACAAAACCATTTTCTCCATAAAATTTTATCATAGAGAATCGCTTCAATTAAATAATCATAGAGAATCACTTCTCGATCCACTTCGTCGCTGACAAAGCACCGCCCACAACAGAATTTGGACTGAATCTAGAAAAAGCTAAATCAAACAAAATTTGTGATTTCTGAAATAACCTTGGAAGCTGAGAGCTAGAAAAGTAGCTTCTTTTCATCCACTCTACTCATAGAATCACTCTTTATTTGGCTATAGGTGCGAGGCTAAAGATATGTAGTGTTTAGGGGGTGTAAATGCACCCCTAAAAATGTAAAAAAAAATAGTGATTTTGACCACACCATATATGAATCCTTGACATAAGTTTATACACCCACAAAACAAAATGCATCCCCTCTAATTATTTTAGATTCACCATTTCTTTTGGCAATTAAATCTCTTTTCTCATAGAATTATATTTTGGATGCCACACGGAATCAAGAGCAGAAGAAACTCTATTATAAATACCCATAGACAATCGAAAAAAGGAGAAACTCAACACTAATCACACTAAGACCTATTTTAGTCAGTTGATGTCGATTTCACTCAATCTTATAATATGTGTGCATTGATAAAGAACTTGCTCGTGTTAGTTTTAAGTTGGAAGGCAGCTCATGCCGTTGTCTGGGCTGATCCACTCTTAGAGTTTGTAAATATTTTCGTGGTTCACTAGTTCACGGATCATTATCCCACTGAACCAAATTGGCAATAAATAAGTGAGCTTAAGAATATTTATGGCTCTGCCAATCAAAAAACAAAGTAACCCCTTCGATTTAAATTATAAGTTCACTTTAATTTTTCTAAAGTCACACTTATCTAATCCCAGCCAAATTTATAGAAAGTATATTAACATTCTACCTCCGCCCTAAAATAAATAAGTCCTTAGAATTATCTAAAGTCAAACTATCATAAATTGCTAAACTTTATAAAAAAAGGGTAACATCAGTTGTAACACCAAATAAGTATATTATAAAAATATGTTTCATGATGTGTATAGCTATATTAATTTAGTGTTATAAATATTGGTACTCTTTTCTAGAAATTTAACCAAACTTAAGATAGTTTTACTTAGAATAACCCTAAAAGTTGATTTATTTTGGGACAAAAAGAGTATACTACATCATGCTACATGCTAGGCAAGTAACACTAACTTATGCCTACAAGGATTATAAGATGGCAAGAATATGCTTTGGGACCTACACAGAATCGAAACCAAGAGACTCTACCAAACCCTTATTTAGTGAGTGTTTAGGATGCTCTGCTTCACGTTTTTCAGCTCTGCTCCATGTTTTTGAGTCAAATGATTTAAGTTCCACACACTCCGTTCAAGAAAAAAAAGGTGGAGTTGTGAGAACACTTAAAGACATACTTCACAAACTCTAGTTTTTTTTGTACATGGTGAAATTTATGGAGCAGAGTTTGTAGAGTGGTTCTAAACACCTCCTTAAACACTACAACCTTAAGCGTCCAAGGAGCTCTACCAAACAGGGTTTTATTTCAAAATTAATGCTTTCCATTACATAAAAGTGTTATTCTCGCGTCTCGAGAAGTCAAATATTTTTAACTTTGACTAATTATATATAATAAAATATTGATATTTATGATGTATAATTAGTCCCATTTAGTAAATTTATTTAAAGATACAAATGTTTTTAATATTTTTTAGAGATAAAAAAGCGTTATTCCACACCCTAGGTGTAGAATACTATTCTACACAAAACTGTTATTCGTGTTTCAGTATTGTTCAATATTTCGTGGTACTGGATTTACGACCGGATAATACTGAACATTGTTCAGTACTACTCAGTATTTTTTCTACTTAGTTTTGACTTGTGGCACCTACGGTGTAGAATAGCGCTGAGGTTTGGCTGCGCATTACCCAATGTAGGGTCCATTTATTTTGTGGCATCACTATCACATTATGCAAGACCTAATGAAATTACTTTGTTTCAAAAGGCTATCAGTTTGACTACAAAACTAAATTAACTTGTAGTTTGGAACTAAAATTACAAATCTAAAGAGTTGTATCACAAAACTACATATATCTATAATATGTGCTGTAGTTATCACATAACTACAGATTAAGAAAACAAAAGTGATTAGCCTTTCCCTTGCTTGAAGTGATGCAAGATCTGTGCAGCCAAGATGTCGACCCATGTGTCCGGCACGCCAGGCAGGCACCAATGCATGCAGTCCTGTCCATAGACAGCCACCGCGTCCTTCTTGCCGAGCCAGATAGCTGGATGGGCGTCAGCACGGAACTCGCTCATGTAAGTGAGGTTGAGCAACGGGATTTCTGAGCCAGCTAGGGCTTCCTGAATTGCTAAATTCACCATTCTCGCTTCTTTATTCACTCCCCCAAACCGGGGATCAAACCAAGAATTGAGCTGCGCAAGATTTGTGAAAAGGAATAAACAATTCATAACTTTGAAATGCATAACCTGAATTTAAACAGTTTGAACGTCAGAACCACACCTCATGCTCTTCAAGAAGTCTATCAGATACACAGCTGCCATTGTGATCCCACTCACCTCCATAGAAGTGCCTAGGTGACTGCGTCCGCCACAGCTTCAGTGTTTTCCTAGGAACCTCCCTTTCGATGTAAGAAGCAATACTTTTGAGGACTACTTTCAGTCCGCTGTGTATGTCAAGTGGAGGTTCAATTGGCTTTCCTCCTTTGTAGAAAACAAGGGGAGTATCTTTTGGGAATTTATATCTATCCCACCTGATATGGAGAAATGTGTAAATCATTACAACAGGGACAATAATAACATATTAGTATATTCATGAACAAACATATTTGTCAAGAAAATTAACAATAAAAGGTGAAAATAACTGAAGGCTGTTCTTGTTCAAGAAAGACCCTTTTATGAATGAACATGACATCGATATGAAGCTGAGAGCCGCAACCATACTACTATAAGAAACATTTGAACAATCCCATTGCCTCCAAATAAACAAGGAATGGTCTTTTCACTTTACTAGTATGCAGAGAGAAAGACTTCATTTGGGGAAAACGAACTCACCAGTGTCCGGTGTTGAAAATTAGCACATCATAGAACTTGGTGACATTTATCCAATCATTAGCAGGAATGTCAACATCCACTCTGTATGTTCCTTTTATTCCATCCTTCCTATCTTCTTCTGAATTCTCCACAGGATGCCACCTTTGCATCATTAACCACCAAGTAAGCTTCATGATTTCGTTATGTGAAGTATAAAAAAAATGCAATCCTGTTATTCTAAAAAAACACAGGTGCAAGAAATAGAAATGTCCAAGTGCCGCATGTTTAAGAAATATGAACTTTATGTGGCAAATATAAGTAATATCATTTGCCTCCTGGGGTGTTACAGTACATGCTGATTTACATACATAGAGATGTACAATGAAGAGCAAAACAACGGCACAATTACTCACGTTTGAGCAAACAATATACACAACTTAACCATACAGCATAGAACAATATTTGCCACATATCATCCTTAGTTTCTTCAAGGGAACAACACTACCATAGGAGTTTAGTCCCTTGCACATCAAAAATACCTGAAATCGAGAAAAGATCTTCCAGAACAGATAACCACAAATGCAACTGATCCAGATTGAGCTGCTAAAGTTTAGTCCCTTTTAGTCCATTTTTACCTAAACACTAGGACTAAATGGGCATTTAGCCATTAGTCACCAAGGGGTTGCTAAATGGACTAAAAGCCCAGACTGCCTCACCTTCTAGTCCGTTTGGATCTAAACACCCTGACTAAAAGGGACTAAAAGGCTCTTTTAGTGCACCAAACTAAACAGGGGTGGCTAAAGTTTAGCAACCGGTTTAGCTGGCTAAAGTTTAGCAGCCTCAATCTAAACAGGGCCTACTTAGGGCCTGTTTGGTACAGCTCACAGCAGCTTCATGAGCTGTTTTTTTGCCAAACACTTATTTCTAAAACAGCTTCATGGGTGAAGCTATTTTTCTTCTCCTCTCACAAAGACATGAGTTGGGATGAAGCTAAAAAAAATAGCTTATTGCAGCTCTCTCCCCCCCATTTCTCTCTCTCATCTATGCATAAAGTAGTTGGTGAAGCTATTTTACCAAACATTTTTTTTCCAAAATAGCTCAGCTTCACCTATAAAGTTGCTCATGAAGTTATTTTCTAAAAAAACTGCTTCACTAGTGAAGTTGAGCTGTGACAAACAAGCCCTTAGCATCATCCCAACTCCCACTGGAATACTACCAACTCCTGCCATCACACCCTCATGTCAGGGCCGGACCGTTGACCTATGCTAAGCTGAGCAGGGGTCCAGGCCCCCACACAAGCTGCCAGCTCAAGGCCCTCTAAGCACCATTAGTACCCCCGGTAAAAAAAACAGTGTGCCCCTTATAGATACAAAGACGTGTGGTGAAGGTTCTGATTGTGATCTGTATGCAATGGGCATCAGAAGAGATTAACAAAGCATTTAGCAATAGCTTTTCTTCTATCAATTCTAGTTCAAAGCGTATTTGAATCTAATTTCAATTTTGAATCCTCCCTAAATGCATCTACTTGCAATGGTCAAGCATGCTCACACCAGTTTGCTGACTATGCTTGTATGAAGTTATAAAAAATTATGACATTGTGGTGGGCTAAAGTTATTAATCATCCAAAGAGACACCCTAAGCATATAAGAAAACTCTTTTTTTGTGCAACTATATTTACAATGGAGATCCTCCATATCTAATGAATTAATGACATTAAAATCATGCAAAACTTCATCCTTCTAGACAAAGGTTTGAGATAATGATATGGTACCATGATTGGCGATGATCATGAAGGCAAGAAGCAGGCACTCAATGATCTCTACAGGTGAATATGGCCTGCATTGTGCCTTGGTAGCAGTGTTTTTGATTGAAAGATATTGAGAGGGGATGTATATACAGTTAGCTTAGCAAGAACATCAATGTTTAGTGTAAGCATGGTCTAAGTGAGCTAGTTATGTCAGAGTCAGATACAACTTTTCATGGGTATAAACGAAAAACTAGTAGGAAAAAATCAAAACAACATATACCAAGAAAATGAACAAAAAAAATGTAGCTTTGGGATGATGTATGGCTGTTCATCCGTCCAACAACAAGAAACGACCTTTGTCTCATAAGGGAGCTTGAGGTCTTTGGTCATGCTTCTGGGTTGAATACTAATCTCCTACAACTAAAAAGACTAGAAGATGAACATTTTTTTGGTGCGGTTTTGGTTTCGTCCTGCCGCCCTACCGTGCGTCCGCGAGCCTCATCTTCCTCGATCCCCTCCACTTGGAAATAAACGGAGACCGTACTTGGAAACAAACAGAGACCGACATCCCCTCCTCGATCCCCTCCACCTTCCTGCGAACGCACGCGCCTCTCCTCCTCACCTCGCCCACTGAGCGATGTCCGCCGCCTCGCCTCGCCTCGCCCGCCAGCGCCGTCCGCCGCTCTCGCCTCGCCCGCCGGGCGTCGCCTCGCCTCGCCTCGCCCGCCCCCGCGAGCCTCGCCCGCCAGCGCCGTCCGCCGCTCTCGCCTCGCCCGCCGAGCGTCGCCTCGCCTCGCCTCGCCCGCCAGCGCCGTCCGCCACTCTCGCCCCGCCTCGAGACCGGCCTTGGCTCGGACAAGGTCTGGCCTTGGTTCATCAGCAGGGCCTTGGCTCGGACGAGGTCTGGTCCTGGCGGCGCTGCCCTGTTGCGGGCGAGCTCCAACCTTGATCACCGCAGGCGCGATGGATGCCACGGCGGTCCGCGGGCAAGCGAGGCGTGGCCTATGCAGTGGGCGAAGAAGGCGTGCTCATGGCTGTGGCGCAGCGGCCGGCAGCGCTAGCCGATGTGCCCGGAGTGAGGAGTGGCAGCACCCCCACATGAGTTCCATTGGTGTGCAGATCTGAGTTAGCCCGGTGATGGAGACAGCCACGCACTTGAAGCAACATGCACAACGATGGTGCACTTGGTACCGGTGGGGCACAGCATCAAGGGGCAATGGCGATCTCACACAAGGCAAACAGTGCCAAGGCGAGGCGACTGCACTGAGGGGTTCGGTCGTGGCGCCGCCGTGGCAACGACGTTGACTCGGCCGTGAGTTTTCTGATCACCACTGATGTTAGGGGTTCGAAATTTGGGCAAAACTTTGAATCTGACATGAAATTCCCCTCTAACTGATGAACCTATATACCTTTGTTTTGAGAAACGGAGAGGGAATGCAACTGCCATGCGATGATTTTTTGGAAGATCTGAATTTTAGTGCTCAGATTACTTATGTATGCATACTAATTGTTTATTTAGTCATATATCTAATCAAGTTCTGAACTGGCATGTTGATAATCTGAAAATGGGAGTGGATTTTGCTGGTTGCCGAGTTTCTTGGGTTTCATGGATTAGTTTCTGATCTTTTTAATTGAGCATAAGTTATTGTGTTCTGAATATATAGATGTGTAGAAGTAGCCCGCTGCTGTTGGTGGAACAGAGAATGCAGGCCATGCCTTGGATTGAGTTGAGCAGTGGCCCATGGTGTTGGTTTTGGTTATTCAACTAAGACAGGGTGTGATTTGGTGCTCGAATTTGAGAGAGAAATTAGGAGCTTGAGAAGAAAGAAAATCTGCAGCTTGCTGCAGATTTGTGCTCACGGACGGAGATGGCGATGGCTTAGGTGGTTGCGTGTGTGGATCGATAGCAGCAGGGCAAGAGGTGATGTGTTAGCTGCTGCCATTGTCCTTGGATCATGGGAGCGAGTGGCTTCTTGCTGCTGCGAGAGTTATGATATGTATTTCTGAAACTTTTTTCTGCATAACAACAATGCCATTCTAAAAGGCAAGGAATATTAAATCAATGTCTTGCACATTCAGCATTAGGTCAAGTTTAACATGCTGTAGGTAAGGATTATCCTTTTTTGTTTTTGTTTTTATTTTTTACCCTCAAGGCTTTAATGTTAATTTTGCTAACACCAATTATTTGTTCATGCAATCTTGTGAAATTTGTATGTCATGGCTTGGATGCTTCTACATAATGATCTGAGCTATTTTAAGTACTTGGTTTTTCTCAAATACATTTGGAGGCTGTGATATAAAAAGTTATATTACCTGCATCATGGTAAGGTCTATACAGTAAAGTTTAAGAGACTGTGGTGCTGTCCTCTCCGTGACCGTGTTAATTTCACGAACTTTTCCTTTTAGGTTAAATATCATTTCATATTGATATTTAATTTCACAGTATTGTTATCTTATCGTGTGATCGGTGTATTTTAGTATAAAATTTTAACTGACGGGGATCCATTATTTTTGGTCTGCTGGCTTTTATGTCAAGCGTTTGCATTGTTGTCGTATAGATAGTCTTTTGGTTACATTATTTTCTGGGTAAAGAACACAATTTGATCCATGTTGCATTAATGCCTAATCTAATTTTCTGTGAGGGTTATGGTTAGATTGATGTCACCTGTTGAGAATTTATCGTTCTGTCACAGTCTGTATGTCTGTGGTTAGCACGTTTGCCTATTTGCGGAACATATATAACTACATGGGCACTGTTGGCGATTTGTTCAGTTCATGTCCACAGATTAAGATTTATATTCTCACGCTTGTTATTTGTATTGTTGCAGGGGTCTCTATCTAATCGGATACAAGAAAATACCGCTGCCACAATTAAAATCCTCTACAAGGTTTGCCACTAGATTATTATTGCCATCAGACCGGTATTCCTAAAAAACTGGATTTGCTTCATGCCAGCAGCATATTCAAATATATTTCTGGTTATGTTTTTCCTTACTATGAAGATCACACTGCACTTATGCTGGCCATGCTGCTCAAGCATTTCAAACTCAAGCAATTTGTTTGGCATTTTGAATGTTATAGAACAAAACATTTCACTATTTTACAGTCTTAAGCTAAAATAGTTTGGTAGAGATGATTTTTAAATATGAAACCTTGAATTGACATGTTCACCTAATGAGAATTTATGGTTAGGCACAACATTTACCTGTTCAAAAGAGAACATTTATTAAAGATGAACTCGATAGACTTATTGCTGATGGCATATGGAGGTGGTAAAAAGGCAGAAGAAATATAATAGGATGGTTGGATGTTTGATCTTTGCTTTGATTCTCCATAATCAGGCATTTATTCCAGAATACTTAGGGTCATCTTTTATTGGTTTGAAATACCAGGGGTCATCTTTTATTCTAGAATGACTTTAACTTCATCTATCCCTTCTTATATGTGGCCTTATCTTGAGGAATGAAAACCTCTTTCCTTTTTTGTGATTGGTGAATATTGGGATAGCCTTTTCCAACCGGTGGATAGTTTACTGCACATATGATATCTTCACATGCTTGTATGATAAAATTCTTGTTGAATTCCTGTTAGTCCCATGATGCTAAAATGCTCAGTAGCCAAGGATTTGCTGATCACTATTGGTTATGCCTGTTTTCAAGCAGATGTGTTTTTGATGAGAAAGGTGACACAAAGGCGCAAAGCTTCACAAAAAATCAGAATTGTCTTCGTTGTAAGGTATTTTTTTGTTGTGTGAGATTTTTCATTCACCTAGATATGTGCACAAAATTCGATATCCTTAGTTTTTATGTATCAAGCATTTTGATCGAAGGTTTGCAATGGCTGGAAATAATTTTTTGTCTCCATTGACTTTGATATGGATGGAATAGATCTTTTCATATCAATAATTATCCTATGCACAAATGGACATGGCCGCTGCTAAGATATCTCACGAATCAGAGTATGTTTTGATGTTGTTTCTTGGTTGGATAATCACAACTATTTCCTGTGATCTTGATGGCGATGAGTTTTATCTTATTAGTACTTGCACTTCCTTTCTAGAGAAACTTTTACCCTTTTAGCCCCTGGCGGCTGGCCATTTAACCTAAATTATTTGTTCACTATACCTTCAGGCTTGCAACATCAGAGATCCAATACAAAACATCGAGTGGACTGCCCCACAAGCGAGAAGGTGGAGGCGGCCATGGTTACACAGCAGTGCGTACGCAAGTCAAAAAGGCTAAAAAATAAAGACGGTAAAGAGTCCATGGTTACACATTGTTTTTAGTAATACTACAACACATGGGTGAACTCTAATTATCATGGTGTTATATATTTTTTTTTGGATCAACACATGGGCAAACTTTACCTTTTGAATTAATTAAAAATATCACTTTAACATTAATATTTAATTTTACAGTATTGCTATCATATCGTGCGATGATTTGTGTTTTTTAATATAAAATTTTAGATATCCCGTAGCAACGCACGGGCACGCTACCTAGTATGCAAAAAAGTTCTAACTCCTATTGGATGGTCTGATGATGAGCTAGCAGTCATCTCTGAAGTTATACCTTGCCAGATCAAAGAATTCCCATGCACCTACCTTGGCCTTCACCTAACAGTCCGCAAACCCACTAAAACTGAGATCCAACCTATCAATGACAAGGTGGCTGACAGCCTCCTGGGCTCGAAAGCCTCTCTCATGAATGAAGTGGGACAATTAATTATTGTTTGTGTAGTGTTGACTTCCATCCCTATTTACCCAATGATTTCCATGGATTTAGGCCTTGTTTACTTCCACCCAAAAACTCAAAATTTTTCAATATTCTCCGTCACATCAAATCTTTCAACGCATGCATGGAGTATTAAATATAGACAAAAATAAAAACTAATTGCACAGTTTGGTCGGAATTGATGAGATGAATCTTTTGAGCCTAGTCAGTCCATGGTTAGACAATAATTACTACAAACAAACGAAACTGCTACAGTGTCGTGAAATTTTTTCCTTTGGGAACTAAACAAGGCCTTACGTAAGTGGGTTATCAAAGCTATTGACAAGAGAGAAAGGGGCTTTCTCTGGAAAGGTAGGGAGCAAGTAAATGGATGTAATTTCTTGTCTCCTGGGAGCACGTTGAGCGACCCCTCAAGTATGGTGGCTTAGGCATAACAAACTTCAAGATCATGGGATGGGCTTTGTGCATATGTTGGCTCTAGTTACAGAAAATTGAGGATGATTGGCCATGGGCTGGTTTACCAATTCATGGCCATGTAATGCTCAAGCCTAGTTTGCAGGAGATCTTGATAGCAGGTTCTCGATTGATCACTGGTCGCAAGGAAAAACAGTGGCAGAGCTTGCTCCAAACCTGATCAAGATAATCTCTAAACAAGCAATTAAGCAGTGGACAGTCTCCCAAGCTGTTGATGGCAGGAGATGGGTGGCAGACATTAAGGGAGCACTGACTGTACAAGTCCTGTGGGATCTGCTAGATAACTTTGCTTTGCAGCAAAAAGTGCCAGACCAAAACATATGGCGCTAACCCAATCAGGGTCCTATAATAGTAAGCCAGCTTACAATGCATATTTTCTCGGTTCCATCAAGTTTGTGCAATGAAAATGCATCTGGAAATCATGGGCCCAGCTCCGCTGCAAGTTTCTTTTTCTGGTTGGTGATCAAGAATACATACTGGACGTCAGATCATTTGGCTAAGGGCTGCCGCATCCCAGTGCTTGTCCCTTTGTGATAAAGATGAGACAATTCAACATATTCTAGTCTCCTATGTCTTTTTTACAAGGCAGGTTTGGTTGTTTATCATCCAAAAATTGGGCCTGGCTGCCCTTGCTCCTCAACCTGCTGCCAATTGGTGCCATGGTGTTCCTAAAATTGGGTCAAAACTGTTCCTAAGGATATCAAGAAAGAGAAGAATTCCCTCATCATCCTTCTGTCTAGGGAGATATGGAAACATCACAATGCTTGTGTTGTTTGAGGGTGCAAGGCCTTGTATTTCGGTAGTATTACAGGCAGTGGCAAATGGAAGTAACTTGTGGTCTTTGGCTGGTGCATCAGCTCTCCACTAACTACTCATCAGGTCACTTAACCTCCACTAACTACTCATCAGGTCACTTAACCTTGACATCTAGATCAAGGCCTGCTTGGTCGAGGTTGAGTCTCTATTGTAAGTGGTGCATCTGTAACTAGATATCCTTGGGACTTGGCTGCTGGCCTCTCCTTGTATTCTTTCTCTTCTTAATGAAATGCCACACAGCTCTTCTGTGTCGTTCGAGAAAAAAGGCAAAAAAAGATAAAACAGACATTTTGCATGCTTATGGATCAGAACAGTTTAATTATGGTGAGAAAGTTGAAAACACAGGCTGGCTAATGTGTAAAATAATTTTTTTAGTGAACTGTGTTGCAGCATGCACCACTAGTGGAGTATCTTTCCTATACATCTAGAAATAGAATTATGGTTTACCGATCATCAACAATTAGCCCCTTTTAAAAACATGAACAATTTGAATTGTAAAATGTGTGTGTTGTTTTTGTGCTTTCTAGTCATCTATGGGAATGCAGTACGTGTTTGTTGCATGTGCATCTTCCTTGAAGATCATTTTTTATAGAATTCCCCACATGACTCAGATCGTGCCCTCTACCTCATGTAATGGCACCGCACTGCAGTCTTACATTTTTAAATGTTTCAATAGTTGTTCCAATTTCTAAGAACTCTTCTCGGACGCATGTTTGTATCCTAAACAAGCCAAGCAACTGAAACATCTCATCTCAGATATAACTACTGCTGCAATGTAGAAAACTACAACTACTGCAAACGTAGTAGATAGATAAACTCATATTTTCTATCTGCCCTCCTTACTCACAAATTTGCAACTGCGCTCTCTGCATCCAAGGCAATGCATTAATGAGAGGATGCTAACACCTCTTATCTAGTCTAGGTACCATTCATGGTAATCTCAGAGAAGTACTAGAAGGATTGCTCTTTTAATTATTGCTATGTTAAAAACTAAACAAACAGGTAAAGCAGCAGCTATCAGTAGCATAGAGCACTCACTGACGTGTACTTGGCGAGCAGGACGGCGCGGTGGTAAGCAACGACGACGTCCTCCTTCGGGAAGTACCCTCCGCGCCACGCGCCACGCCGCTTCCACTTGCGGGCGCCGTCGTCCGCCGAGCGGAGCGCGCAGAGGAGCGCGACAACGAGGTTCTCAGACAGTGAGTCACCCACGAGCCCAATCCGTCGCCCCCTGGCCGCGGCCAGGAACCCCGCGGCGTCGATCCTCGGTACGACGGCGCCACCGCAGCGGGTGGGCGCCCAGGAGAGCGCCGGGAGCTGGGGCCTGCCGTTGCGGAGGCAGTTCCAGGCATTGCGGTGGAAGGGGCAGGACGGAGAATAGAGTGGCGGCGGCGCGGGCGACGGGGTCGGCACCCACCGGCCGTCGGCCGCATCGGAGAGCGCGGCGCCGCAGGGGAGCGGCTGCGGCGGGGGCGAGCGCGGGCGTGGGGAAGATGGGAAGAGGAGGAAGAGCAGGAGGGTGAGGGCTATGGGGAGGAGGAGGACCAGAGGGAGGCGGAGACGCGGCATTGTGCCCGCCTCTGGCGACGGCGGGCACCCAGACACCGGCCTCCTGCTCAGTTTTCCTTTTCCCTCCCCTTCCCCTCCCTCTGGTCTCTCGATCTAAACGTTTTCTATGTTCTTGCCGTTTGGGTACCCTTGCTGGTTTGGCTTTCTGCAGCTTTTGCAATTTGCAAGTGGCGTAAAGCAAATTTCTTGTGTCAAGACTATTTCCCAGATACGATCGATGCAGTGATGCCGTGCTCATAGAGTTATGGTAATAGGTCACCAAACCAAAGTATGCCAACATTATCAGACCTCTCCGGATCCATGGATGAACACCAATCCAGCATTGATCAGTCCACTGGCATAAATAAAAGTAGACGAATTCACCAGTGATCAATCTTGAAGGTGCAGCTTCAGATGTTCATTACTTGCTGCGAGTGATAAAAAAGCTTACAAGAGACAAATACTTGTTCGCTGTAACTTTGTAAGGTTAGAAGGAAGAATGCAGCAAAAGGTTTAACTTGCAGGCAGGCATATTAGCAGTTTCAGGATTTCAGCTTAAGCTCATGGCAGCAACCAAATTCATCCTTGTCACGAAATCATCGCTTGCTTGAGAAGTACAGGCGGAACTCGGCAGCAACGACAAGAAAACCTGCTTCTGCA
>Ga0182004_10002967_pt1 | contig 13376 bp, 7 predicted proteins | sample Sormic07211540_1_FD_120479 | JGI IMG/M metagenome (GOLD analysis project Ga0182004, IMG submission 120479) | Endophyte microbial communities from Sorghum bicolor roots, Mead, Nebraska, USA - 072115-40_1 MetaG | ecosystem: Host-associated > Plants > Roots > Unclassified | place: USA: Nebraska...
CCAGACATATTCACATGTGATAACAAGTTATCATGTGCGCACATGTGTAGATTTTAGGCATCATGAGTCGCAAATTACTCCAAATCATCCAATTTTTTTACCACAGGATCAGCATGTGATTACAAGACTTCTCGACAAGTTTCGTAAATTTCGGACTTTGTTTCCTTTTTATATAATTTAAATTCACTTTTTCTATAACTAACACAACATACTACGTCATCCAGATGCTTGAGATTTCATGTGACTCCGTGCATATGGCCTCATCAAACTATACGTGTCACGAATATCATATTTTGGAGGACAAAATTCCATTATAACATAGACGTGCAGTTCAAATTTGAAATACGCCGATAAAATCAAGGAAACAAAATAATTAACAAAATATAGCACGAAAAGTCAAAATTTCACCAAAATTTAGATTAGAGCTTAAAATACGGTCAGAAGGCTACACAAAAAAACTCGGGTCGAAAATCCAAAAAATAAAATAAAATTTTTTGCCGAGTGCCTAGATCTGACACTAGGCAAAATTAACTTTGCCGAGTGCCGGACCATGAGGCACTTGGCAAAGTTTTGATGAAAAAATTTATAAAAAATTTTGCTGAGTGCCTACCTGGTAGCACTCGGCAAAATCAAACGGGAGGGACATGCCGTCACGGTGTTAGCAATGTTTGCCGAGTGGTGTCTTTGCCGAGTGCTATTGCACTCGGCAAAGACTAGTTTTACCGAGTGTTGAAGTTTGCTGAGTGCTTGGCACTCGGCAAAATATTCTTTACCGAGTGCTAAACTTTGCCGAGTGCGGCGCTCGGCAAACTTAATTTTTGCCGAGTGCCCCGATGAACTGCACTCGGCAAAATATGAGGCACTCGGCGACGTCCCAGTTTCCAGTAGTGAATGGTACTCTCTCAGTTTCAAATTACAAGTCGCTTTGATTTTTCCAGTTCATATATTTTTGCTATGTATCTAGACATATTATTTATCTAGATATAGAGTAAAATGAATGTACAAAAAAGTCAAAGTGACATATAATTTGAAACAGACGGAGTACTTTGTGGAAGGAATAATATTATGTTCAAACCCTTTTTTTAAGAATAATACTGATATTAAGCTGTAAAAAAATGGTACTGCCAGCATGTATTGAGAACAGAGAATTGGAATATCACAAGCTAGGATGCTCCGTCTACTGTAAGGTCGTCTGATGGACAGTGAATTGGAGTATATGTTGAGGAGAATTGCAAAGGAACAGGACTGAACATACTACATAACATTGGCACTCTATTTTTTTTCGCGAACAAGGCTGAAGCAGCCTGTATTTCATTAAGAGGCGGAGAAGTGTTGGTACTTAGTACAAAGACAGCTCAAAACAGATGGCGAGGCGCCAAACGAAGAGAGCAAGCAGCCACCTAAGCACCAGGAAGACAGTGCAAAGCAAGTAAAAAAAAAAACATTGGCACTCTATGACTCAGACTGCTTGCGGACCATAGGCAGCGGAGATAGAAGCAGGGGTCCCTGCAACGGTCAGTTCAACTTTGGTGCGGATAGGAGATGACATCATCGCTGGTAAGGCTGGACGAAAATTTCGAAACTTGTTAGCTCGCTTAGCTCGTGGCTGGCTCCGCTTAGCTGCGCTCGACTCGTTATCAAAACAAGCTAAGCCAAACCAAAATTTAGCTCGTTAGCTATAATAAGCCACCTCGAGCCAACTCACAAGCCGCTCGCGAGCCAAAAGAGCTATAATTAAGGAAAAAAATCATCATAAATTGTATTACTTCATGTCTTAGTTTTTATAAATAATTAATATGTTAGCTTATACGAATATTTTTTCGACTTAAGACTATTAGATATATTTTTTTTGTATTATTACTATTTTTAAGCTTTATATAAATATAAATATTATATTTTATATACTTTTATACTTGGCACATGAGCTTAACGAGCCAACTTGAGGTTGTAACGAGGCAAGCAGAGCTAGCTTGTTATCCTAACGAGCCAGAACGAGCCGAGCCGAGCTAGCTCGTTATCTAGCCTTAATCACGGGAGAAGTGCCAAGGAGTTGCTACAGTAATCTACGCTAGCACGCGAGAGAGATCTAGCAGGAGACAATGCTGCCTCTTTCATTCCGGAGACCACCCAGCCCTAAAAAGTAAATACTATACATTCTACAGTTATTTTCATCAACATTATTCTCATATTTTATAAGTAGGTTGTAGGTACAACCTACGTATCAGTCGAGCTGCGAGCCTGGGACAGGATTCTGCTGCGTTGGACGTGGTGTTCCTCCCAGAGTGGCTACGCTGTGCAGACTTGAAAAACTCAATTCTCTCCTTGCGCAAAATTCTTCTTGTAGCTAGCCATGCACAGTCGCTGTTTCGCCACCTGAGCATTGCTGACGTCATCTAATAATAGTTCATCTGCTCAAGCTGCTGGTTTTGGCCCCCCTGAGCATTGCCGGAGTCACAATTCTTCATATTACTTTTGCTGAACTTTGAGCTCTTTAAGGACTGTGGTTCCATATGATGTCTCCTACTCCCAACCCGCTGTATCATCAAGGAGTTCTCTTTCTCATGACTAGCTTCATGTGGCATGTTGTTTTTGCTTCGAGCAGTTGAGACTACCTTATGAACATATATGTAGCTACCTAATAAAAGCTGTAGGTTAAACTAGCAAGCTGACCGCCACCGAAAGCTTTCTACCACATAATTGTGACATCTTTGGGTGAGATATATGTAAGATTTAGGAGGCAAAGATGCGGAGTGGTTGTGTCTTTTGACAAGAAGGGCGCCGCGCTTAAAACAGGGTGGTTGCTGATCGTGCTAGACCTGTATTTCTCGCTCCATTACTTTCATTGATTCATGATGGTATCTGGGAGTACAAAAACACTATTGCAGAAAACATATTTAGAGGCAGTGGAAATGCCTCATCAGTGGTAGTTATAACTGCCCATATGCCATCAATTAGAAATTAAAGTTTTTACATGTTGCGGTTGCAAATTGCAATAGCCCTTGGAAATCTCTTTTCATGGACGGTTTGCTTTAAACAGCTGCCCAGATCCAAATTTTTGGGTGATGTAAATAATTTCTTCTACATTTTCCTCAATCTGATATGGAGACAGGATTAATAAGAACATTTCCTCATTCAAATTTTAAACTTTACACAGCTGATTCGTGTTCAATTCCTTTGCAATATATCTTCATTTTTGTGAAATATGATCGTGTATCCAGGACAGAGGTTATACAAATTTGGGTTATATCTCTCCTGACAAAGGATACTCAGATTTGGATTGCTACATAATTTCTTTTGCGTGGTATTACCCTTTTCTAATTGGAGGCGGGCACACCTCCCGACCGCCTCCATTGTTCCAAGCCAGGTTGCCCCCCAATGGACCACCTTAGTTCAACTTTAATGGCCTCCATTAAATCATCGATTAGCCAAGGAGGTTGCATAATAACAACCGCCTCCGTTAATCCATTAATGGAGGCGGTCGACTTAAAATGACCACCTCCGCCACTCGTGTCTTGCCATGTGTCTGCAGGGTCCACTTATCATGGGCACAAAAGAAGCACAAACCAAAGGAGACAGCGACACATTGTCTCTCTCTCTCTCTCTCTCTCGATCTATGAGGTCTCGTGGCCTATCTCATTCTCTTTCTCATGCCGCAGCACAATCTATCTCTTTCTCATGCCTCCCTCTCTACTCCCTCTCTCTATGTGGCAATGAAGCTGGCGGCCATGAAGGCCTCCCTCTATGCTCCCTCACTGCTCCCTCTCTATCTACGCGGCAACGAAAGCATCGGCGAGGAGGAGACGGGCCAGATCTAGTGGAGGGTAGAGGATTCGGTGGAGGCCGGCTAGATCCGGTGAATGATATCGCCGGCGGCACTGATGGGGCAGGTTGTTCAATCTCCCCATCTCTCTCTCTTTGTTCCTCTCTTTATCTCCCTCATTCTGCCCTCTCCTGTTTTAGAGATCTGGTGATAACTAGAGCTGCACAAACAACGGCGGTGAGTGGAACCCTAGGAACCAGCACGAGCGAGGACGAATACGGTGGTGAGCAAGTCGAAGGTGGCGCACGAGCGGCCTTCACGACGTCGGCAAGAGCCGGCGCGGACCATGCAATGGATGCCCTGGACGACGGTGGCTCAAGAAGCTAGAGCTAGCTAGCTCTAGGACCTGGATTTATTTTATTTTATTTTATTTTATCGTTAACCAAGGCTGGACTAGTATAGTGATCGCCTCCACTAAAGGTCTATTAACGGAGGCGGTCGCCTTATGTCGCTCGCCTCTATTAACGTTTTAATGATGGCAGATAGAGGCAACCGCCTCCATCAAGTCACGATTAACCGTGACCTATCGTTGGAGGCGGTTGCCCCTGCCTGTCTCCGTTAACAAAAAACGGCCATATCCAATAAAAAACTATAGTAATGCATACACCGCTCATCACACATTTAAAATAGATCTTCTATATAGGTCCTCTGATGGAGACTATAAATATTGTGTTAGAAATTCATTTTGGATTTGGGTATCACAATAGGTCTCCTGTTGGAGATAGCCTTACATCATAAAGGCCTTTACACCCTCGTCTGGGGGGTTGAGGCTGTAATTAGGCAGGGATATGAAGCTACCCACCCCCAACTCCAAAAGCAACAAAGCAACCGTATGGCCAGCTAAAAGCATTTATATTTATACTGAAAAACATTATTTGTGCAGTATTAATTGTTATGCTACGGTAGTAAATAAAATCGTTCTAGTGCATTCGATTTAACAAATTTAAAACGATTATTAACTGATTGATGCTGGCAATGATAGTTAATTGTTAGAAAATCCTTCTTGAATTAATATGCACCACGGGTGCACATGTGAGGTGAAACCTTTGCATTGTAAGTCAATCGTCTGTCAGCTTTGCATATATATGTTTGGTGTCTGTCAGCTTTCGGGCATTGTAAGTCAATCGTCCTTAGGTATAATAACTGGGGTAAAAGTACTTGGCTTGATGTTTGGATATGACATGGTCTCCATTGATGTGGATCGGATGGTATTAACCATAATCTTTGAGAAATAGTTCATATATATATATAAGAGTAAAATGAGTGCACCATGAGTCGTTAAACTTTTCATGGATTCCCACTTGGGTCCTCGAACTAAAAAAAAGTGACCATGTGAGTCCTCAATCTAGAGTGGACTTTCATCCGGGTACTCCAAAATAAAAAGGCATGTGACTGATAGGTGGGGCCTCCTTTGATTAACAAAATATTTTTTCTGTTTTAGCTTGAAATTGTGATTTTTTGGAAAATAAATTTATAGAGGCAGCTCAATATCTAGTCGCCCTATATATTGTGAGCCGTTCCTACAAATCCATTTGTTGGGGCGGCCACCGAACTGCGGCGATTTGTAGCCACACTTTTGTAGGGGTGGCTGGAAAAAGCGCCCCTACATATGGTCTTTAGCCGCCCCTACAAGAGGTTATTGTAGAAGTTATTAGGTGAGATCATCAAATGAATTTGGGGATCAGAATTCTATAGAGAGAATCCGAATTGATGGATGAGCACCGTCATCAGAAGTGGCACAACAGTCAACAACACAACATAACTCCTATCTCCTATACGTAAATAGGAGATCCCTAGTAGCTAATTTCTCTGCAATTCTATAAAGCCACATCACCCAAAATTCAATAGCCTTTCCTCTCCTCCGTCCACTACCGAGTCGATTGTTCAGGGCATGTACAACCCAAGACGGGGGTCATCTGTAAGTAACGTACAGACAATTATTTTGTATACTAATATATTGCCCTTTGATTTAAAGATATACCATATTACATTACAGAATCATTCCTAAAGAAGCAATGAACAAACTTTGCAAAACTGAAAAAGAAAAAAATGCAATCACCGACAGCCATGCACCACTTCAGATGAAACATGAGCATCCAAGCTACAACAGTCCAGAAGCATATTCTTTTATTATTCCTCACGCCAAGCACCAGAGAACAGTTTCAGATTGTAGACTCGAGCAGTATGCTAGAATCACTAATCGGCTACGGTATGCACAAGTAGATGGCCATGTATAACTCTAGTTTCCAGATAACAGATAACCAAACACATTACTAAAACACTTGGAAGATATCGTCTGAAGGTAAAAGTAAAACCAATATTTGTAGTCCAGATAGCAATCAAATATTTAGATGGCAAGTACTATAGCACAACTATATAAGAAAGTGATCTATACAGCACACTATATTAGGGATAAAAGAAGTAGAATTCAAATGCTTCAATCTGAGATGATAGATCACCTAGCCAGACATCGGATAAGCACCACAGTTTCAGAAATTAGCACACACCTGGACAGAACATGGCCATCCCAAGCCCTGCAAAATTTAGGATAAATCGGAAGTTCAGAACTCCAATACGCATCACAGCAGCGGAAGTACAAATCGGAAGTTCAGAACTCGGAACACTGAGAGCGGACAAGAAAAGTGGAAGATTTACCATCCATTGCTCCTCTCGTCCTCAGCTCCCAGCAATGAAGATTGATTGGACATGGGGAAGCAGGAGACAACATCATTATTATAGTTTTCCAAATGGGCCAAGCCCGCTGGGCTAACACGAGCACGGGACGATTTGGCCCGGTACAAAAACAGCCCGGCTTGGCCTCTCTAGTGCCAGTGCCAAGCACGGCACGGCCCCGTGTCCATGCTTGGGCTGCGATGCCAGCACGGTGGCACGGCCCGCTTCAGCGGCCGGCACGGGGGCGGCATGACTTATAGCTGTTGCATCGGTCTCCCCTGCTCCCGACCATTGGATCTGCGCGATTGGGGAAGGGCTGTATAAGCCGGTCGTCGCTCGCCACTCCGCCAGACCTGGAACCCTAGCTCATTCGCATCTTCACCCTCTCTCTCCTCACTCGTTGTGGCTCCTCAGCTTCTGCATGGTATGCGTTCTCCAATGGAAACCCTAGCTCCTATCCTCTCTTTTTCCCGCTTTTCGGCGGATGACATGGGCACATGGCACAACCTTCTTCTTTGTAGCCGTCGAGAGACCAGAGGCCGGGGACAACGAGATGTCAGACAAGGGATGACTGGAGACAACGAGGACACTGTTCTTTACTGCCAAGGCACGACACTAATCCGCTGGCTGTCGTGCCTTGTGGCATGGCATGGCACTATCCACTACTACAATAAAAGGCAACCAAGGCGGGTGTTTTCATTATCTGAGGCGGGCAAAGGCAACCGTCTCCAACAAAAGGTCGAGGTTAATCCGTGAAAAATGTAGGCGGTTGCCTTGACCGCCACGGTTAATTGATAATCTGATTCGGGCTATTACGACCCCTGCCTTGTTTAATCGATAAAAAAACAAAAAAAATCCCGAGCTCACCAGTAAGCCCATTCTCGAGCCCACCTGCAAGCCCATTGCCGAGCCCACTGCCGGATCTGGCAAATCAGAACAATGTTGTCGCCTCCAAGCTGTCCTTCTCCTTGCCTCCTTGCCGGATCCGCTGCCCCTGGCCCCTGCTCTGGATCCACGCCCGGATTTGACCGCCCCGCACCGTACCACGGGGTGGGGAGGGAGGAACACCATGGAGAGGGAGGAACGCCGTTGTAGCTCGGATCTCGCCACCTCGTGTCGGATCCATGACGCTGGAGAAGGCCGACCGCGCAGGAGGCCACCTCGCTCTCGGCCGAGCCCACCGAAAGGGGGTCGCTCGCCCAGGCCACCGTTTTGCCCTGCCAAAGGGGAGCTATTTGCCTAGGCTCCCACCAGCGACCGTCGAAGGGCCCGCTCCCCTAGGCCGCAACACCCACAACGGAGAAGGTAAGGAAGGGGAGGAGTGCCAGGCGGGGAGGATAGGGGAGAGGAGAGAGGTGGAGCGCCGCCGGTGAGGAAAGGGGAGGAGACAAGAGAGGTGGACCGCCGCCGGTGAGGGAAGTTAGGTGAAGGAGCAACGCGAGGCGAGGCACGGGGTCGGGGTCAGGGTGCGGAGGCAGAGAGGTGGCAGTGGAAGTGAGTGTTGAAAAACCTAAGTCACATGTATATATAGTGTGTATCGGGCTGTTGGGCTTTTGCCATTGGAATGGGCCTTGGCCAGTATTAACCGTGATGGGTCTTATAAGCGGCCCGCCTCGGTTTCATAGGGCTATTTCTGGAGGGAGACTCTTTTATAATAACCACCTTCGTTAATGGATTTTGTGAGGCGATTTTCTGTAACCGCCACGTTAATGAAAAGTAACCGCCTCGGAGGGGTTTTTGAAAAGGTCATGGTAAATATTTGCCCGCCTCGGAGGGGTGTTTGAAAAGGTCATGGTAAATATTTTTTGTAGTAATGATCTGAGGGCTGTAGTGTAGTGCCTGGGCCAGAGTCTGGCCACTGTGCCACTACGTGGCACGGCACGGCAGGGCCGGTATGCCTGATAGTGTCGTGCCTAATAGTGCCGTGTCGTGTAGTGCTAGTGTCGTGTAGTGCCAATGCCACCTGTTTGGAAAACAATAATCATCATTCACATGAACCCTCCGCTGACACCCGCGAAGCCGCTTCCGCGACCGAATCACCAAAGGTGCGGCCCGCCACAGCCTGCACCTCCGCCGAGCTGCATCCGTGGCCGAGGGAAATGAGGTGACGTGTTTTACATACCCTCAGGGACACCGACGCAAAATTGATGCATCCGTGGTCAGACGATTTATATTCCTTGATTTGCAAGGCCTGCATTGGTCCTCCCTCCCATGCCTTCTAGAGCAACTACGGTGCTGGTGCTGCCCGGCGAAGTGACCAGGAGTACAGGTGTCGGCCATGCTACGACGATCAGGCGCGAGGCCCCGATCAGACACCAGGACGACATCAAGGTCCTGCCCAGGCTCCACCGGTGTTGGGGACGCACCAACTATGAGCTCCTTCCTCGACTATGTTAGCAGTGCAAGAACTACTTCTCTTTCCGATCCTAGAGCGGATTGATGACGAGGAAAGAGAAATGTGTAGAGCCACAGTTCAAAATGTTCTTTGCCGTTCTGCCGCGCACGCAACCATGTCAAGATAATTGATGTCCTACCATAAGTTGCCACATAACTATGTTGTCGGTTTAATTTTAGTTTACAATTTGTTTCTCCTACTTTCTGAAATTCAATATTCTATAACAACTTGTACTTCCACTTATAGGTTTCACATCCATGTGAATCATATTATTAGTACTACATATTCAGTCACGTGTTTGCTCCTATTGTTGTTTTCAAAACCTTGCTTTTGTCATTGCTTTTTACTAGCTACATATATATGATTTTGTATTGTTTCAAATATTATTTTGACTTTAACATATAATTGTCAAATGTTTAATTATACAAATATAGTACTATAAATTTCCGCAACAACATGCAGGGTCTCATCTAGTATCCGGAGAGTGAGTGACAAAGTGCCGGAGTTAGTGAACATCATTACTAACTCATAGTTTATGTCAATACGAAACTGGCGCGACAAGAACGGGCCTGATCAGAGTTAAAACGCGCAAGTTAAGGCTAAAACTAGATCCAGGGACATAACTGTGAAATGATATCTAAACCTAGTGTCTAACCACAAGAAATAGGGGCTAGATTGTAAATAAACATAGCTTACAAGGGCTAATATATGAAACAGAGAGGACTTGGACAGCGGGCAGTATTATCCTAAGGCTCACGGGCCAAACTAGAAACTACAGGGGCATAATTTTAATTTTTTTGAACTATAGTGGACCGCGGATTATTTTCTAAAAACATCAAGGACCTTACTGCAAAATGAGCAGTGCTGATCGGTTGACCCAGTCTTTGCTAACGTGATGTTGACGTGTTCGCCACGAGAACAGCTGAGATGGGGCTGTTGATCTAGTCGAGCAGCTATGGGCCCTTTGGCAGGAAGAAGTCACTAGAGCGACGCTCCTAGCTAGTGGCGGCGCGCCATGGGCAGCAGCGGGGAGCCCACCAGGGTAGGGTTGTGGGGCACGGTGAGCTAAGGCGAAGGCGCCGGGAGATAGAGCTCGGCCTGGCGGAATCGATGCGAGGATTAGTGGTGGCGATGGTTAGCCGGAGGTGGCGCTAGGGGCGTGGCGGCGGCTCAGTATGGTGGTGCTCCTCTGGTGAGCTCGTGCGGCCACACATATGTTAGGGAGAGGGTGGGGGAAGCACCAAGGGCTTGCTCACCTTAATGTGGCGCTCGAGGATCGGTTTCCATCAGCGGGGACGTGACACTGCCGAAGATCGGTGACGGCGGCTCGAAGCTCAGTGGCAGCGGCTCCGCTAGGGTTCAAAGGGGGATGCAGGGTGCTAGGCAAGGCCTTTATAGGCAACCGGGAACCACACGGTGCAAGCTAGGGCCAGATCGACGACGGTGGTGTCGCCCCGCACGATGCAATTGGAGGTAGGAGACGACAGCTCCCACTGACGCGTGGGCCCCGCATAGCAGCGGCACGCGGTGGTGCGGGGAGGGTTAGGCGAGATGCCGTGGTTGCGGCTAGCTGTGCCAAGGCCCAAGCGTTGAGGGTGTCCGCATATGGGGCTGGCTGGGTGCTGGGTCCAAAGCTAGAAAGAGAGAGAGGGGGGGGGGAAGAAAAGCCCTTTTTACAAAATAGTTATTTACAAACCATTTTGTGAAAAACAAATTTCAAACCATTTGGATTCATAAATTTGAGATGATTTTGGAACATATTTTTAAACTATTTTTGAAACCTAAAATACATTTTATTTCAAACAAATTTAAAAATTATTTTTCAACTCAAATTTGTGAATTAATTTTCAAATGGGACTTTTGAAGTTTTATTCTTTCAAAACTGAAAAGGACCTAATCGACTTGCTCCAGTTTCTTGAAATTCAATTTTCTCACACAAGCAAACCGAAGCTAGGGTACAAAGCACACAACAACAAACAAAGAACCCTTCACTTACTTTGTATTTTTTTAAATTCCACATTTTCTCATTCTGCAATGACAACAATTTGTAAAATCTTGAAATGTTTTAGAAAAAACTAAATCCTTCATTTTATTTTCCTAATAACAACCAAAAATTAGAAATTTTGGGGTGTTGTACTTGGAAACAAGTACTTGAGGAGCCAAATAGAGATCTATTGGAGATGAAGCTCTTGGTCAATTTTCGATTTCTAGAGGGAAGCCATCTACTCATAAAATGTCAAGCTCTTAAGATAATTGGAGTCATCTGACATTGAAAGTTAGACCTCAATAAAAACTATATCTAAAAGGGGTTAGCTCCCATCCACATGTTCGGCCACGTGACTCCTAGTCAATTGGAGGACCTTATGGCTCAGAAGACTTCACCAAAAGCATTGTCCCTCATTTCCCATAACATCGAGCTAGCGAAGTGGAACCAACACCACCATCGTCTAGGTCCTTGTGTCTACTATGGCAAGAAGAGAAGTTTAGGAAGATGCAGAGATGCCACCACATCCAAGGCTTACAACTTTAAGGGGTTGAAGGTACGCTCAAGGAACTAGGTCCTTGGGAGGACTATACATGCATCCAATAGGTCACTTAGGTTTGATAGCCAATGACCAAATTGGCAGTATCAAAGATACTGAATTGTGCTGAAGACAAGGAGAAGAAGGGAAACCACGAACACACAATCTGCACTAGAGAGCTAGGGAAAATAATGATTTGGAAGCAGGGATTTGAAGAGGACCATCACATACAAGAAACATGGTAGAGGCCGAGAGTCTAATCTTGAGCAACAAGTGAAGGCTCTAGTTGCAAAGGTGCTAGAGGAGCAAGGACTATCTATGGAGACATAGATAGTAATGGAGCCATAGATAGGAATGGAGCCATAGATAGTTGGCAGCCCTCTGGAAGTTCCCAACAACCAAGGTTCCATTGCAGCCACGACCCCCATAGATTGCATACGACAATCATGTAGTTGCACCTTGGTGGTTCTCATTGGCAGGCAAAACACTATGATGGAGGTGGCAATAGGGGTGGCACATCCTCCTTGCGGCTTGCATCACAATAATAGCATCCCATCACAATACACCAGGGTCGAGGCACATACCATGAAGCCCAAGTTCATGTAGTGAAAAATTGACTATCCAACTCAGGAGGGACTAAAGTTACTCGGAGAAGTAATGAAACAGTTCATCCTCTGGCACAAACGCGACACTATATTGACTGCATCTTCACCACCTGTTCAATGTTTGGAGGGAATTCATGAGGAGTGATGCTTTCACCATCTCATGACCACCACTTGCCTAAGATGCGACAGTCATACCTGCCCCCTAGCGAGCACGCGTGCCTGAGATGCCACAATCTTCCCTGCCTCGTACCAAGCATGTGCCTTAGATGTCACAACCTTCTCCATCTCATCAGGAGCAACAACCTAATGCAGACCTAATACAAGAACAAAAAGTGCCTCTAGAAAAAGTTAATGCACAAGAAGGTGCCCATGAGGAGACAAAATTTAAAAAAAAACATCTAATCACCATAAGGCCAATTTATACGCCGATGACAAATGTCACGTCGATGTCCAAGTGGTACACCCATGATCAGTTCACGACTGAGAACTGAGAAGTCGTAGCACCTAAGGAGGCTGTCAACAGCAACGATAGACTAACAAAGAAGTATCCAAATTTAATGCCATCAAATGGTCAAAGCATTGCTCAGAAACCTATGAAGAGCCAAGCCCTTCCTACAGAACAGAGACATCCAATGCCTCTCACTTGGAATTAAAAGGTTACATGATTGGCACTTGCTCGCAAACACATTTGGAGGCCCAAAAGGGGAAATTATCTTTTACTTCAGTGACATCGAGACAATGGTTTCACCTCAGAGAAATGGAAATGAATCTAGTTTGGACGTGGTGCCTGTAAGTCCTTGCCGTGATTCTAATCTTTGGATTTTTGTTGTATCTAACCCATGCCATGATTTGTAGAAAGCAAGTGCATATTTCAAAACAATTGCCAATTGTGCGATCAGGGTACGTAGAACCTGAATGTATAGTATAGCCAAACTTCAATTACACCAAAGAATGATGGCAAAGAGCTAGCTGCTGGAAACAACATTGAGGAGAAAGAGGCAATCGGGTAGAAGGAAATAAGGGAGGTGTCCCTTAAGGTTGCGGCATACATTTTCCTATCCTTTTAAGATCTCCAAAATAATAATGCTATGTGGCTGCCATACAACTTCGAATAAGTTGAACTATATACTTAAAGCTTTAAGAATACAAATTAATTATTTTGTTTGATGCAAAAGTGCTTCTCGGTTTCTATGACTAAATTCATGCAGCCGCCACTGGATATTTATAGGCGTTGATGTCGAGATGAGGATGGTGTGGGTCTTTGATTCTATAGATAAGGACCTGACGACAAACAAAGACTTCATAGCGATTTTCAAGATGTATACATATCAAAAATCTTCTGATATATATATATATATATA
>Ga0182004_10002968_pt1 | contig 13376 bp, 4 predicted proteins | sample Sormic07211540_1_FD_120479 | JGI IMG/M metagenome (GOLD analysis project Ga0182004, IMG submission 120479) | Endophyte microbial communities from Sorghum bicolor roots, Mead, Nebraska, USA - 072115-40_1 MetaG | ecosystem: Host-associated > Plants > Roots > Unclassified | place: USA: Nebraska...
CATCACCCCACAAATTACTGCCAAGTGCATCACATATATCTTGTGGTTGCATGAAATGGGTGGCAGTACCATGGACTACAACTGGGCTACCCATGCTTCAAACTATTGGGTTTGTGATGGCATCATGGGACAACAAGGTCAGTTAGATGATGAATCCTGGGAGGTTTCCGCTGCTCTCCATAAACAAGTGCAAAGAATGGAACTGTCCTCTTGTCCAATAAAGTTTGAGGGTTATGAACACAGAGATGTTTGGAAGTCAGTCACCTGTACATCTGACAGTGGAGAAACACAAAACTTAACAGCAGTATCTCAGAATTTAACATCATTGTTCCTTGTTTCGAAAGGCAGAACACTCACAACTTTACCACATGAAATGTTTCAGAAATTGGAGAGACTACGTGTGTTGAAACTCTCTGGATGCAATTTCAGCTTTCATTCACCTCCTTTCCGTTGTTGCCGAAGCCTAAGATTTCTTGGATTAGACCACTGTGGAGATCAAGGGCGAGAAGAGGACAAGCAAGGGAGACCAATAATGGAATTTTTTCACAGCCTATGGGTGCTAGATATGAGCCATACAGATTGGGACATTGATATGTCACAAGATCTTACAGAGCAGATGGCATCAAACATTAGAGAGATTCATATAAAGAAGGGAAGGATTGGGCACAGCCACCTTGCTTGGAGACAACTACGGAACCTTCGCAAGCTTCGAGTAATTGAGCCTACCAGCTCTTGGGAGACACTAAAAAAAGATGAGTTCACTGATATGGTAATGTTGGAGCTCCTCGATCTATCTGGTAATAGTACAATACAAGTTTTGCCAAGCTTATCTTCTGCAACTCGGCTTAGAACTTTAATCCTAGATGGCTGTGTTGGGTTGGATCATATTGGCCCTGAAGGAATACCAGCATCACTTGAGTCATTCAGTTTAGATGCCAGAGCTGGGAAGGATGGCAATAATACAGCTAAGATATCACGAGTCTCCTTTGCGGGCTGTGGAAAACTGGTGGACTTCACACTGCTTGGAACCCTGCCAAATCTTGAGGAGTTGGACCTCTCTTGCACAGCAGTGAAAACTCTAAACCTGAAAAAGGATGTTCAAGTGAAAAAACTTGGACGAATCTTCCTGATGGGATGTCAGCAACTACGTGCTATTATTTGGCCAGAAAATGGAATGCAACAACTAAGGTTACTATGCATCGATACTCGACAAGGTGTAGTAGTGTCTAGAGAAACTTCACACTATTCTATTGTTTGCCAGGAGCAAGATGGTTATTGCCAAGCACATGTTTCTATCATGGACATAAGGCTGCTTCAGTCATTGGTGCTAACAGGCTCTAGAGAATTTTGCTGGAGCACAACTCCATTTAAGTTGAATCTATACCTATCTTGTACTATCAAGGATGATGGAGAAAACTGCAATAGTGAGAAGGTGGGCCACCGTCTTCATAGAACTGCACAGATAGCTGGGTCCCGGTCTGTAGTAAACAAGTCATTAATCTCCAACACATGTAGCACCTACAATGACGTCAGCATAGAACAGATAGTCATTACTGAAGATGATGATAGCAGTGCACTGCAGTTTGAGCCACAAGACCTTCATTTTGAGATGGGTCATGAAATGATCGACATAAATATGGCTGATAACTCACGAGGAATCAAAGCTTTATACTTTGTTATGGACAGGGTCCAATCACTGCACCTGCATGACAATTATTCCATTTCTTCTATTATCCCAGAGCACATTACATCCACAAGAGAGGAGGGATTTAAATACCGTGCTCTGAAGTGGTTTGACGTGGAGAAATGCCCCAAACTGGACACGGTCTTCCATACTAACTATGATGGCCCTTCCTTCTTGTTCGATGAACTGGAGGCCTTTAGGGCAGCTGATCTGTTGATGGCCCGTTCTATCTGGAGCAGAGGAAGGGCTTTCAACCATGCTGTGGACGAGACATCATTTGGAAAACTGCAGACTATACACCTGTATCGCTGCACTAGGCTCAAATTTGTTCTCCCCTTGTCATGGAATCATACCTTGTCCAGCCTAGAGACCCTCCACATAGTCTGTTGTGGTGATCTCAGGCAAGTATTTCCTGTGGAGACAGGCTTTCTAGCTACGATAGCTGCTGTGCATCAAAATGGCATGTTGGAATTCCCAAGGCTCAAAGACTTGTACCTCCATCATCTCTCTAGCCTGCGACAGATCTGTGAGGCCAAAATGTTTGCTCCCAAGCTCAAGACTGTTCGAATAAGAGGCTGCTGGGGTCTGAAGCGTCTCCCGGCCGTTAACCAAGATGGACTCCCTGCCATTGTGGACTGTGAGAAGGACTGGTGGAATGACCTTGAATGGGACGGGCTGGATGTCGGCCACCACCCCTCCCTCTTCAGGCCATGCCACTCGGGGTACTACAAGAAGCAAATGCTAAGAAGTACAGTGCTCCGGTGAGTAGCTGACCTCATGTGCTTGCTGGTGCTACTGGGTTCCATTGTCCAGGTACGTACACAAGAACAACATGCTCTAAGCTACCTGCATGCTTTGTTATTTTGTCTCTCTAAATTCATTTTATTTTTTTGTCTAACCTGTTTTATATATATCCTATATAGATTAATCAAGGGACATATAGGAGATGATATAAGCTGGCTGCTGCCGTTATTGCTGATGTGTGGTCCAAGTATTTGCTTGCCAAGTCTTCGGTGTGTTTTCTCAATATAAACAACAATAAGTTGGTGTCTCTTGTGCTACTACATCTTGCAAATTCAATCGATGTGCTTGATGGTAAGTTGATTCGTGTGTATATCTCTTGAGAGATATGTATCACCTGTTTGCTCTTGTTTGTGTGTGTGCTTCAATAAGAGGGTCTGATAGGGCTGCTGTGTTGTGTGTGTAACAGTCCCCTAGAACCCCATGTTGTGAATTATTGCAGACAAAAATTTGTGATCAATGAACCTGGCTTGTTGCATTTTAATGAGTGTGAATTTTTTGTTTTATCAATTGTCATGGAACAAATTCTGCTTGTCAACGTGTGCATTCAGCCAGCAACCAGGTTTCTTAGCTGGGGGTAGGCATCATCTGCATTTGCAGAAAATGCAGCTGGTTTGTCTAAAGCATCCTGTTGAGGTGTACATAGGCTCTGCTATTTTGCACCAAATGAGTCCGGATGGGAGATGTCCATTTTGTTTACATCAGTACGCGGTACGTAACAAACCTGTGAAGCGCATACCTATAATGAACAAATTTGTGATCCAGATTACGAAGAGGAAACAATCAAAGGTATCCAAAGGAAACATTGGATCATTTTACAAGTTTTTGGTGTGATTAAGTTTTTCCAATACATAAATAAAAGAGTAAAATACATGGATAGTCCATTAACTTGTGAGGGTGTGTTGATTTGGTCCATTACGTTTGAAAGTGCACTTTTAGGTCCAAAATCTTGATAACTAGTTCATACCCCTTTGTTTTATGTTTATATTTGTAGAAACCCCCTAAATTTATTTTTCTTTCACAATCTTACCCTTCCCTACTCCTAACCGCAAACGCCACCGCTCTGGGCGCAAAGGCCACTGCAACGACGACGCCACTATTCTACTCCACTTTGGGTGCTGCTCTCTCCACTATCAAATGTCGAACCACCTCCTCCAACCGCAAATGCCACCACGATGGTGACGTCACTGCTCTACTCCTCGGTGTTGGATTTGCATCGTGGTGATCTCTAGGTCATAGATGTTGAACTCGAGCAGATCCACGCGGATGCCATCGCGGAGTGCCGGGTTGATGGTGAGCACATCGAACATGGTATGGGGGTTGTGTTGCTGCTATAGTGTAGGCCACAACAGCACTTTGTTCTACAAAGGGCTCATGTTCGTGGTTGGCAACATACTACAAAGGGCTCAAGCTCCCGATGTCTGAGCAGCTCCAGTTCCTGGCCGTCGTGCTGCTCCGTTGCGTCACAGGCAGAGCCATGAAGGTGAAGCCCTACATGCTGGACTTTAAGCTGGCGCTAGAGTACTTCTACATCCACGCAGGCAGGCGTGGCGTGCTAAACAAGCTAGAGAGCAGCCTTGGCCTCAGTGCCTAGCATAGGGAAGGGTAACCTTGTAAATAAATACAAGAAGTTTTTTATAAGTATAAACATAAAACAATGAGGTATGGACTATTTATGCACCATTGATCAAAGTTTTGGACTCACAAATGCACTTTCAAATCTGATGGACCAAATCGGTCACTACTGGATAACAAACTTTTGATCTGCACTGGATTTTGGATTTGGTCTCGGCAATTTTAGCGTCCAGGATGAAATGGAGAATAGTCCCAGTTTGAGATACCCACCGCTAATGTCCATCATGAAAAAATAGTACATGCCAACAAAGTTTTTCCTGCACATAAGGTTAATTCATATACCTATTTCTATTTGAGAAAAAATCATATACATATTTCTAGCAGCACATACTTTGTAGAGATTGATTACTATTTATGATTTTATTATAGGCCAAATGAAACCAAAATGATATAAGGTTGGCCATAAAAGAAATTCGTAAACTTAAAGTCTCATGATTGCCATGTGCTTATGATGCAATTGCTTCCAGTTGTTTTGAGAGGAATTCTACCTCCACATGTACATCTAGCCATCATGAAACTATGTGTATTCTGTGATGCAATTTCTCAGAAGGCAATCAATTCAATGAAACTAGCTACTCTGTAGAAACATCAGCTTTGAGTTAGTGTTCCCTCTATCCTTCTTTAATATCATGACACACCTCCTAGTTCACTTGGTCAAAGAGATTAGTATTTTTGATCCTGTGTTTCTGCACAACATGTTTCTCTTCGAGAGATTCATGGGAGTCCTAAGAAATATGTTCACCAGCGTGCTCGGCTAGAAGAAAGAATCGCCAAGGGCTACGGAATAGAGGAGGTCATTGAGTTCTATGTTGACTTTATTCCCGATCTTGACCCAACTGGTGTTCCCGAATCACGATACGAGGGAAGACTTACTGCAAAGCGAACACTAGGAAAGAAAACATATATTGGTATAAAGGATGACTATTTCAATAAGACACACAACACGGTTCTTACGATCCCACTTTTCAGGGAAGAATGTTAGCACACTGAAACTTTCAGTAGTTGGATGCAAAAAGAATGTCACGGTGATGACAGTATTCAAGAGCAACTTAATTTGTGGACTAGGCAATCATTGTCGTACATCCTCACGTACAAAGGGTATGAGATAAATAGAAATACATTTTACACCATAGCCAAAGATAAAAGGAGCACCAACCAAAACAGTGGTGTCTGCACAGACACCGCGAACCTGAATAGGAATAGGCAAACATATTATGGCCGCATAGAGGAGATATGGGAACTAGACTACGCACCTAATGTTACAGTCCCTTTGTTCCGGTGCCAATGGGTGAAGATGACTGGAGGCGGGGTAATAGTCGACAAGGACTATAAAATAACAACCGTGGACCTCAATAATATTGGGTACAAAGATGAACCATTCGTCCATGCTGGTAATGTGACTGAGGTGTTCTATGTGAAAGACATATTAGCAAAACCAAAGAGAGGGAAAAACAATGACAACTCAATCATCAATGAGCCAAAGCGCCATATATTTCTTTCGGTGAAAAGAAACGTCATGGGAATTGAGGACAAGTTAGATATGTCAGAATATTATCAAAGAGATGAACGAATTCCGCCCTTTATAGTGAACAAAGACCCAAGCATCTTGCTAAATAACGAGGATACTCCATGTTTACAACACGATCATAACCAAGGGTCATATGTCAAGAAGAAGTTTATTATTGTGCCTACTTGATATAGTGATGTTTAATAGTGTGTTTTAGAGATATTATATAATAATTTTGACTTTAGATGTACCTGTCATATTTTCTTATTCTTCAAATGTTGAAAATGAAATTCTTATTTGATGATGGATTTCTATGTCGCGCATTTGCACAATAACTGATAAAAAACCAAATTATTAACGTTAAAATGATGTGAAAATACATTTCCTCTTGAAAATAAATAGTTTAATATATTTTAAGTGAACAATATATTTTTTCATTAACAAAATACAAAATATTAGTAACATTTATATTTAATATTTTTTTAAAAAATAAAAGAGTTTAGGTTACAATTTTTCAATGCCATAAAGCAAAAGGAAATCCATATTGCTTTTTTAACAATATTATATCAAGTATTTAATTCATTATACAATTAAAAATATTCAGCCCGTGAGATGAAGCTAGACTAAAGGCCTCCTGTATTTTCGGAGCCCGCACTGAGGAGCCTTTAGTCCCGGTCGACCGACCTTGAAAAGGTTAGTCCTGGGTGGTGCCACGAGCCAGCACTAAAAGTATACCTTTAGTCCTAGCTCGTGGCACCATCCAGGACTAAAGGTTCTTTAATCTTTTTTTAGATAACAGAAAATTCCAGCTTCAGCCTTCTTCTTAAAAGAAGAAGCATCAGTCCAAATTTATTACAGTAGCACACCCATAATTAAAATTTATTACAGGTTCAGAATTAATGTTTAAGACGGTAAATGAAAGACGGTCCACGACTAAAGGTTTCCAGCCTATAAAGGCCATCTTCTTCCTCCCCTAATCTAGATTGACTCGTCTTCTCCGCCATGCGCTCTCTCTGTCTCTCTCCCTTCGGCGGCCGTCGAGCTCCGTTCACGCCACCACCGCCACGCCGGCTGCCGTTGTGTCCCGTCCGCGCAGTCGTCCCCACGCTCCACGCCGACACCACCACACATCGGCTATCGAGCCCTGGCCTGTTCACACCGTCATCCCCACGTGCCACGCCCCACCTCTGCCACGTGTGCTCACCATCCTCGACCGGTCGTCCGAGCTCTCCCTCCATGGCTGGGTCGATCAGTGGCAAGTACTCCCTCTCCGTCCTACTCCCTTTGCTTGAGATGAAGCAATAATTTATTAGAAATATTTGTATATTAGAAATATTTGCCTTAAATGAAACAAGAATATATTTGTGTCATGAGATATATTTTTATGATGTACTTATTCAATATTAAAATTATTAATATTTTTACCTATATGTTTGGTTAAGTTTTGAACGCTTTAACTCAAAATATTTGTAATGATGTTTAGTATATGAAAATATATGACTTGTAATAATGTTTAGTATGAAAATATATGACGTGATTAATCTATGACATGATTAATCTAATGGTGTTTCTTTGAGTCGAGTAATTCGGATATTTGAAATTGCTACTCGATATTGGTCCTGGAAAAGCATTATCTTATATACAAGAGTTCGAATAAGCACGCTAGTAATGTCCTGGAGATGTCCATTTTGTTTATATCAGTACATGGTACATAACAAACCTGTGAAGCACATACCTATAATGAGCAAATTTATGATTCAAATTATGAAGAGGAACCGATCAAATGTATCCAAAGGAAACATTGGACTATTTTACAAGATTCTGTGATTAAGTTTTTCCAATATATAAATAAAAGAGTAAAATACATTGATAGTCCATTAACTTGTAGGGTGTGTCCATTTGGTCCATTACGTTTGAAAATGCAGTTTTAGTTCCAAAACCTTGATAACCGCTAAATAAATAGTTCATACCCCTTCATTTTATGTTTATATCTGTAGAAACCCCCTAAATTTATTTTTCTTTCACAATCTTACCTTTCCTTGCTCCTAACCGCAAACGCCACCGCTCTGGGCACAAAGGCGACACCACTGTTCTACTCTACTTTGGGTGCTGCTCTCTCCACTGTGAAATTTCGAACTACCTGCTCCCAACTGCAAACGCCACCATAACGGGTGACGTCGCTGCTTCACTCCTCGGTGTTGGATTGCACCTTGGTGATCTCTAGGTCATAGATGTTGAACACGAGCAGGTCCACGCGGATGCCATCGCGAAGCGCCGGGTTGATGGTGAGCACGTCGAACATGGCATAGGGTTGTGGTGCAGCTACAGTGTAGGCTGCAACAAGTTTGTTCTACAAAGGGCTCATGTTCGTGGCCGGCAACATACTACGCTCCAACATCACATGCTGGGCCCGCTCATGCTCCCAATGTCCGAGCAGCGCCGGGTTCTGCCCGCCGTGCTGCTCCGTTGCGTCACCCACGGATCTATGAAGCTAAAGCCCTACATGCCGGACTTTAAGCTAGCCCTACATCCACGCAGGCAGGCATGGTGTGCTAGACAAGCTGGAGAGCAGCCTTGGCCTCAGTGCCTAGCATAGGGAAGGGTAACCTTGTAAATAAATGCAAGAGGTTTTCTATAAGTATAAACATAAAACAAAGAGATATGGACTATTTATGGACCATTGATCAAGGTTTTGGACTCAAAAATGCACTTTCAAATCTGATGGACCAAATTGACATATCCACATAAGTTAATGGACTATCCATACATTTTCCTCTAAATAAAATCCCAGCCTAATAACCTCTGATGAAAAGATTAGTGATGACCCTAAGCTAAACTAAATTGAACAACAGACGTGCAAATAACAAAGACCTTCTGCCGCTCCAGCCCCAAGCAAAAGAGCAAACAAAGAGCTTCTATCTTTATTCTGCCGCTCCAGCCCCAAGCAAACTAAAGATCAAAGAATGAGCTAGGCGTGTATTCTCTTATCAAAGCCAAAGCAATGTGCATGTATCTTGTTATCAGACGGGCGCCTGTTTGCTACCTGGTTGCTGTGCCGCCGCTGCAGGCGCTCAAGTGTGTCGAGCAAGAGCAACAACCTGGCGGGGGCGGGGGCGGGGGCCTTGTCTGGCTCAACAAACGTTTCAAGGGTGAACCAGCTCAGCACTTTACTGCATCAAAGATGACCCAGCAAAAGCACGTTATCACCCCTCAATAGATCTATGGCTAGACAGTTTTGTATAATTTTATTTATTTATTTATTTTCGTTTCCTTTTTTTACCTTAATGGTTGTACTCAGAGCCTCTCTTTTATTTTTCAAAAAGTATTAGTAAAATTCCAGTAGGGGCAGAGCCCCTCCTGTTTCCCTCCAAAAAAAAAGAGAAAATTGACCCAAGCTGCTTGGACTGTTTAATTTAGGTGAGGCATTCGTTATCCATTGCCACAAAACTAGTCATTTTAGAATTAGTAGGTGAGATTTCCTCCCACTGTTGTTGTGATGAATTGGTTTTCTGGGTTCAACTGATTATGTTAAACACATCCATAGATTTTGGTTTCTCTTGGGGCCGATTTGCTGAGCAACTTTACTTAGCGCTGGACTACATCCATCTTTATTCTTTCTCCAGCCCCAAGCAAAGAGCTAGCTATCCTTTTTTCCAAAAGCTAGCCGTGTCCAAAGCTCTAACGTGAAGCTCACTTCACATAGAACAGATCAAACAGAGCTTGGCTAAAACACAGAGGCCACAAATACGGGCTTACCTGCACCTGCAGTATCCCGGCCGTCACCATTCACCACACACCACCATTTCTGAAAATTCTGAAGCTAGATAAATGGCTGCCGGAGGTAACTCTTCTGAATTATACAATACATGCCGGCAATACTTGTTTAATTCTCTCAATAATAAGTAGATATGCTATATGGATTAACATGTGTGTTATACTATATATAGGCCAGATAACTCAGTATTTGGTGTGAGGTCCAGAGATATAAAAGATATGTGGAGCTCCTTCACTTAATTTGCTGGTCCTTCCTACACAGAAATTCATCCTGCCTCGAGAGGTACCTCTTTCTCCTTCTCATAATACAGATACATACAGTTCTCCCGAAACATCGATTGATATGGTCTTTTATGTGATCAGTGATGTTCTGTAACTGCTTGAACTATGGCCAAGCCCGTTGGTTCCGGTAGACTAGTACATGTATATTACCTATATAGAACAAATTAGGAACTCTGGCTTGTATGGGTCTGGGGCTGGCTCTCAGGTTAACTGCTAGCTAAGAATGCCCTCGTGCACCAGCAGGGGCTCCTAGCTTGCAGCATGGCGTGTGTGGGAAGCCGAGGTGGAGGTGCAGGGAGGGCTCCAAGAGATGGCTAGGGATTAGGGATGGGTGAGTCCAAGGTGGTGTAGTAAAGATTAAATTTTATAAACTACCTTCCGTAGTTAATTAAATGGTAAAAATAGAAAAAAAGGAAAAAAAGAAACACTAGTACAGTAAGCTTATTGGAGGTGAGCATTTTAGATTAACGAGGCAGGCATCACTACTAAAAAACGATTTTTAGCAACGTCTCCTTTTCTTAGGCAAATGTTGTGTCCAAATGAGCCATCCCTACAAATCCATTTGTAGGAGCTACCGGTGTCATTATAGAGGTTGCTGGTGTTATCAGCCACACCTACAAATGGCCTGATTTATAGGGATCGGCTCTATATCCAGCAACCTCTATAAATCTAATTTGTAGGGGTGGCTCAACACTACAAATAGACGCCAAAAAGGAAAAATTAAGCACTAAAATTCAATTTTTCTTTCAAATGACCTCCGACGGAGAAATGACCAAAAAAGTTGTAGATCTCAAAAAAATATGAAACTTTGATGCTTATAACTTTTTTTATTTGAAATCATTTACTGCTTCAAAATGCTTTTTAAAATTCAATTTTGAAGACCTCCGATTTCTGTTTTAAATCTTTGCCTAAAACATATAACTAGTCATTCACTCTCATACTAAGTTCAAATTTGATGATTCTTTTTCTAAAATTTTCTAAAATCATGCTCTATCAATTTGTTATGTTCTTACGGCTATTATTTTGTCCATCTTTTCATGTGACTGTGTTTTATCTATTTGAATTTTAAATTTCAAAAATGGTAACTTCAAACATAATTTTAAAACATTAAATAATTTTAGCTGAAAAATTCAAGAACATAAAAGTTGTAGAACTTATCAAGATCTACGACTTTTATTTTGGACATTTCTTCATCCGATGAAGTGGTAGTAACATAAAACTATAAGAGGGATATATAAATTTTGTGTACAATGTTACTGACACTATGTTGGATGAACAAACGGCCAAATGACTAAAATAAAGTTGTAGATCTTAGAAAGTTATTGAAATTTGTAGTTAACAACTTTTTTATTAGAATTCATTTTGTCAAGAAAAACTACGTTTGAATTTCTCAAATTTCAAATTTGGATTTTTTAAAACAAAGTTGTATATCCTAAAAAGTTATACAACTTTGTAGTTGACAACTTTTTAATTTGAAATCATCTTGTTAAGAAAAACTATATTTAAATTTCCAAAATTTTCAATTTTGAATTTTTTAAACGACCTTGAACGGAGAAACAGTAAAATAGAAGTTGTAGACCTTGGAAAGTTATGGAATTTCATAGTTAATAACTTTTTAATTTTAAATAATCTTATTAAGAAAAATTTCGTTTCAGTTTCTAAAATTTGACATCCAAATTTTATAAACGAACTCAGAGAAACTACTAAAATAAAGTTATGCAACTTTGTAGTTGACAACTTTTTTATTTGAATTTGTTTAGAGTCTCAAATAATCCATTTAAACTTAGTTTAAAATAATATGTGGTGAATCAAAATGCAATATAAACACAAGTGAGTTTGAGTTATAGTGGTAGTGGAGGGTACGTGCAATCGGGAGGTTGGGGGCGGCAGGCCAACCGCCTCTACAAATCGGGCATTTGTAGAAACACAAGCGCAAAACCACCCCCGAGGGTCACCAGCCGCCCCTACTAATACTCGCTGGCATAGTGGTTACAACCGCCTCCAATAAATGTCAATAAATGCCATGGTTAATCCGGACCTGACCAATGGAGGCTGTTGTTTTGTCCACCTCGATTAATAGATTAACAAGTCAGGCATCTTATGCTACCACCCTCAATTAAATGAACTAAAAATAGAAAAATAGACCAAGCGAGCTCGCTGTTGTCGCGTCCACGCTATCGCATCAAGCTTGAGGCTCCCGTTGTCGGATTTGGACCAGCCATGGCTGGATCTGGATCTATCGTGATTGAATCTGGACCAGTCGTCACCGTAGAAGGATCGGCCGCCTCCACACTCTTGCCTGCCGCAATCGTCCGTGCTGGCTCTACATCTACAAAGTGGAAAGAGAGATGAAAGAGTGAGGGAGATGAAGAACGCAAGAGATAGGAAGATGGGGAGAGTTGTGCCTACATCCACCAGCATCATTGTCGATTGAACCACACCGCTCGGTCCCCGTGCGACCACTTGTCACTTTACCCCACATAGCTACGCCACGTGGGCCCATGGACCCGTGCCACCACATGGCGCATGTCGCCCGGCCCCAGGCCTAGAGAAAGAGGGAACGGAGAGAGGGAGGCAGTGGAGACAGGGAGGCACACATTAAGACTAGAGAGAGACCGGAGGGAGGAAGGCATGTCAGAGAGAGAGACTAAAGGGAGGGAGCGATGCCTAGGAGTACCGGTTAGGGTTTTTGTTCAAGTTATATGTATACTCGACACTAGGTGTTGAGCATGGAAATGGTAGCAGGGCTGGGCCAGAATTTCAAAGGCCTTATGAAATAACCGGCGGAAGGTGGTTGTATGACGTTCGCCACTGTAATAAATGGGTTATTTTTTGAGGCAGTTGTCTTAAAATAACTACCTCCGTAAGAGGCGGACATTTATTTAGCACATCCATAAATAAAAACACCTAGCCCGTGGTGGTTGAATTTTGTGACCGCCTCAGTTAATAAAAATACACTGCCTTGTAAAATCATTTGTGTAGTAGTGAAACATAAATCTTGAATTTCAGTTGAACTTAGAAATTGAAAGAGGAAATTGACCCCAAGTTGTTTGAACTATTTAATTAGGTGAGGCAATCTTTTTTTAAGGAAAGAAGAATTATATTAAAATATAGATGGGTATGCATCATGTTACAAGCACTCTCAAATACAATACATATACCGAGAAGCTGCACTTCATCTATATTGTACCCACGCTTTCATATAGCTCCAAATCTCAACCTCAAACCTATTTGACAATTCATATGAATCACTGCACAGACAAACATCGGCAGTAGGCCTAAGAACAGATGCCAACGAACGGTGACAAACTTTACTATAGGCGGAATTGATCAAAAGCTTCTTTTTTCTTATGTCTTCCTTTCTTCTTCCTTCTGCTATCGAAGAGCAAGGAAACACCAATAATATTCCCAACACATTACCAGTAATTCGCTTGAGGGGCAGACTTATTCTCACTAGTCTTCAATCAAGGTCAGATCTAACCACAACAAAACAGAGAAGATATCAGAGAAAATTATTCAATGGCGGCAACATCATCTCCGCCCTGATGTTGTCATTAGGAAACCTAATTCTTGTTAGAAATTTAGACATTTTAATGTTTGATTTAATCCAGAAAATTACGCATAATATAGTGGTGGCATATATGTGCACGTGTGCAATTTTATCACTACTCAGATTAGAGATAAATATTGCAA